>JACDJC010002977.1_pt1 | contig 12710 bp, 10 predicted proteins | sample 7454191 | NCBI WGS metagenome assembly JACDJC01 (sample SAMN14253291, study PRJNA609438) | sludge metagenome | isolation source: sludge after 25d culture with pyrite and EDTA | collected 2018-12-20 | reverse complement strand
CGCCAAGCCAGGCGGGGGCGTGCCGAATAACTGGCATGCCGTCTTTGGCGGTAAGGGCTGGGAATGGGACGAACAAACCCAGCAGTATTACTTTCATCTGTTTTACAAGCAGCAGCCTGATTTAAACTGGTCTAACCCAGAAGTTCGCCAAGCGATCTTGGAAGTATGGCGGTTTTGGCTGGATAAGGGGGTGGATGGTTTCCGCCTGGATGTGTTTAACGCATATTTTAAAAGCACCGGCTTTGAGAATAATCCCACCAAACCCTTCGGACTGACCCCTTTTTTCAGGCAGCAGCATCGTTATGACCTTGATCAGCCGGAGATGAAACCCCTCTTGGCTGAATTCCGCCAGATTTTGGATGAATACCCGCAGCGGTATGCGGTCGGAGAAACTTTTATGGCCGATCAAGAACGGGCGGCCAGCTACACCGGTGAGACGGCCCTGCATGCGGCCTTTGATCTTGACTTTCTGAAGAATCCGTTTCGACCGGGTGCTTTTTACCGCGCCATTCAACATTGGGAACAGGTATTAGAAGATCGGGCCTGGCCGAATTATGTGTTAAATAACCACGATGAACCCCGTTCTGCGACGCGCTATACGCGCACTGAAAAAGATGAGCGTTTGTTTGTGCTGGCAGCCATGTTGCTGACCTTGCGCGGGACACCCTATTTGTATTATGGGGAAGAAATCGGGATGCGCGACATTCCGGTTAAACGCAAGGCCGATGTGCAAGACCCAATGGGCAAACGCTTTTGGCCGTTCTTTAAAGGGCGGGATGGCTGCCGCTCACCGATGCAATGGACATCTGCCCCCAATGGCGGTTTTACTAGCGGTGATCCATGGCTGCCCCTGCATGAGAACACGGTTTTTCGGAATGTGGAAATGCAGCAGCAAGACCCGCAGTCACTGTATCACTTTTATAAAAAGTTGCTGCACATACGGCGCGATTCCCTGCCCTTGAGGTGTGGGATGTACATGCCCCTGACCTACGAACCGCGCCGTTTGCTGGCCTATACCCGTCAAATCGGGGAGGAAACCGTGCTGGTGGCGTTAAACTTCAGTCGGCGCAAGACCGGGCTGGTAGTCAGCTCGAGTATCACCCGCCAGCAGTGGGAACTATTGCTCTCGAACAAGCGCACCACCTTGCCAATTGTAAAAGATCGTAAGATCGTCTTACAGCCTTACGAGGCATTGATCTTAAAATCGGTTTCTGCTGAACCATGAGCGTTGGGATAAGGGAGAATAGCCGCGCAGGGTGCCCCACAAAAACCACAACAACGAGTCACCACAGAGCGTAGCGGTTAATGATTACCATCGTTTTCCAGACCGCCGCGGGGAAGAGCGTCAGGGTTGGCCCGCTGCCCAACAAAAATAGGGAATCATTTACCATCATGGGGAGACAGAACCTGTAGGGGCGAGATGGTAGCGAGTGGATCGGTAAAACTGCCACGCCCGGCCCGCGAAATTTTTATCAACCTCAATCCAGAATCATTGAGAATCAACTTCGCCAATCGGGGCGAGGTCAAACGGAACGCCGGCCCCATGGCCTGCATCCTTTAAATTTTTCACGACCTCTTCCAGCAGAGGGATGCCATGCTGTTGATATTGTTGTGCTAACTCAAACTCTTTTTCACCGTGAATATAAATGCGCTCTTGACCAACCGCTTTTTCAGCCTGGGTGAGCTGGTCAAACAGGGCATCCAGATCTTGCTTGAATTCTTGCGGGTCACGGAAGGCATCCAAGCGCATGGCGGCAAAAAAGTGCCCGACGTTGGCTGTTTCGTTTGGCCCTGCTTTGCCTACATTCTCACCAAACGCCGCACCCGATAAGACCCCGGATAGCACATCGACCAACAACGCCAATCCATACCCTTTATAACCACGCATCACATCACTGCCGCCCAGGGGAAAGAGTGCCCCGCCATTTAATACCTGGCTCGGGTTGGTTGTGACCTGACCGCTGGCATCCATGCCCCAACCGCTGGGAATTTCTTCACCCGCTTTCTGGTAAACGGTTATTTTGCCAATTGGGACAATGCTGGTTGCCATATCCAGCACATACGGGCGGTGGTTGAGCGCTGGAGCAGCCACGGCTATCGGGTTGGTGCCGAGTAGTTGCTTGCGGCCGTAGGTGGGTGCGACCAGGGGCTGGGCATTCGTCAGGCTGATGCCGATCATGTCGTGTTCCAGGGCCATCATGGCGTAGTAACCGGCAATGCCGTAATGGTTGCTGTTGCGCACCGTCACCATCGCAACCCCGCTGTTTTCCGCTTTTTCGATGCAGGCTTGCATAGCTTGTTTGGCAACTACCTGGCCGAGGCCATTTTTGCCGTCAATGGCTAGGGAAGCCACGCTCTCACGAATGATTTCCGGTTCTGCCAGCGGGTCGATCAAGCCTTTTTGTAAGCGGCTGCCGTAATAGGTTTGTAAGCGGATCATGCCGTGGGAGTTTACCCCGCGCAGATCGGCCGCTTGCAGCACCTCGGCCGTGATTTCAGCCCGCTCTTGCGGCACGCCGAGTTTCACGAAAAAACGCACCATAAAATCGTATAAATCTTCTGGTTTGTAAATCAGGGATTTTGCCATCATTCACCTCTTTGTGTGGGTATAGCAACAGTTTAACATGCTTTGGGGGATGGTGTATTCATCTTTGTATATGGTCAAGTCGGGTTATACTTTGGATATGTTCGCTCGAGAGAAAAAAATGGTTGTATGCTTCGGGCTTGTCTTGCTGTTGCTGGCTTGTTCCTTTCCGGCACAGCAATCAATAGCTTTGTCTAGTCCCAGCGTTTCAACGATGAAGGGAACGGACGGCTTCACCCCCACAGCCAGCTTTGCGCAGGTTTTGACCCATACCCCCCAATCCTATCCTTCTAGTTTACAGGGTTGGCTGTTGGGAACTTGGCAGCAGGTCAGCAGCGGGGTGCCGTATCGTTTTACAGATGATTTTCAATTGATTGTAGAAGCAGACCCCCCCCAGACGCTGGGCTATTACCGCTTTGTTTCTGAAAATGAAGTATTGATTCCCTGGAATCATGAAATGGTACAGGTAGAGATTTGGCAGCTCGATCAAAATAGTTTATTGCTCAATTTTCCCGATGGGCTTGGTGATAAATTTATCCGCGTTTCCCCCTGAGTTTTGCGGCGAGGAAGTGGGATCCCACTTCCTCGACGCTATTTATTTATTCTGCTTCAGGTTGATCGGGCTCAATTTCAACATTCACCACTTCGGGTTTTTGCGGGGCATGATCGACCATCTTGCCGAGGTATTCGGGCAGTTCAACCCCGGCCATCGCGGCAATTTCTTGCAGCGGGGGAACACTTTTAACCAGGCCTGAGATGAAGTTGGCGGTTGAGGAATTGCCATTGCCGCTGCCGGAATCCCAGACGGTGATCTTGTCGATCTTGAGTTTGCTGATCGCTTCGACTTGGGCGTTCACTAATTCCTGCATCTTTTCAATCAACAGCAGGGTAGCGGCTGCCTGGGTGTCGCCATGTACGGAATCAACCAGTTTTTGGTAGCCGAGGGCCTTGCTTTCGAGCAGGGTTTGCAGACCTTCTGCTTCGGCTTTGTAGCGGAATAAGATGCCATCCGCTTCGCCTTTGGCTTCACGGCGAATGCGCTCGGCCTGGGCTTCGGCTTCAATTTCAATTTTGCGTTTATCGACCTCTTTTTGCACAATTTCTACCGCGTTTAAGCGTTCCAGCTCGGCATTATACTGTGCTTTTTGAATGATAACTTCTGCTTCACGGCGGGCGACTTCGGCACGCTGCTTGGCTTCGGCTTCTTTGACGGCCAGATTGGCGTTAGAGTTGGCAATATCAGCCTGGGCAGTGTTTTCCCCATCGACAGCTTCCGCTTCTCGGGCTTGCACATAAATGCGCTGTTCGGAGAGGGCTTTTTTGCGGCCTTTTTCGGCGGTCGCCAGGTTCTCTGCCACGCGGATTTCTTTTTCTCGGTTGGCTTCGGCTTCACCAATCGCACCGTTTTTATCCTGCACGGCCACATCCACTTTGGCGGTGTTGAGGGCTTCGGAAGCGGCTTTTTTGCCGATCGATTCGATGTACTCGGATTCATCGGTGATGTCGGTGATATTGACATTGATCAGGTACAGGCCGATCTTGTTTAATTCCGGTTCCACGTTTTTGCGAACCGACTCCAGGAAGGATTCGCGGTCCTGGTTGATCTGTTCAATGGTCAGCGAGGCAACGGTCAGACGTAGCTGACCGAAGATGATTTCTTTCGCCATATCTTCAATATCCGGGCGGGCCAGGCCGAGCATCCGTTCGGCGGCATTGGTCATAATTTCTGGTTCGGTGCTGATACCAACCGTAAAGGTGGAGGGCACATTAATGCGGATATTTTGTAAGGACAGCGCCCCTTGTAAGGGAATGTTGATCGTAATCGGGGTCAGGCTGAGATACGAATAAGATTGTACCAGCGGCCACACGATGGTGCCGCCGCCGTGCATACAGCGGCTGGATTTGCCCGGATCAACGCGACCAAAGACGACCAAGATTTTATCGGATGGACAGCGTTTGTAACGGCTGGCAAGGTAGAGGACGGCTGAGAAAACGATCACAATAAATGCGGCGATTCCCAGTAATCCAAAGAATGATGAGGTGTTCATGGTTACTCCTTTTGAAATAAAGTGAAATACGGTGAAACTTGGATGGTCAGAGACATGTTACAAAAAAACCGCGAATTTCGCCAATCCTCACGAATAAATTAATATTTTGTGATAATTTTTTCGCTAGGCTCATACAACGTGTCATTGACCAAAACGGAAATACGGTAGAACGGACGGTACGAACGAACTGCCGTGCGTTTTAGAAAGACAGTTGCAGCAAACTTATTCAACCCGTTCCACAACCAGGGTTTTTCCATTCAGGATGCGCACGACGCGCACTTCTTCCCCGGTGGGGATGCGGCTTTTATCTGCGGAGATGGCATCAAACTGCCGTAAGCCGCCTTGCACGACAATCGTGACCTGACCGCTGCCTTTTTCCGGCAGGGAGAGGTAGACGGTGCCCGTTTTTCCAATGGCGGTTTGAAGGTTCATGGTGCCATCCGACTGTAAACGCTGCATGAAATAATAGACGAAAGCCACCACCAGCATGGTAAATCCACCCGCTGCCAGGCCGCCAATGGCGGTTAATAGTTCCGGAATGCCTGCTTTAGACAGGGATAACCCGATCAGGCCAAACATCAGGAAAAAGCCGGTGATGCTGTGGGTGGAAAACAGGTTGAAGGAAGCACCATGGCCGTCGATACCGCTGTGGTCGCCGGCATGCCCATCGAAATCAGGGCTCAGGTCTGCGCCACCCATATCAAAATCGGCATCGGCATCCGCACCGACCAAAGAAAGAACGGTGCGGATCAGGAAAAGAACTCCGCCAATGATGGCACTGAAGGCATAAAAGGTTTCAACGGAAGTTAAATTTTTCATTCATTTTCCTTTCTGCAAGATATAAAATACATAATGACAACTATATTTTACGCGAATTGTTGTGAATTGTAAATGATGAGAAGGGTGATTTAACCATTTGTTAATCTATTTGGAAAGGTTTTACACGAAACGACGAAAGCTTCCTACACTTTCCTCGAACAGGAAAAGTGGATTAATCCTTCACCGCATATCCTCATTCAGAGGGCCTGTTCTTGCCAACTTTTTTCCGCCTGGTTGATGAAAATCCGGACATAGAACACAGCGGCGCCATCTTAAAAAATAATGGGTGGATATATCTATTGTTTTTGACAAGGTATACTATAATCGGAATGTGTGGGTTGGAAAAAATCCGCTTATGAATACATCGAGCCCGCTTTCTTTCATTCCTGTAGAAAAACGTGTGTGGTGAGGTTGCTTTGCAAGGTTATATCGTTTCATTCGCTTTTGTGGTGTTGATCGTGATCGTATTCCTTCGAATATTGCAGTTAAAAAAGCAAGGTATTCCCGTGATGAACTTTGGCAATATTGATAAAACGGACTTTATCATCCCTCCCTTTGCCATCGTATACCTTTATCTTGTTTTGGCAGCCGCCTTCCATTTACCAACGATTAGTAGGCAGGTCTTTTTTCAATCGGAGAGATTAGCCTGGCTGGGGGTACTATTGTGTCTGGCAGATTTGGTTATTGTGGGCTGGAGTTTGATTTCGTTTGGACGCAGCTTTCGGGTGGGCATTGATCAGGATCACCCCGATCAATTTGTCACTACAGGTATTTTTGCTTTTAGCCGCAATCCGATCTATGTTGGGTTTGGATTGATGCTGCTCGGGCAGTTTTTGGTGTTTCCGAACTGGATTCTTTTGCTATATATGGTTGTTGGATTCTGGCTATTGAACCGCCAGGTTTTGCGGGAAGAAGATTACTTAAAAGAAAAATTTGGAGCCGAGTTTTCGGCCTATTCCCAGCGCGTCAGACGTTATCTATAAAAGGAGAATGGTTATGTCAATTGAAAAATATCAAGCCCAAGTGAAAAGCAGTGTTTGGAAGGCGATCGCCCAGAGCGGTGTGGTGCTGAAGGATGTGCCTTTGGAAGAACAAAACAAATTTGTCGATCTATTAAGCGACAATTTGTTGATGACCGTGAATGAAATCCTAGACGAAACCATCACCCCCAACCAGCGCGGTGCTGACCTGGAGCATGAGGAACACATCGTTTGGGAAGGACGGCCTTTCCTTTCGATCACCGAATTTTACACGATCACCGATGAGCGCATTAAAGTCGTCAAAGGCTTGTTCGGGAAAGATATCGAGAACTTTGAAATGATCCGCGTGCAGGATATTGACGTCAGCCAGAGCCTGAGCGAGCGCATGCTCGGGGTGGGTGACATTACCATCAGCGGCGCGGATACCTCCACTCCGACGATTATCTTGCGCAATATTCCCAAACCGCACGATGTGTATGAATTATTGAGGAAGACCTGGCTGGCAGCACGTAAGAAGTATGGCTTGATCTTCCGAGAAGAGATGTAGGGGTGCGGGTCAATACTATTTCTCACAAGGTGTGAGGTGGTAGTCGTCTTCATCATCTCTTTTTCATCTCGCATAAGGAAATTTCCTCACTGCTAAGTGGATAGTCGGGTTAATGGATACCCATTTCTAATCGTTCCCGTTAAATCGCTATCGCCACTGACCAGCAAAGCAGAATCATACAAATCTTGAAATGCCTCTGTTAACAGATGGGTGGCAATGTTTACATCGCTCATTTTTTCGCTTGCCTTTTGATAAACCTGAAGACATTTCGGGCAATGTACAGTGGAAATTAAATATTTACCATAATAGATTTCAACATGCGGTTTTTTGTTTCTAATGCTTCAAGATAGGTATTTTGCCGTTTTCGTTTTTCATTGGGTTGGCTAGTTCTTGCTGTGAAATATTTAACTTTTTTTAATTGCTGTGTGGTTTTTAAAAAACTATAGTAGCGTGTTTCTAAATCCAACCACAAAAATTTTTTTCCATACCTGCTTGAAATTTCATAATACGAGTTAATCCATCATTGTAGGTAATTATTCTTTTTATACAGTCTCCCAATCCCCCAAATTCGTTTTGCCGGGCATAATAAAATCCATTATAATTGCTTTACCCCGCTGGAGGATAGAATCGCCAGACCTACATCCCCGAAAGGGGATGTTTATTTTTTTAATGCCCTGCGGGGGATTACTGTTTCTATCCCCCGTCCCTAAATATCCAAATTCTGCACATCGTGGGCATGTGTCTGGATGAAGCGTTTGCGGGGCGGCACGGCTTGGCCCATGAGCATATCGAAGGTGCGGTCTGCCAGGGCGGCGTCTTCAACCGTGACTTGCAGCAGGGTGCGGTTTTCGGGGTTCATGGTGGTTTCCCAGAGTTGATCGGGGTTCATTTCACCCAACCCTTTGTAGCGCTGCAGGCCGATTTTGTTGGGGTCGGCCCCCATTTCTTGAATGACAAGTTCTTTTCCAGCTTCAGTATAGACGTAGCGTTTTTGGTTTTTGTAACTGATCAAATATAAGGGCGGTTGGGCAATATACAGATAACCGGCGTCGATCAGTTCGGGCATGTAGCGGAAGAAGAAGGTCAGCAGCAGGGTACGGATATGGCTGCCGTCCACGTCAGCATCGGTCATAATGATTATGCGGTGGTAACGGGCGTTGGCGACCTCAAAATTATCGCCAATGCCGCAGCCCAGGGCCGAGATGATGGCTTTGATTTCCTCATTCGAGAGGATCTTATCCAGCCGCGAGCGTTCGGTGTTCAGGATCTTGCCGCGCAGCGGCAGGATGGCCTGGAATTGGCGTTCACGACCTTGTTTGGCCGAGCCGCCGGCCGAATCGCCCTCAACGATATATAATTCAGATTCACTGGGGGTGCGCGAGGAGCAGTCGGCTAATTTGCCCGGCAGGGTCATCGATTCCAGCGCAGATTTGCGGATGACGAGATCGCGGGCTTTGCGGGCCGCATCGCGGGCGCGGGCTGAGGTCAGACATTTTTGGATGATGGCCTTGCCAGCGGTAGGGTTTTCTTCCAGGAATTCGGCCAGCACTTCCGCCACGACTTGCTGGACAGCGGTTTGTACTTCCGGGTTCATTAATTTGACCTTGGTTTGCGATTCAAACTGTGGGTCGGGCACTTTGACGCTGACGATGGCGGTCAAGCCTTCGCGGGTGTCATCCCCAGAGAAGTTGGGGTCGTTTTCTTTGATGAGGTTGTTGCGGCGGGCGTAATCATTGACCACGCGGGTGATGGCCGAGCGCAGTCCGGTCAGATGGGTGCCGCCGTCAATGGTGTGGATGGTGTTGGCAAAGGAGAAGACCGATTCGTTAAAGGCGTCGGTATATTGCAGGGCCGCTTCGACACTGATACCGTCTTCTTCCTTCTCGGCATAAAAGACGGGGTGCAGGGTTTCACGGTTGCGGTTCAGGTAACGTACGAAGGAGATGATGCCGCCGTCAAAATAAAACGTGACCGAGCGATTTTCTCGTTCATCGACCAATGCGATCTTTACTTTTTTGGTAATAAAAGCCATTTCACGAAAACGCTGCAAAAGGGTATCGAAGCGAAAATCGATATCTTCCTTAAAAATTTGTTTATCAAATTTAAAATGGGTGGTGGTACCGGTTTCTGCTGCGCCAATTGCTTCCAATTGTTCAACAGGGGTCTGGGGAATGCCGCGTGCGTACTCCTGGCGGTAACGGTATCCTTCCCGGCGCACTTCGACAATGCACCATTCCGAGAGGGCATTCACCGCAGAAGACCCGACGCCGTGCAAGCCACCCGAGACCTTATAACTGCCGTTGTCGAACTTGCCGCCGGCGTGCAGGGTGGTCATCACCAGCTGCAACGCTGAAACATTTTTGGTGGGGTGAAGACCGACCGGAATACCGCGTCCATTATCCTGAACGGTGACGCTGCTGTCGGCGTGGATGGTGACACGGATCTGGTCACAATAGCCTGCCAGGGCTTCATCAATCGAGTTATCAACGATCTCATAGACCAGGTGATGGAGTGCTTTAATATCTGTGCCACCCACATACATGCCCGGGCGGCGGCGGACAGCCTCGAGCCCTTCCAGAACTTGAATATCTTGGGCACCATACGTGGCGGCAGTTGGGTTTTTGGTTTGTTCCATGGGTCTCCTGAAATCACAGCCTAAAAACACAGGTAGCTGTGGTTATACGTTGATTGATTTTTTAAATTGACGAATGTTTTCCTTAATCCAGGCCTGGCCTTGCCGGTAATAGGCAAAACTGGCGGCCAGGATGGCGGTATAAATAAACGCATGACCGGTGATGCCCACCAGGGTTAACCAAGAAGCAGCGGGTGCGGCCTGCCATAAAACATCCAGCCCTCGCGCTAACAAAATGACGGTCAATAAGAACATACCGACCCCGGGCAAAAAAGCACGCACCATCTGAATAGAAGCCAAGATGGCGCGCGGCGCACTTAACTGGTTAACATACATACCGTGCGGCGAAAAAACGAGGGGTACCAAAATCCACAGCAGGATAAAGGAAGCACCCAGCAGCACGATCTGGCTGATGGCCGGGCTAAACAAGGCAATGATTGAGATCACAAAAAAGGTGGGCAGCGCGAGGACCATCAAAATAAGGATCAAAATAATCGTTAATACAAAGCCGTTCACCACTTGCCCAATTATTTTAGGGAGGTCCAATGCAACGGGTTCAGGGGCGGTGCGGCGTGAAATTGCGCTGAAGTACAAGCCGCCTAAGATAATTCCGATGGTGGCGAATCCCAAAAAGGTCAAAACGGTGCCGAAGAAGGTCGGCATTTCAATCATGGCTGGCGCACCCAGCGGTGATTGATTGGTGGTGATGCCTTTCATCAGGCTGGGTAAGCCAATCGGAAAGGTAGAAAGGCTGTTGGTTAAATTTAATTGGCCCAGCAGGATTTCCCAGGTTTCCGTGGCGGCTGCGACCATCGCTTGCATATCGGCCGTATTCACAGCGGATAAGGTGCTGGTCATTTGCTCCACCATCGGGGTTAACAGCTGTTCAAGCCGCAGGCGCGGCCCAAGCCAGATGAAAATATCCAAAAGCACTGGCAATAAAATCAATCCAATATGATTGGCAACCGTATTAAACCCCTCTTTTAAGGCCTGAATCAGGCCGGGTGGGGTGATTTCAACTTTGGTTTCTTGTGTTTCCATACAGGGCTTAATTTTACCACATTTGGCGGTTTAAAGGCGTTTTTTTCTTCTTTAGACCGCTTTAATGGGAAACATTGGAAAATGCGTAAAAAGCCGCCAAACGGTGATTAAAAAGCCGGAAAAACTAATTTTGCAGCCCCCAAAATGATACTTATTCTGGCAGGATCGGTGAAGGTTCGTTACAATACGATTATGGAAAATGACCATTATCTGCCGGATGCCAACCGCTTAAGTGTGATCTCAGCAGTGATCCTCTTGGCTTATGCTTTAATTCCCTTTGTGAAAGCCCCCGCTCAGCCAATCCGTCTGTCACTGATCTTCGTTCAGTTTGACTTTAACCTTAATTATGGCATCTTGGTCTCATTTTTGGCAGCTGTTTTGGCGGGCTTGGGCGCGGATTGGTTGCTGCAAGGCCACCCCGCCCATGATCAGCATTCCCTTTGGCGACACGGTTTTGTGCCTGCGCTGACAGCCTGGGTGATCGGCGTGCCCTTAAATACCCTGCAAGTGCAGCCGGCCTGGTGGGTGGTTTTGGCGTTGGGGGGCGGCCTGCTGGTGTTGGTGCTGGTGGCGGAGTATATCGTTATCGATTTGAGCGGCGTCGCTTATATTCCTGCCAGCCTGGGTTTAACGGCCGTATCTTTCGCCTTATATCTGGTATTGGCGATTGCTTTAAAGGCGGCCAATCTGCGTTTATTTTTTATGTTATTGGCTCTGGTGCCGGCTTTGTTCTTATTGGTATTGCGCACACTCTACTTGCGCTCCAGCGGACGCTGGAACTGGGTGTGGGCGCTGGGGGTGGCCCTGGTGGTGGGGCAGTTGGCGGTCGGGTTGCATTATCTGCCCTTGGCGCCGCTGGCATTTGGGCTATTATTGCTGGGTACGGCGTATGGCTTGACCACCTTTGCCAGCGGGTTAGAAGAGGGCCGGGAAGCCTGGTCTTTATGGTTTGAACCCGTTTTTATGGTATCGATGATGTGGTTATTGGCCTGGGTGGTGAAAGGATAGCCATGCAGCCTTTACACATCACCCAAGCCCAGTATGATGAGATGCTCGCCCATCTTCAGGAGAATTTACCCGAGGAGGCCTGCGGCTTGCTGGCAGGCAAGGCGGGAAGAGTAGAGAAAGTCATGCCGATCACCAATCAGGCGCGTTCACCGGTGCGTTTTTATATGGAGCCCGTGGAATTATTAAACGCATTCCATGCCATGGACGCCGAAGGCTTGGAATTGATGGGTATCTTTCATTCCCATCCCAACGGGCCGGCTGTGCCATCGCAAACGGATTTGAATGAGTTCTTGTACCCCGGCACGGCAACGGTTATACTTTCGCATTCCTCCCGTGGTTGGACAGGCCGTGCGTTTGATATTCGTGCTGGACAGTATACGGAAATTGGATTAATGATTCAGCGTAACGATGATTAAATGGTTGGGTTAATAAATCTGCAAATTAGAGAGATAAGATTGGATTAAAAAATAATGGATACACTCGGCTTAAAATTGTTAGCCTTATTACTGGCCTATTTGTTAGGTTCGATCCCGTTTGGTTTTTTGATTGTTAAGATGATTAACGGGCGGGATGTGCGCGAGATCGAATCCGGTCGCACGGGCGGGACGAATGCGATGCGCGCCGCCGGTTTGGTGGCTGGGGGATTAACTGCGACGCTGGATGTGGTAAAAGGGGTTGCTACGGCGTGGGTAGTAAATTGGCTGGTGCCGGGGCAGATTTGGGTGCAGGTGTTCGCTGCGTTTTTGGCGGTCATCGGCCATAATTACCCCATTTTTCTGATCCAACGCAAAAACGGAAAATTACAAATGCGCGGTGGGGCCGGCGGGGCGACCTGCCTGGGTGGGGCAATTGCCTTGTGGAGTCCGATCTGGTTGATCATTCTGCCGGTGGCGGTACTAATCTATCTATTTATTGGATATGCGTCGGTGACGACCATGAGCGTGGCGGCAATTGCGATGATCGTGTTTATCATCCGAGCAGCCCTCGGGCTTTCCCCCTGGGCGTATGTGATCTATGGCGTCTTAGCATTGGCGGCACTGGTGTGGGCCTT
>JACDJC010002976.1_pt1 | contig 12713 bp, 18 predicted proteins | sample 7454191 | NCBI WGS metagenome assembly JACDJC01 (sample SAMN14253291, study PRJNA609438) | sludge metagenome | isolation source: sludge after 25d culture with pyrite and EDTA | collected 2018-12-20 | reverse complement strand
GGAAAATTGGTGGGCGCTACGATCTTTGGCGCTGCGGGTGGCGCCTTGGCAGGTGCGTGCACATTGGTGGGTGTAACCACAGTCGGGATAGGCGGTGTTGCCTGCGCGATCATTGTCGGCGGATTGGGAGCCGCAGGAGGTAGCCAGTTTGGCTCTGGCCTCGGTGAGGCTGCGGGCGAGTTTATGCGGAAGTCAATTCATGAATGACGAGAAGCTCGTAAGCATTGTAGAAGTAATATTTTTAGTTTCGATGCTCGGGGGGCTTCTTCTCCTAGTTCTGATGCTAACGGTTTTTTTTCCTAAGGTTATGGAGGTTGAAAGTCGCATCGCAACACCTGGTAAACAGCTGGATAGTATTCGTAATCTTTGGGGCAGCGGTCCGATTGGGCGGTGGATGCGGATAGTCCATGTTTATATTTTTTTTGTATTTCGTAACCTTCCACGGATTGGTGCGCGGATTGAATCGAGGATGGGAGATGAACGTGAGGCGCTTCCGAGGAGTCTCAAATTATGGGCTGTTTTTCCGGTGTCGGCTTTTTTTGTTTCGATTTTTGTGTCGGTTTTGGCGGGATGGTCTTTGGGGGTGCTGGACTAGTGTGCCGTTCGGTTAATTCGCTCATTTATTGTCAATTAAACTCAGCTTTGCCCGAGCTACAGATGTCATGATGGATTCGGCGTTTTTATTCCACTGGAACGGCTTTGCCAGTTTATCATTGTGAACCTCGATGAACTTTTTAATCGCAGATTTCAATTCGCCGACGCTGGTGAAAACACCTCGATAAAGTGCTCGTCGCTCCAGTTGACCAAACCATCCTTCGACCGCATTTAGCCAGAACGCACCTGTGGGCGTGAAATGCAGGTGGAACCGAGGGTGCTTGGCTAGCCAGGCTTTGACCTCCGGCGTCTTGTGAGTCGAACTGTTATCCAGAATCAAATGCAGGTCCAGATCCTTCGGAGTTTCCCGGTCAATCTGACGCAAGAAATCTAAAAATTCTTTTGCCCAGTGGCGCTGGGTGATTCGACCGATCACCTGACCCGTCAGGGTATTGAATGCAGCGTACATTGAATGCAGCGTACAGACTGGTTGTGCCATGACGCTTGTAATCATGTGTCTGTCGCTCAACTTGTCCCGGGCGAAGCTGCAATTTTGGCTGGGTTCGGTCAAGAGCCTGAATCTGGGTCTTTTCGTCAACAGACAGAACCAGTGCGTTATCCGGGGGATTCATATAAAGCCCAACAACATCGCACACTTTCTCAGCGAAGTGGGGATCGTTGCTGATCTTGAATGTTCTGAGCCGGTGCGGCTTCAAATCGGCTGCTTTCCAGATCTGATGCACTTGCCAGCGTGTTACCCCGGCATGCTCGGCCATGAGACTGATGCTCCAGTTTGTGGCCTCTTTCGGAACTTTATGAACCGTGTCATCTAAAATCTTCTTGACGATTTTACCATCCAGTTTTCGCGGCTGACCGGGTCGCGGCGCATCATAAAGTCCCTCAAGACCTCGCTCATTGTAGCGTTTGCGTCACTTGAAGACGGTTTGAGTGCCTTGCTGAACGGCAAGGCCGGTATCAGTCCCGAGATGGCTATCCGGCTCTCTATCGCTTTTTATACCTCTGCAGAGAGCTGGCTGAACCAGCAGTCCCAATATGAACTCTGGCATGCCGAACAACACCGCAAAGAGCTCAACGTGAAAAGGCTTGTTGCGGCTTAACGCCGCACATAACCAGTACAGGCACGGCGACGCCCTTTCCATTGCGCCTTTGGCTCCATTCTAAGGGCGCGCATGCTGCAGGTGTTAGCAGTTGTGGTTCCCCCTTTCCCGTACATCTTGCGAGATGAGTAAAAAAGGAATAGTTTATACTCATGGATGAGTTTGAATTTGACGAAGCCAAAAGTCAGGCCAATCTGGATAAGCACGGTATTGATTTCGTGGCCGCTCAAGAGCTATGGAAAGATCCGTACCTGCTGGAAATCCGCGCAAAATCAGAGGGTGAGCCAAGGTTCGCGCTGATAGGCAAGATTGGTGAAAAGCACTGGTCGGCTGTCGTCACATATAGAGAGACTCGTATTCGTTTGATTTCGGTCAGGCGCTCTCGTAAGAAGGAGATTGAGCTCTATGAAAGCTAAAGACTTCGATAAAAAATTCGACGAAGGCCAGGAGGATATTGTTGAAGATCTTGACCTGTCCACGGCCCGTCGCACCAACCTTGAACAAAAGCGAATCAACGTGGACTTTCCCGCATGGGTTGTAGAGTCGCTGGATCGTGAGGCTGCGCGTATTGGCGTTACCCGCCAATCAATCATCAAGGTATGGCTGGTTGAGCGCCTACAAGCAGAATCTGCTAACAAGCCGCTCAATGGTGACGCCGCAGGCGGCGCACATTAGCTCAGCGTTAAATGCCAGTAATTGCGAGGTCCAGAGCGCCAACAATCTGGTCTCTGAAATGCAATAGGGAGCCAATTGGATTCTTCAACTGTTTTTCGGGCACCGAAGAAATCTGAGGTGTGAGCAACAGCAGTTCCTGGTCGGCAAAGGTGATTTCCGGTGTGAGGCCCTGCATAGCTTGACCGCCAAACGCCGCCCGTTTGCCCAGCGGAATGATGATGCGAGTGGCGAGATCTGTTAGCAAAGGGCTTTGTATATCCACCAAGTAGGGGTAATGCGCCCTGCTGGTTTTGCTGGGGTTTGGGTAAACGTCGAACTGAGCCATCAAAACTCCCGAAACTCGTCTCCGAAACAGCCATGCTGCTCGATGAACTCGTTATAGCTTTTGATTGCCGACCGATTTTCGTCAACCCACCGGGCAGTCTCGCGCTTTACTAATTCCTCTTTCAATGCTCGCTCAAGGGTCGCTGAGAGGTTAATGTTCAGAGCACGAGTTTTATTCAGCAAATCGCTGTTAACTGACAAGTTCGTGGCTTTTTTCGGTGCAGTTGTGTTGTATAGATCTGCCATTGTAGCCTCCAGTCGCAGTAACACACTTAGTAATAGAGTATGCGCATGGCTGTGCGCATGCAAGTGCATTTAACCAGCGGCTGTTGCCGGACGCGCCTACGCTGCGCTCCGGCACGCCGCAAAACCAAGCGCTAAGTCAAAATGCCAACACGGAGATGCCCGATGAAAACAATAGGTCTAATTGGCGGAATGAGCTGGGAGTCAACGCAGACTTATTATCGACTGATCAACCAGAGAGTGAGAGAAGAACTCGGTGGGCTCCATTCGGCAAAGCTCGTCCTCTATAGTGTGGATTTTGCCGAGATTGAGACGTTGCAGCACCAAGGGGATTGGCAGGCAACAGCGGAAATACTGAGTTCAGTTGGTCGGTCGGTTGAATCGGCAGGTGCAGATTTTTTGGTTCTCTGTACGAACACGATGCATAAAGTCGCCCCTCAAATTGAACGCGCGGTAAACATTCCCCTTCTTCACATTGCGGATGCCACGGCCAATTTGCTCAAAGAAGATGGGATAACCTGTGCAGGGCTGCTGGGGACTCGGTTTACTATGGAGCAGACGTTTTATCTTGGGCGTCTCGAAGATCATGGTATCCGGGTTGTTGTGCCGGACGAGTGCCAAAGAGAGAGCATTCACTCTGTAATTTACAGTGAGTTGTGCAAGGGTGTGGTCAAACCTGATTCAAAAGCTGTGTATCTGGATGTTGTAGCATCATTGGCTGAGCGCGGTGCACAGGGCGTAATTTTGGGATGCACAGAGATAGGTCTTTTGATCCAGAGTTCGGATACAGACATCAAACTGTATGACACCACAGAAATACATGCTGATCAGGCGGTTCAGTATGCCTTGGGCAGGGTTTAACCAGAGGCTGTTGCCGGACGGTTTTTCCGTCGATTTCCTTCTCCAAAGCCGCCGCAAAGCCCAGCGTTAGCCTCGCCCGAAAAGTGATACTATAGTGTCACTATCAATTTGGATCAGGGTGAGTCCATGAAAGTTGAACTTGTTACAAACCTTAAGCGCCAAGCTACAAAAATCTTAGCAGACCTGCGTCTGTCCAAAGAGCCAGTACTTATCACGGAACATGGCCAACCATCGGCTTATCTGGTTGATGTACAGGATTACGAGTTCATGCAGCGTCGACTTGAACTGCTTGAAGGGCTCTCACGGGGAGAGCGCGCTGTACTTGAGGGAAGAACGTACAGCCAAAGTGAGGCCAGGGAGAAAATGAGTAAATGGCTGAAGTAATCTGGACTGACCCGTCACTTCAAGAGTTAAACGCAATCGCAGAGTATATTGCTCTGGATAATCCTGCCGCCGCAAATCGCCTGGTAGAAGAGGTTTTCGATAAAACCGATCGATTGGAAGATTCTCCCAAATCCGGGCGGATACCTCCAGAGCTCCCTAATTCGGTATACAGGGAAGTAGTGGTTCCACCGTGTCGCATTTTTTATCGTGTAGATGAGAAGCGGGTTCTTATCCTGTATGTCATGCGAGATGAGCGGCAGCTTCGTGCGTACGTGCTTGAGGGCAGTTAGCTGCCCTGAACTTCGACGCAGCTTAACCAACGACTGTTGTTGGGCGCGCCTAGGCTGGCGCTCCGGCACGCCGTAAAGCCCTGATGGGGTCCACCTCATAGCAACACCGGTAAGTGAAATGTGTCAGCTCGCTTTACAGTTAAACGCATATACTCAAAAGGCGTAGGCACTAACTGCCTAACCAGGGGTCGAATTTTAGTCCGCGGCTTGAATGTTGCTTTATTAATAGCCAGTGAATAATGCTCGCTTCCGCAGTGCGGGCAAACGGGGATTCTGTTCCCCTGCGGAGGCGCACGGTGAGCGCAATAAAGAATATCTCTTTACTGGAACTGGTACGTCGACACTGGCTGGTACTGGTAGTGGGGTATTTGTTCGCTTTTCTCGATCCGTTTGGAATTAATTCGAAGACCAGCCAGGCCATCAGCAATGCCTTCGATCGCATGTACTCCCCCTTCTATACTAGCGAACTTGCCGGCTCGCCATCCGCTGACCTCGTTGACGTTATCCTCATAGACGACGTTTCGATTCGCACCCTTTCAGATACAGAAACCGGATACCTGCAAGCAAATGACTGGCCGCTGGCCTACAACGATTATGGCGTAATAATCGATGCGCTGAGGCGTCACGGCTATGGCACGATCGTTCTTGATATTACCTTCTACAGAGAACGCCGGTTAGGTGGCCAGTTAGACAAAAGTTTTCAGAATCTGGTCCGCCGGCTCGGCTATTTGCGTGATCGCGCGGGCGTAGATGTGATTTTGGGTGCTGGTGACAACCCGAATGAGCTCGAACAGTCGATAACCCCCCTGACCGGCTCGGTCTCGGCAGTCGGGCTAACCGGTTGGTCAGGTTATGGCGATTATTACCCGATATTCCTGGAACTGGACGGCCATAAGACCCTGGCTGAGGAAGGATTTAACGCTTACTGCCGCAAAGCCGAATGTAAGGACCTGGCCGAGGCGAAAAAGGCCTGGTTGGTACCCGGTGGGTCGGGAATGCACATAAGCTGGGGCCAGCCTGCGCAGAGAGTAGCCGCTTCATTGGGCTGTGACGCCGGCCACGCGCCCGGCGCTGATCTGGGCGAGATATTGGGTATCGTAGCGGGAAACGCGCTCCGAAATTTGTTCGGATCCGAGACCATTGGATCCGGAGGTCGCCAGTCCTGCCCACCATTACCAACTGCTTTGCTTAGCGACGTGTTCTGCACCGATCCTGAGTGCAAGGAATTTTTTTCAACAGGAAGGCCGAACGGCGAAAGGATCGCTATGGTCGGAGTTTCCCTCCCCTCAGCCCGGGACCTCTTTGATCCGCCTATACCCGGGCGTTTGCCGGGCGTTTATCTGCATGCGGAGGCTCTGCGCAATCTGCTTTTTTACGGCCCGGACTATCTCAAACCCATTGGTCTGCAGCCGAATCTTGGGCTTATCGGCAAGCCATCCTGGACCCTTCCAATTGATTTGATTCTGACGTGGCCGCTTCTTCTTTTGGTTGTGCTGGTTGCGGTGCGCAAGCTTATAAACTGGCGATGGGGTTGGGAATACACCTCGCGCTGGACTGAATTAGCGATGGAACTTGTTGAGGTGGCTGTGGTTGTGGTCTTGCTTGGTCTGATCTATATCGCGGTCTTGGCGTTCCATCGTACCCCCGGCTTCCTCACTGAACTCATGGCCTTTATGCCATGGTTGTGGGTTGCCATTCGAAATGAGCGAAAGGAGATGGAAAATGAACATAAAACAGTCGCTTTGGCTACTGGTGATCCTGAGCAGCTCGGTATTGGCAGAGACACTGGTTATTAGAGATTTTCATGACCGGGAACACGCGTTCGTATTCAAATCCGATGGTTCCATGGTGGAACTTAAGGAGTTGGGCCTGGAGCCTGGCGTTGAGCTTGAAATTACCGGCAAGGAGGGCGGGCAGTATCTGTTCAAAGCCCCCGATGGAGAGCAATATCGGGTGTTTGTTCCGGAGGTGGTGACGAACCAGACAGCGACAATCGACATTCCATGTGACCGCCCCCAGATCTTACTCGCGGACGATCACCGCAATGCCAGCGCACGCGGCGTGGGGGAGGACTGCAAGTGAGTTTATTTGCGGGGTATTTCTGGATTGCTCTGTTTGCCATAGGGGCGCTGACCGCATGCAGCTCAACACCGTATCAATCCAAAGAATGGGCCAGCGATCCCGAGTTACGACAGGAGCAAATCAACAAACTCACGGCCAAAGCTGAGCAACACAGGGCCGACAATCGAGACCCGATGGAAGATGCAGTGCTGCTGCGAGGCGACAGCGTATCGCCGTTGGAGGCTGCTTCCGTGACAGCAGAGCTTCAGGCCATTGCCGAGGAGCTGTCGAGCGATTGGCTTGGTGAACCTTGCCATTGTCGGGTCCGGTTGGGGCCGCGGTATAGTTTTGGCGGCTTTACCTATCCCCACGGTACAATTGTTATCCAGGCCGGCACACTGGAGTACCTGGATACCCGTGACGAAGTTGCAGCCCTGCTGGCGCACGAGCTCTCCCATTTGTGGTTGGCTCACCATGAAAAGGATCAATTGGAGACTACAGCTAAGGGTTTAGCCGATCTGGCCCAGGCGATTTCCATGTTCAGTAACGATGACAATGCGCGGGAAGCGACGCTGCGCTTCGGCGGCTCAACGGATGCCCTGGTTGCGGCTGCGGGCTTCACCCAGTGGAACAGGGAACAGGAAACGGAAGCCGATCTGTTGGCGGCCAAAGTACTGGAAGCGTCCCGTTACAACCCGATGTCGATGATTGCGCTGTTAACAAAACTCAATAAAGGAAAAGATGAGGTTCCGATAGCCGGCAGCGCTTATGAAGAAATGGCGGCCGTTGCGGCAAATAAACTCAAAAACGAGAAATCTGAAATCAGCGACAGCCAGATCCAGAAATGGATATCCTCTGTCGCCAGTGACATGAGTGGCCGGGAATACCTCTCTTCAGAGGATCGGCGCACGATCGTCCGGATGGTGATCTATGATCTTGAGGGGGCTGCATTAGCTCGCTCATTCAGTGATATGCAGATCGATGTTGCCGTGTTGAAGCCGGTGACATCACTTAAGAAGATCCATGATTATGAACCAACTAGCCCGTCCTATATGGCGCTTGTCGATCAGGCACTGGCATACGAACCGGGTAACCTGCATCTGCAACTGGTGAAATTCCGTGCGGTGCTGGCTCGCAAAGACTGGCAGCAGGCCACGCAGCTAGCCAGAGAGTTTATTCAAAGGCCGGATGCAACCTTTAGTGCACTGAGCGAAGCGACCCGCTTTCTGGATCAGCACAATGAGATTACCGACTCGGAGCGCAAGTCCCTGGTGTATGAAGCGGTCTTGAAACTGGCCAAACTCGACCTTCCCGACGCTTACGTCGCTGATCAGTATTACCTGTCCAAACGATATGAAGTGCCCCTGCACGATATGTTGAATCAAAAACTGTGTGAGGCCGGCACTGGGAAAGTAAATGTTCGGGAGAGATGTGAACTGGCGAAGCAGGCACTGGAGAGCCGGCGCAGCTTCTACCAGACGTTAGCAGAGGCAGGATTATAGGCGTTGGAACAATGCCCGTTTCAGCCCCATCTTTGCCTTAAATGCCCGTGATAACGAGATCCAGAGCTCCAACAATCTGGTCTCGGAAATGCGAGAGGGAACCAATCGGGGTCGTGAGCTGTTTTTCAGTGTGGTGGTGCTTACGCAGCACTCCTGTACACTGCAATTGCAGCCGCGGATTTCGTGGAAGTACCCACGCCTTGGATAATCTTGATAAACAAGCCGGAGAAAAATATGTCGAAGTCAAGTGGTAGCGTTTATCCCAAGGGGCAACTTGCTATTGTGCAGGGCGTTGTCGGGGATTTGAGTAAGCACTGGGGCTGGCTTCTGGCGTTGGGTGCTCTTTTTATCGTGCTGGGGACAGTCGCCCTCGGAATGAGTGTTGCCGTAACGGTGGCAACCGTGCTGTTTTTCGGCGTGCTGCTGGCAATAGGCGGTGTGTTCCAGCTGGTTGAAGCGTTCAAGTGCCGGGGCTGGAAAAGTATTCTGATGCACGTTCTGATTGCACTACTGTACATAGTGGCCGGGGTCAGTATGATAACCGAGCCGGTGGCGGGCTCACTGGTGTTAACGGCCTTCCTGGGCGGCGTTTTCGTTGCGACCGGTCTTCTCCGGATTGTGATGGGCTTCCAGTTGAAGGGAACTGGCCTGCGCTGGGGTTGGATGGTTTTTGCCGGTGTTATTTCTCTGGTCCTGGGCGGGATGATCTTCTTTCAGTGGCCCATGTCGGCGCTTTGGGTGATCGGCCTTCTGGTTGCCATTGAAATGATTTTCCATGGCTGGGCTTACGTAATGATAGCCCTTGCGTTGAAAACTGTCCGCTAAGATGGCGATTTAAGCGCGGCACCGCTGGCCCCGCCTTCCGGTGCGCGGATACCCTGGTTGACAAGGATGAGTACATGTCACCAATTTTCCTGAAAATAGCAGGAGCAATTGCAATCGGCATGGCCCTGTTTGGGCTGCTCACGGGCAAGGTGGCAGCCGGAACCAGAGGTTTCAGGACCAATTATTATTACCGAAAAGAAAACCCCTTGCTGTTCTATGGGTTCATTTTCATCTATCTGGCCATCGGAACGGTTGTGCTCTCCAATTCGGGGTAGCAACCAGACGAGCCAGCCGAGGGCGTTTCAGTTGCCCTTGATTACTTCGTGCTCAAACCGACCCAGCACCACCATAATGATCAGTGCCATTAAAGCCACCATACCGGCCAGGGCAAAGTTTCCTATGCCGCTGGCTACACCTATGGCGCCCGCCATCCAGATAGATGCACCGGTGGTAATGCCCTGAATATTGCCCTGGCTCTGGATGATGCTGCCGGCGCCCAGAAAGCCAATGCCGCCAATAACACCTTCGACCACCCGTGTGGGGTCAATGCGTGCGGAAGGATCACCTTCGGCAGTGGCAAGAAGAATATGCAGCCCCATCATGATGAATGCGGATGAGCCCAGTGCAACCAGCATGTGCGAGCGCAAACCCGCGGCTTTGCCCCTGAGCTCCCTCTCCAGCCCCAGAAGCAGGGCCAGGCCTGCCGCAGCAAGAAGCCGGAAGAACATTTCAAGGATTGGAATCTGGGTATCAAACATGGCGTAGTTCCTCTTTCTTTTTGTTGTTCAGCGGGGGCACTGCCGCAGCGTTATTTGCCTAGCAGTTCCCCCACCGGACGAAGATTTACAACGTGATCGCACAGGGACTTAATGATCATTAAGATGGGTGTGGCGATTACCAGCCCGACTGGCCCCCAAAGCCAGCCCCAGAACAGAAGCCCGATGAAGATGGCCACGGCGTTGAGGCTGGATACCTGGCTGGTCAGCCAGGGTGTCAGCAGGTAACCCTGAATACTGGTAATCAGCAGCGATGTGCCGGCAACGATAATGGCCATGTTCAGCTCGTTAAACTGGATCATTGCAGCAACGCCGGTGCCAATGAGTACCAGAAAAGGGCCGAGGTACGGAATAGCGCTGGCTACGCCGGCCACCACACCCCACAGCATGGCTTGCTCCACGTCCAGTGCGAGAAAGGCCAGCCAGGTCAGTAAGCCGACAAACAGGGCGCCAAGCAGCATCACAAAGAGAAAGCGCCGAACCTGGCGGTGGAAATCGTTCATGATGCGGGCTGCCTTGCGCATTCGTCCGAACGAAGGGCCGGAAATTTTTACCACTTTGCGCTTGTACAATGACCCCACTGCCAATATGAAATAAACCAGCAGCAGTACCGAGAAAAACTGGGACACCAGCACCAGCGCTGCAGGCGAGCCCTTCAGTACATACTCCTGAATATCCATGGGTTTTTCCACCACACGAACCGGCGTGACGTTCTGGTGGACCGGATGCTTGTCACTTTGGTCCCGGGCGGCAGACTCCTCGATTCTTTTCGCTGCCGCCTGTGCCTTTTCCATGAGGCCCTCATCCTGTTCGGGTGCCTTCGCCTTATTGCGCTGGAACTCATTGATCGCCAGTGGAATCTTGTCCAATACCGCCACGGCTTCGCGCTGCAGCGGGATACTTGCTGCAGCAATAGCCGCCAGTAATGCGATCAGCACGATCGCGGCGCTCAATGGTCGCGGAAACTTCAGGCGGTCAAGGGTTGATACCAGTGGGTCGAGGGCGTAACTGATCAGAACAGCAACCACCAGTGGAAGCAGAACAGACTGGGCCCAGTTGATAAAAAAGACAGACGCTATACTGGCGATAATCACCAGCGACATGCTGCGGATATTAACCGCTTCCAGCAGTGCTTGCTGCGGCGTTGTGGTGCGGTCGGTATTGCTTGGGCCGGGCTCGCTTTGTGCGTCTTGATCCATGGTTGCCCTTATACGGTTTGATGGCTTCATACCAACCATTGTAGTCGGCTGAAGCGGCACACCGTCAAAAACAACACACCTGTAACCGGCAGGTAATCATTTTGCGGGTCAGAAATACGTGGTGATCCGCCCCGTAAGCCGCGCCTGATTGTCCTTGTACTCGGATTCCGAGGTCAGGGGCTTGCCCAGTTCAATATAGGCAGAGACGGAACCGGTGAGCAGCCTCAGCCCCAGGCCGGAGGCTGCGCCTGAGTGGCTTTCCCGGATTTCATTCTCACGGGCGGTAGCTATGCTGTAATAAACGTAAGGCACCCAGCGAGCTCCAGGGATCCACCGGTCGTTATTGAATCCGCGCCGAAGTTCAAGCTTTGTCCCTATGCCAGAGTCGCCACTGAATTCGCCCGGTTCATAAGCTCTGGCAAGGCGCCCATTGCCCACCGAGAAGCGCTGGGAATAAGGCAGGTTATCGTCCGAGTACTGGCCTTCTATGTCCAGCTTCAATGAAAACTCAGCGGGCAGGCCGTGCCACAGAGTGTAGCGTGCATCGAAAAGCTGGAACGCCACGTCAATGGCATCATTCGCCCGGCTGCCACGGCGGTCTGCGCCGAGTGCATCGATACCGGTGCGGCCAGACACACCAACGCGCGATGTGCTGTTCTTGCCCTTTATATAGGCCAAGGCGCCGACAGTGGCCATGCGCAGTTTCTCGTCAATCTCTGTCTCATCGCCCCGTGATCGTGTGTAGTCCCGCAACGTAACACTGCCATCAAGGGCCAGCGACAATGTGCCTGAGTCGATGACATCGTGGCGCCACTTGAGTCGCGACCAGACGCGCCGGTAGACCCTGCTCGGGCTGGTATTATCGTCCTGGGGTACTGCCCGTGAGGCACTGATATCCGCATAAAACGTGTCGCGCCCGGAAGCGGAGAAAGACAGGCCTGTACCTATATTGCGGTAGCCCGCCGACTCCAGGGTATGAAGGCCGGATACGTATACCTCCCTGAGGCCTGCGCCCGGCCCGTACACGCTCACGCTGCCACCTGCCAGGTGTTGCCCCAGCCGCTGACTGCCTTCTGCGCTGTAGGTCAGTTCCCCGCGAATCCTTGGGGCAATCATGTAGGTGATCCGGTAGCGACCCGCAGAAATTTCTTCAACGTTTGTCTTCAGCCCCACCCCTGTTGTTTGCTCAAGGGCGCGGGAGAAGCGATCAATATCCGTGGTAGAGACCGGTGAGCGTGTCAGTAGTGGTTTTGAGCGCTCCCGAACCGTTGTACGCTTTCGGGAAACGCCACCGGTAACACGGATTTCGGCGATTTGGGGCTCATCCACCTGTACCACCAGAATCGATTCGCTGTCCGGATGCACGTTTACGGTGACCGCTGGCGCCAGGTAGCCCTGGCGCAGATAATAGTCCCGCGTTCCTGCGCGCAGCCGTGACTGCTGATGGCTATCTGCCGTTTTACCCAGAAGGTTGGCGTACAGCGGGAGCAGTTGCTCCGGCCCAAAGGCTGTTACACCTTCAAAAAGGACGGCACCTGTGGGCTGGGTCTGGGCTGATGCGCTCAGCGAAGCCAGGCTGAGTGCCAGCAACAGGATGAAACACTTTGTTACCTTTACGCACACGGTATTTATCGCCAATAGGTTTAACATGGAGGCAGATTAGCCTTTTAATGCGCCGCTATTTGTAAAAAATTGTTTTAAAAAAGAAAAATCAGGAAAAAAATCAGAAACCGCCACGACCGAAAAACGGGGGCTCGAAGATGCGCTTCTTTACCAAATTGGGCAGGAGCAATACCTGTCGGGTTTTACTGGCTTTTTCGGCTCTGCTGCTGGCAACCATAGGCGTGGCGGCAGAGCAGGT
>JACDJC010002975.1_pt1 | contig 12713 bp, 9 predicted proteins | sample 7454191 | NCBI WGS metagenome assembly JACDJC01 (sample SAMN14253291, study PRJNA609438) | sludge metagenome | isolation source: sludge after 25d culture with pyrite and EDTA | collected 2018-12-20 | reverse complement strand
AGATGGTTTTAAGATTGCCGTTAAAATAATTCCCTACCTGGTGGCCATATTGGTAGCCATAGGTGTGTTCAGGGCATCGGGCGGAATGGAGTTTCTGGTAGGTGGCATTGCCTGGGTAGTGGATGCTGCCGGCCTCGATACCCAATTTGTGGGCGCCTTGCCCACCGCACTCATGAAGCCTTTGAGTGGAAGCGGGGCCCGCGGCATGATGATTGACGCCATGAAACTGCATGGCGCCGATTCCTTTATCGGGCGCGTTGCCTCCACGGTGCAGGGCTCCACCGATACCACCTTTTATGTAATAGCAGTTTATTTTGGCTCGGTGGGCATACGTAAAACACGTCACGCCGTCACCTGTGGGCTTATTGCCGATGCCGTGGGAATTGTGGCTGCCATTTTGTTAGGCTATCTTTTCTTTGCGTAGCTGTAAATGACTGGTTATCAGATTAGAACTACTTGCCTGCTATTTCCTGCCTCACCTTTTCTCAATTACCATCGCACCCTCAACTTAACGCTTATTCCCGCTTACTTTTCACCGTTTACATTTTACCGCGTCACGCGTTTGATCCTTAAGGGGTAAAAAAATCGTTAAAGAGTTAGCCGCGTTAAGCAACGCCTCCATCCAGTGCAAAAATCTGACCCGAAGCAAAGCCCGCCAAGGGGCTCAGCAGCCAGGCAGCCAAAGATGCAAAGTCACCGGGTTCCCCAAACCGCCCTACCGGCACTTTCGATCGGATGATTGCCCGGGCCTCTTCTGCTGAAATGTTGTTTTGCGTGGCCATTTTATTAAAAAGCCGGTTCAAAGCCTGCGTATCGTGGTAACCGGGGGCAATCACATTGGCGGTAATGTCGGCAACGGGCAACTCTTTTACCAGTGTTTTTACAAACCCCAGAACCGCCATGCGATACGAATTGCTTAGCACCAGGTTGGCTACAGGTACATTTATCGAAGCGCTCTCGCTAAAAAGAAAGCGGCCTCTCTTTAATGCTATAAAGCGGGGTAAAATAATTTGAGTCAGTTCAATCTTCCATCTTAACACCAGACTATAAGCCTCATCCCAATCGGCAAGCGTGGTTTCCTGAATGGTTTTTGCAGGAGGCCCGCCTGCATTTATAAAAACCCCATATAAATCGGGAGGTAACGAATCTCCCAATCTCTTTAAAAAAGCAGAATCGGTCACATCGCCTGCCATAATGTGAATTTGACCCGGCCGGGTCAACATCAACTCTTCAAGAGCTCTTTCATTTCGGGCAGCCAGCCATACCTTCGCACCCTGTTCCATTAGTGCAGTAGCTACTGCTTTTCCCAAACCTGCACTGGCACCTGTAATCAGGTATTTCTTTCCTTCAATTTGCAAATCCATTGTCTCTTTTCTCTATTAAACACCTGAAAAGGATTAAGAGTTTAAAAAGAAAGCACTGGTTGTGGCAATCTTTTCTATTTTTGCCCCTAATTTTTTACATCCTAAAAAAAACTTTAAACCAATTAACCATGAAAAGAGCATTTACTGCAATTCTTTTAGCATTTGTTACCTATTGTGTGATGGGCCAAAACCTCCAGGTTCATTACGATATGGGCAAAGACCGGGGTTACGTAACCACCACCCTCGAAATGTTTAAACCCGATAAATGGGGAAGCACCTTTTTCTTCGTGGATTTTGACTACAACACCGATGTGGGTAAGTCCGTTTCTCTGGCCTATATGGAGATAGCCCGGGGTTTGAAGTTCTGGGAAAATCCCTTCGAAATCCATGTGGAGTACAATGGGGGTTTCGGCCAGTTTGCTGCAGAACCTTTTAACGGCGCCTATGCTATAAATGATGCCTGGTTGCTGGGTGGACATTACACCTGGAACAATGCCGATTTCAGTCGGGTATTTACCCTTCAGGCCATGTATAAATACATTAAGGACAAGGAGGATGCCTCTTTCCAGATTACCGGTGTATGGGCGCTGCACTTTGCCAACCGCAAAGTTACCTTAATGGGGTTCGCTGATTTGTGGAAAGAGCAGAATGAATTTCAGGAATTCAATGGAGGGGGGCTTCCTGATATTATTGAGACGAATTTCGTATTCCTTGCCGAACCTCAGTTTTGGTACAATGCCACAGAGCACTTCTCTCTGGGAGGGGAAGTAGAGCTGGCTTCAAACTTTGGCGGCCACAAGGGTTTTAAAGTGTGCCCCACCCTGGCAGTAAAATGGAATTTTTAATCGGCTTCAAAAAAATAAATCATGTTTGAGAAATTTTTCAGCTTAAAAGCGAATCACACCAATGTCCGCACCGAAGTTATAGCCGGCATAACCACGTTTATGACCATGGCTTACATCCTGGCGGTGAACCCCGACATCCTTTCTGCCACGGGAATGGATAAGAGCGCCGTTTTTACGGCCACCACACTGGCCTCCATCGTAGGAACCCTGGTGATGGCTCTGTGGGCCCGCCTGCCCTTTGCCCTGGCTCCCGGCATGGGCCTCAATGCTTTCTTTGCCTTCACCGTGGTGTTGGGCATGGGCTACAGTTGGCAATTTGCACTCACCGCCGTTTTTCTGGAAGGGATTATATTCCTGCTTCTAACCGCCTTTAATATTCGCGAAGTCATTATAAATGCCATACCCATTAATTTAAAACATGCTATTTCCGTGGGTATAGGTTTGTTCATTGCCTTTATTGGCATGCAAAATGCAGGATTGATAGTGGATAATCCAGCTACACTGGTGGGGTTGGGAGATATGAGTTCCCATACAGTATGGATTGCCCTTTTCGGACTTGTCTTGATTGGTGTGTTGCTGGCGCTCAAAGTTAAGGGGGCTCTGCTCATCGGTATTTTTGTTTCTACACTGGTTGGTATTCCGCTGGGCGTTACCCTTCTGCCCGAAGGATCATGGCTTACACTACCTCCATCGGTTGCACCTGTCGCTTTTAAGTTCGATTTCACCAACATACTGTCGGTTGACATGATCATCGTGCTCTTTACCTTCCTTTTTGTCGATATGTTCGATACTGTGGGCACACTGATAGGGGTGGCTTCTAAAGCCGATATGATTGATGAGAATGGTAACCTGCCAAGAGTAAAACAGGCTCTGTTTGCCGATGCAATAGGTACAACCGTAGGGGCTATGCTCGGAACTTCAACAGTTACCACCTATGTGGAGAGTGCCTCGGGAGTGGCAGAAGGTGGCCGTACAGGGCTTACCTCTCTAACTACCGCCGGAATGTTTATATTGGCTCTTTTCCTTGCGCCGATTTTTCTGATGGTTCCCGGTGCAGCTACTGCTCCCGCATTAATAATGGTGGGCTCTTTCATGATGTCGCCTATTCTTAAGATTAACTTCGACGATTATACCGAGTCCATCCCGGTATTTCTAACCATCATTATGATGCCACTGGCCTACAGCATTGCCGAAGGTATTGTTTTTGGCATGTTGGCTTTCGTGGCTTTGAAACTTCTCTCGGGCCGTTCAGGCGAAGTGTCGTGGGTGATGTATGTGCTTACGGTACTGTTTGTGATGAAATTTTTCTTTTAATAGGAGCCCCCTCCAACCTCCCCCCAAGGGGGAGACTTAAAAGGATAAAGCTGCTGCTGATGGTTGAAAGCTGCCTCCGTTCCGCAGCCGTTTCTTTCCCTCCCCCTTTGGGGGAATCGGAGGGGGCTTCCCTTAATTTGCTTTTGTTTGCCTCAAACTCTATATTTGTAAACTTTTTTGAAGCCAGGGTAAATAGAGAATAGATGAGTCGTCAATTTCCTGAATATAAAGGTCTGGATCTCTCCGGGATAAACAAAACCGTATTGGAAGAGTGGAAGAAGAACAAGACCTTCGAGAAGAGTCTTTCCATGAGAGAAGGATGTCCCTCCTATGTGTTTTATGAAGGGCCTCCTTCGGCCAATGGCATGCCCGGCATTCATCACGTGATGGCCCGGGCCATTAAAGACATCTTTTGCCGGTTCAAGACCCAGCAGGGTCACCTGGTTCACCGTAAGGCCGGCTGGGATACACATGGACTTCCGGTGGAACTGGCCGTGGAAAAAGCCCTTGGCATCACCAAAGAGGACATCGGGAAAACCATATCGGTAGCCGAATACAACGATGCCTGCAAGCGTGAGGTGATGAAATACACCGACATGTGGGAAGAGCTCACCCACAAGATGGGGTATTGGGTAGATATGGAAAATCCGTATGTTACCTACGACAATCGCTACATAGAGACCTTGTGGTGGATGCTCAAAGAGCTCTACAACAATAACTTACTTTATAAGGGCTACACCATTCAGCCCTACTCTCCCGCTGCCGGAACCGGGCTGAGTACCCACGAGCTTAATCAGCCCGGCTGTTACCGCGATGTGAAAGATACCACCTGCACCGCTCAGTTTAAAGTGGTGAGGGACAAACAGTCGGCCTTTTTATTTGAGAATGTGGAGTCCGATGTGTTCTTTCTGGCCTGGACAACCACTCCCTGGACTCTGCCATCGAATACCGCCCTGGCCGTAGGCTCCGGAATAAAATATCTGAAGGTGAAATCTTTTAACCCTTACACCGGCTTACCACTGGTAGTGGTGCTGGCCAAAGACCTTCTGAACACCTACTTCAATGAGCAAAATGCCCATCTTTCATTTAACGATTATCAACCGGGTGATAAAACCATCCCCTTCGAGGTATTGGATGAATTCGAGGGAAAAAATCTCATTGATATTCGCTACGAACAACTTATCCCCTGGATTAAACCGGAGGGAGATGCATTCAGGGTGATTCAGGGCGACTTTGTTACCACCGCCGATGGTACCGGCATCGTGCATATTGCCCCTACCTTTGGTGCCGATGACGACCGGGTGGCGCGCACATCGGGCATTTCGCCTTTGATTCTTATCGATAAGGAAGGTAAACGTCAGCCAATGGTCGACCGCACCGGCAAACTCTTCCTCATTAAGGATATGGAACCCTCCTTTGTAAAATCAAATGTGGACCTGGATACCTATAGTGAGTTCTCCGGACGTTTCGTCAAAAATGCCTACGACGAGAAACTTTCCGACGACGATGCCACTCTGGATGTGGACATTGTGGTGATGCTCAAGAGAGACAATAAGGTCTTTAAAGTAGAGAAATACGAGCACAGCTACCCACACTGCTGGCGCACCGACAAACCGGTTCTTTACTATCCGCTGGACAGCTGGTTTGTGCGAACCACCGCCAGGCGCGACAGAATGATTGAGCTGAACAATACCATTAACTGGAAGCCTGAATCTACCGGTACAGGGCGGTTTGGTAAGTGGCTCGAAAACCTGGTAGACTGGAACCTGAGCCGCTCACGCTACTGGGGAACCCCGCTGCCTATATGGCGAACCGAAGAGGGAAAAGAGGAGAAATGTATCGGGTCGGTAGAGGAATTGATGGTTGAGGTGGAGAAAGCGGTGAAAGCCTGATTCATGGAGAAAAATCCTTTTGGTGACTTTAAACCGGGTGATTTTTCGGATGAGAATTATAATAAGATTGACCTGCATCGCCCCTATGTAGACGATCTGGTGCTGGTTAGCGACGAAGGAAAACCCATGTACCGCGAGCCCGACCTCATTGATGTTTGGTTCGACTCCGGGGCCATGCCTTACGCACAAATGCATTATCCGTTTGAGAGCCTCCCCCTAACCCCCTCCAAAGGAGGGGGAACTGAAGCCTCACCCCGGCCCTCTTCCCCCCTTCGGGGGGACCGAGGGGGGCTACCTTTCCCCGCCGACTTCATTGCCGAAGGCGTCGACCAGACCCGGGGATGGTTTTTTACATTGCATGCACTCAGCACCATGTTGTTTGACTCGGTGGCCTTTAAAAACATCATCTCCAATGGACTGGTACTCGACAAGAATGGCAACAAAATGTCGAAACGGCTGGGCAATGCGGTGGACCCGTTCGAAACTATTGAAACCTATGGTTCCGATCCACTCAGGTGGTATATGATTACCAACGCTCAGCCCTGGGACAACCTGAAATTCGACCTTGCCGGGATAGACGAAGTGAGGCGCAAGTTTTTTGGCACCCTCTACAATACTTATTCTTTCTTTGCACTCTATGCCAATGTCGATGGTTTTACCGGCCACGAAGAGTTGGTGGCTATAGATAAACGGCCCGAAATAGACCGTTGGATAATATCGTTGCTCAATACACTTATTAAAGAGGTAACCCTTGCACTCGAAAACTACGAGCCTACCCGGGCGGGCCGCCTCATTCAGGATTTTGTAACCGAAAACCTCAGTAACTGGTATGTCCGCCTCAATCGAAAGCGCTTTTGGGGCGGCTCCTTTAACCAGGAAAAGCTGGCGGCTTATCAAACCCTTTATCAGTGTCTCGAAACTGTTTCAATGCTGGCGGCTCCCATCGCCCCCTTCTATATGGACCGGTTGTTTAACGATCTCAACAAAGTATCTGGCCACCATACCGAGGAGTCGGTGCATTTAACTTCATTTCCAAAGCCACAGGAGAACCTGATTATTTCAGCTTTGGAGGAAAGAATGAACTACGCTCAGAAAATCTCCTCCATGGTGCTTGCTTTGCGCCGCAAGGTGGGTATTAAGGTGCGCCAACCGCTTCAAAAGATCATGCTCCCTGTGTTAAGCGAACATTTTCGCGCACAAATTGAAGCTGTAAAAGACCTCATCCTTACCGAAGTCAACATCAAGGAGATAGAGTATCTGGAGGATACCACAGGGGTGCTGGTGAAAAAAATTAAACCCAACTTCAAAACCCTGGGGCCCCGATACGGTAAAATGATGAAAGAGATTAGCAAGGCCATCGCCGGCATGTCTCAACAGCAGATTGCCCACTTCGAAGCCAATGAAGTGTATGATCTAAATCTTAATAGTGAGACCATTCATCTCGAAAAGGGAGATGTAGAGATCATCAATGAAGACATCCCGGGGATGCTGGTAGCCAGTGACGGACCCATTACCGCAGCTCTTGATATCACGCTCACCCCCGAACTTAAAGAGGAGGGCATTGCCCGTGAACTGATTAACCGGATTCAAAATCTGCGAAAAGAGAGCGGATTGGAGGTTACTGATAAAATTTCTTTACATATTGCACGTCACAGTGAAATAAATAGTGCAGTTGAGAAACATATAGAGTATATTGGAGCCCAAACGCTGGCTGCTGAGGTAATGCTTGTAGATTCCTGTAACACTAACAGGGCGCGCGCCGTAGAACTGGAGGAAGACGTTTCCACATGGCTGGAAATACAAAAAATATAACTTAAACGATACTAAATATTTACAGATATGAACGAAAAGACCAGGTATTCAAACGAAGAGTTGCAGGAGTTCAAAGAGATCATCCTGGCTAAATTAGATAAAGCAAAGAAGGATTACGAATTGCTTAGGAACACCATTACCCTGGAAGACGAAAACGACACTCAGGATACCTCTCCCACCTTTAAAGTTCTGGAAGAAGGCGCTTCCGTTTTGTCGAAAGAGGAGGCCGGCAAGCTGGCCCAACGGCAGCAAAAATTTATTCAGCACCTCCAGGGGGCTCTGGTGCGCATCGAAAACAAGACCTACGGCATTTGCCGCGAAACCGGCAAGCTCATCAGCAAAGAACGTTTGCGGGCGGTTCCTCATGCCACCTTAAGCATCGAAGCCAAAATGAATCAGAAATAAACCTAACCTGGATAAACCAGAAATGACAAATGACAATAAACAAATAGCAATCCCGAGGCATCGGGATCAAAACCCAATAAAATAATTTCACTCACCAAACGAATGGCGAAACTTAAAACACCGTTTTTTATTATCTTAGGAATTCTATTTGTCGATCAGGCACTTAAAATTTGGATAAAAACCAATATGATGCTTGGCGAAGAGTTTTCGGTAATTGGCAACTGGTTTCTCATTCATTTTGTCGAAAACAATGGCATGGCCTTCGGCATGGAACTGGGTGGCGACTTTGGAAAGATATTTTTAAGTGTTTTTCGCATTGTAGCCGTGACGGGTATTGCCTGGTATCTCTATCAGCTCACTAAAAAAGAAGCCCCCCTGGGATTGATTGTGAGCGTAAGCATGGTATTGGCAGGCGCCCTTGGAAACATCATCGACAGTGCATTTTACGGTTTGATATTTGACGAAAGTTATTCACGCGTAGCCACCTTGTTTCCCCCCGGTGGAGGATATGCCACCTTTCTTCACGGTAAAGTGGTGGATATGTTCTACTTTCCCATACTCTCGGGCCATTACCCCGGGTGGTTCCCCTTTGTGGGCGGACAGGAATTTATCTTTTTTCGCCCGGTATTTAATGTCGCCGACTCCTCCATAACACTGGGAATAATTTCCATCCTTCTCTTTCAAAAAAAGTTTTTTAAAGAGGAAAAACACTGACAACAGGGGATTGTATCATACACCCATCCACACACCCTTTACCGGCCTGCAACAAAAATCTCCTCTTCCTTTTTTATAGCTCGTCCCAATTTATTTAGTTAACTTTGCGCCCGCTTCTAATAGTCTCCTTTTTGAGATTATTGGTGGCAATTTTTAAAGTTTCAATGCGTTCTCAATTATGCATTGCGTGGTTTTTATCCGCGGGTTGGAAGATAACTCATGGGAGTGAGGAAACGGTAGTGTGCCTTGAGGTGGAGTATCAGTACAAATATATTCATATCAGCGTTATACCTGACCCAATCGAAAACCATTCACGAAAAAAATTATTCTATATGCAAAAGGTTGTTTTATTTCTGATGCTGGTTCTTTTGCCGGTTTCATACAGTGCAAAGGCACAGCAGGAGATAAATCCCCGGAATGTTAAGGTGTCGGAGCTCACCGATGCACAGGTGCGAAAAATCCTGAATGAGATGAAGAGCCGCGGAATGTCGGAACAGGAAGCCATGACCCTTGCTGCTGCCCGTGGATTTACGCAGACTCAGATTCAGGAGCTCAGGCAGCGCATTGAATCACTCAACAACGACCAAATGACTTCCGGAGCTGACATTCAGGAAGAGGACACCACTCAGGCAGGCATCTACTCGCAAAAGGAGATGGTAATCCCCACTCCTGAAGAGCGCCGTATTTTTGGATTCAACTTTTTCAACAGCCGGAATCTCACCTTTGAACCCGGCATCAATATGCCGGTCTCGTCCTCCTACGTTTTGGGTCCGGGTGATGAACTTTTAATTGATATCTGGGGTGCTTCTCAACAAAGCTATCAGCTCTTTATCGATACCAGCGGCTCGATAAACATTCCCGACGCAGGGCCCGTATCGCTGGCAGGGCTCACTTTGAGTGAGGCCCGTAGAAAAGTATTGGACAAGCTCACGCTCATCTATCGCGACCTGGCAAGCAGTCAACCCCGTACTTTTGCCAATATCAACGTGGGACAGGTAAAGCCTGTAAACATTCATGTCATTGGAGAAGTATTTGCCCCCGGCACTTATACACTGCCCGGCACAGCCTCGGCCTTCAATGCCCTTTATCTGTCGGGCGGACCCAACATCAACGGTTCCTTTCGCGACATAAGAGTGATACGAAACGGACAGGTGGTAGCCTCTCTGGATGTTTACAGGTATGTGGTAGATGGCCACAGTGATGAAAATACCCCTCTGCGCGACGGAGATGTGCTGATGGTGCCCTCTTACAAAGAGCGCATTCGCCTGGGCGGAGAATTTAAAAGAACCGGTATTTTTGAAGGTAAAACGGGAGAAACCGTGGCCGACATGATTCGTTATGCCGGCGGATTTACCGACGCCGCCTACACCCACCGCCTGGAGATGTTCCGGAACGACAGCCGCCAACAGACTTTTAAAGGGGTATCTCCGGGAGAATTCAACCGCATCGAAATTCAAAATGGAGACAGCATCTATGCCGGTGAAATAATCGATCGCATAGAGAACCGGGTGATCCTGGAAGGGGCCGTGATGCGCCCCGGTAATTATGAGCTGAAACCGGGCTTCATGCTTTCCCAGCTTATTCGTGAAGCCGAAGGAGTGCGGGAGGATGCTTTTTTGCAGCGCGCCCTGGTGTTGCGATTGAATGAAGATTTGTCCTTTCAGAACATCTCATTCGACGTACGCAAACTACTGGCTGGCGAATTTGATTTAAAGTTGCAGCGCGAAGATGTGGTTGCCATCTCTTCCATTGAGGATATGCGCGAGGAGCGGGTGGTGGAAATAGAAGGGGAGGTTTTAAAACCCGGAATATTTGCCTACCGCGAAGGACTTACCCTGGCCGATATTGTAACCATCGCCGGCGGTTTCAGTGAAGCAGCCTCGAGCTCCTACATCGAGGTGGCCCGACGATTGAGCTATGATGAAGCCGCGGAATACACCAACCAGGTAGGGCATCTGTTCCAGTTTTCGGTTTCCCGCGACCTGGCACTCGACCCCAAAGACAGCGAGTTTAAACTAAAACCCTTCGACCAGGTCTTCGTGCGCCGCGCACCCGGTTTTTCCGAATCCGGAACTGTAACCATCACCGGCGAAATAAAATATGCAGGTCAATACAGTCTGAGCAGCCGGAAAGAGAGAATTTCTGAAATCATTCAACGTACAGGCGGACTCACCCCCGATGCCTACCCGAAGGGGGCTATGCTGACACGCAAAACAACGGTGAGCCCCAAGATAAAACGCCTGCGACAGGAGCTGGTAAAACGCGACAGCACACTCACCTTTAGCGACATGGGGTTTGAAGTGATTGGCATTGACCTGGAGTTGGCATTGAAAGACCCGGGCAGTCGGGATGACATCTTTCTCAGAGAGGGCGATGAACTCATCGTACCCCGCAGATTGCAGACTGTGGAAGTGAGCGGCGAAGTGCTGAACCCACTCTCCACGCCATATATCGAGGGTAAAACCCTGAGCTACTACGTAGATCAGGGAGGCGGCTTCTCCCTTCAGGCCAAGAAAACAAAAGCGTATGTAGTTTATGCCAATGGCACTGCCTCTGCCACCAAACAGTTTCTCTTTTTCAAAAATTACCCGAAAGTGCTGCCCGGCAGCCAGATAGTGGTGCCTGAAAAAATACCGCGGGAGCCCTTACCGGCCTCAGCCTGGATAAGCATTGGCAGCAGTATTTCCTCGTTGGCCCTTACCATCGTTACCATAGTAAACGCTACCAAGTAAATCCGCCTCACCTATGAGTCCCAAATCATCTGAGACCAGGCTTCCCATGAATGAACCCGCATCTGATTCCCGGGCAAAGGAGGGCCCCATCATTCGCGACGATGAAATTGACCTGATTCAACTGGCACGCACCCTTTGGAATCAACGCGGGGTCGTGATCTATACTACCCTGGTTGTTGCAGGCATTGGCCTTATGGTGGCCTTGCTCAGTCCTGTAAAATACACGGCATCGGCTACTCTGTTGCCGCAAACCGAAACTAAAAGTAATTTGGGAAACCTGGGTGGTCTGGCCAGTCTGGCCGGTATTAACCTGAGTTCTATGATGGGTGACGCCACCGGTATTCAGCCCGATCTGTATCCGCGAATTGTCAACAGTTATCCGTTTTTAAATGAATTGGTGCATCAGCCTTTTAACTTCGAGGCCGAACCGGCACCTGTCTCACTTTACGAAAAACGCCTGGCCGACTCCATCCCGGGCATAGGTGCCACCATCGTTAAATATACCCTGCGCCTGCCCTGGACATTGAAGAATGCGTTGACCCGTAAAAAGGTTTCTGCTACGAAATCTCAGCCGCGTAGAGATTTGGAAGTAACCGTACTCTCTGAAAAGGAGATGGAGTTGTTAGAAGAGACTTCCGGAGACATAAAGGTGGAAGTAGACAACAAAACCGGCCTGGTAAGCATCAGTGCCGAACTGGAAGAACCACTTCTGACGGCACAGGTAACGCAAAAAACCGTAGAATTATTACAGAAATACATCATCAACTACAAAACCAAACAGGTAAGAGACAACCTGGAGTTTATTGACGCGCGACATGCAGAGAAAAAAAAGGAGTTTGAAGTTGCTCAGCGTGCCTTTTTTGACTACCGCGACCGCCACCGAAACATGGTCGCCGAACGTGCCGACGCCCGCTTCCAGGAGCTGAGCGATGCTTACGATTTAGCCGCCGAAGTGTATAAAAATCTGGCTCAGCAGCGCGAACAAGCCGAAATAGCCGTTAAAAAAGAGACCCCCGCCTTTTCGGTGATTGAACCGGTAAAGGTACCCATTGAAAAATCGGCTCCCCGTCGCAGTTTGATTCTGGTGGTAAGTGTTTTTTTAGGTGGGTTTCTGGGAGTGATGCTGGTGTTTGCAAGGATGCTGTGGGGGAAATTGAGGGAGGCGTGGTAGGAGAAAGTACAGCCCCCTCCGGGCTCCTTCCGATAAATCGAAACAGGCTCCGAAGGGGGAGAGAAGGAGGTTCATTGGATTGAGGTTTTTTTTGCTTTTTACTATCTTTGGGATAAAGTATTCTTGAAACAGCAAGATTGCTTGTAAGAGAAAATCATTTCACAGATATTATAGCTTTTGAAATTCTGCCGGCAGGTAGGGGAGAAAATAAAAGAGGGAAATTAATTTAGCCAGTTTCCTCCCCGCTCTACCCCCTGCCCCCCAGGGGGGGTACCCCAACACGCGTTTCGATTGGAATTGAGGGTTTTGTTTTTTATTAGGAATCTGCTGGTTAAAGGGATAAGTCCCCCTTGGGGGATTTAGGGGTAAAATGAAAGAGGGAAATTAATATAGTCTATTTACCCTCCCGCGCTACCCCCTGATCCCCCAAGTGGGGTACCCCAACACGCGTTTCGATTGGAATT
>JACDJC010002973.1_pt1 | contig 12718 bp, 22 predicted proteins | sample 7454191 | NCBI WGS metagenome assembly JACDJC01 (sample SAMN14253291, study PRJNA609438) | sludge metagenome | isolation source: sludge after 25d culture with pyrite and EDTA | collected 2018-12-20 | reverse complement strand
CTAAAAGGCGACATTTTGAGCATAAAAAAGGCGAAGCGGATAACTCTGCTTCGCCGTTTATGCTTCGTATGCCTCGCACATCGTCGAAGCACCGGTTAGCCTTTTCAAAAACGGGCGAGCATTGCGCCCGCCCGTCGCATTAACCCCGATTACCCTGAGAAAGATTTTCAATAAAGTCCAAAGCGACAAACGTCGCCCGACAAAGCATCCCGAAAAAATCAGTGCCTAAAATCAAATCAATCGCATTGATATACCCGCCCCAAACCGCCAACATAAGCGGCCACAAAACCAGTGCGACCGGGAACAAGAACCATTCTGTCGAACCGTCCCCTTTGTAAAAACGCTGGTTTAGCCTCGAAAACCGCCGGTGCAAATCCTGTTCTATAAAATATGCGCCGGGTATCCAAACCGCCATAATAACGCGGGGTTTACCCCACACCGCCCGGTCAACCTGCTTCGCCCGGTTTTCTGCCGACCTGCTGGTTATCCCTACTTTCACCCACCAAAAAAACGGCAGGTGAACCATAAGGTACAAGATTGAACCGGACTTGCTATTGTTTTTCATTCCTCAACCGCTTTTCTGATTCTTTTAACCAACGCCTCCGGCAAAACAGCCACTATCCCGTCGTTCGGGTCAACATCCAATGCTTTTAGGATGTCGCGCAATAGTTCGCCGCGCTCCAAAACCTCCCTTGCGAGTGTTTTGATTTCGACGCTTTGTTGCAAAACGAGGCGTTCGTTTGCGTCAAGAGTTAAGCCGACAATTTGCGAGATGTCCATTTTCATTCCTTGTTTACCGTCACGTTCCCTCCATTTGAGGCCGTTACATTGATGATGATATTTTGTTGATTAGTCGGTTTTTCTTCTTTGTATTCGCCGCGTTCGCCCCGCCAAGTCAGGCTTTTGAGCAATAGCACACCAACACCCGCCGCGACAAGATAAACCCCGTAGGCGGCGACAAAGGCAACTGTTTCGACAATAAGTGCCACAATCACAGTGCCGATAATGCACCCCGCCCCGACCAACAGCCCGTACTTTCCGAGCGTCACAAATGTTTGAGCGGGAATGTCGGGCAGCGTTATTTCCACGCGCTGCACCGGCAGCGATTCGACCTGTTGCATTTTTTGCAACATCTCGCCGTACCATTCTCTTTCCGTTGGGCTGACAGCCGCTTCCATTTTTTCAAACACTTCGTCCCGGAGCGTTTCGCGCTCTGTCGGCTGTTTCACTTTGTAGATTTCAACAAAGCCGTTTATTTGGGCAAAGTCTGTTTTATTGAGCATTTTATTAAATTTTTTCCTTTATGATTTCAAACCGGCTATCAACAGTCACATTTTCCGCTCCCGCCCAAAGGTCTTTGCCGAAAATGTACCCAAATTCTGAAATCTGAAATTTGTATTTGTTTCCCTTATCCGCCTTGAACATATCCGCAAGCCGTTCTGGGTCAATCATTCCTACCGGGTTGTTTTTGTAATGCTCCACAAGTAAAGCCCTGCCGTGCGGGGTGAGTTCGCAGATAATCCAATCGTTTAAAGAAAATTCGTTTTTCATATTTCAGTTTTGACTTGTTTGCCAAACCTTTACCGGGTCAAATGGGTCTTGCCCTTTTACTTCTTTCATCAGCGTTTCTTCGCCAAACTTACCAAACACCTGCCGTTGCCATTCCGCCAGCAAAACATCGTAAAAGGCAATCCCGGCACGGTAGTATTCTCGCTGCCCCAAACCTATCGTATTTAGGTTATATTCCCGGCCAAACCACTCTACCGAAAAAGATGCCTGACAAGGGAAAGGGATAACCGGGCTTTGCTTTTGCGCCCATTTATTCCCGCTTTCAACATACCGCGCCCGCTCCCTTTCGACAATCGCCCAAAATTCTGCCGCCGTTTCCGAATGTTGAAAAATCAGTTTCGGCTCACCGACGTTTTGATATGAGTTTTTCAAATCGTTTTCTTTCACCGCCGGTATCACAACATCCAGCACATACCATGCAAAATAGAGCAATGCAGCCACAACAATAAACCAGTAATCTGAAAGAAAATTTGTCATTTCCGCACTTTTTAGCACTCGTTCCGCACTCTGATTAGTGCGGAACGATAGTAGTTAACTTATTGATTTTCAGAGTGCGGAAAGCGTCCGCACTTTTCCGCACTTAGGCAAGCGGTCAAAAGCCCCTATCGGCTTGTGGGGGAGTGTTTCGCGGCTCGTCCAAAAGCCGTTGTGTATTTCTTTACAAGGTCTTCTTTGTACCCCGTTTTGTCTGCAATTTGTTTTGCCGTCATCCCTTGCAGCCATAGCGGTTTTATGGCCTCTGCTGCCTGAATGTCGCTCAATCTTTGTTTGGTTGAGTAGTGCTGCATCTCGTGCCAATCAGCGGGCGTTACAGCCCCTACACCTGTTTTTGTCGCCTTGTGCGCAACGTCGCCCCAAAGAACCTCCGCCTCAAAATGTGTAGGCGTTTCGCCGTCATTTTCAAACATTTCAAAGTTTAGAGCAACAGCACGGGCGTTTCCTTCAACATCCACTATTTTCGTTCCTTTCGGATGTTCTGCTTTTGGCATTTCCTGCACCACAATTTTGGGTTGTTCCCACTTTGGCAACCGCGAAGCGTTTGGGTCAAAGTGATGCCCGGTAGCCTTTAAAATGTACTCTGTCAACCCGCCTGAATAAAAAAATTTGAATGCCGAAACGCCCGCAAATGCTGTCCATTTCAATAACCGCGCAACCCCGCGCAAAGTCCAACCCGACACGTCAACAACAGCCGCTACAATGTCGTGTGCATCCTGCGCAAATGTCGTGCGCATCGCCGCGTCTGCCTGTTCTTTTGGCATCGGATTTCCATGCACTATTTCAAGTATTTTTTTCATACCTTTTTACTCCAAAAATGATAAGTGTTGCCCGGCTCAAAGCGATTATACGGGAAAGCCATTGGCTGTAACAGCAGCCCTTGCCCCGCATAAACCAGCGAACCGGCGGTTTCTTGATTCTTCAAAGCGTGGGCATTCCGGCGCTTCGACGCTGCGCAAACCTCCACTTTTTTCCCCTCGATTTCAGCGAACATTTTGCCGCCTTTTTGGTGTTTCCGGCGGGGTGGCTGTTCAATAGCCACCAGCCTTTCGCGCAATTCGTTACGCACCGTCGGCGCGATTCTTAGCCCGTCCAACACGCTTAAAATCTTGGCTGCCCGCCCGCCGTGTTGGGGTGTCAAAAGCATAATTCGCGCCCATGACTGGTTTACGCCTAACGCGGCTGCAAGTTGCGCCGCCAATTCCTTTTCGTCTTTACTAATCATGGAGGCAAAAGTAATGTTTTCTATTTGCAAAACAAAAGTTTTTTGGGGTGTTTTTTTAGTGCATATTTTGAGAAACCCATTTTTTGAGGTCTGGCAGCATCTTTTCAAACTTGCTTTTCCAAAGAAAGTTTCGCGGTATTTCGTCCGCGACAGCCGCAAGTATTTCCCATTTTTGCAATTGCTCATCCTCAAAAATGGGGTCAAGCAAACGCTCTCCAATCAGTTTGTTCGTATTGTCCCACCGATTTGGAGACGGCTCTTTGCACATCAACTCCCACGCTTCGCGCCAAAGCGTTTCCTTTTGCCGTTCGCTTACTATGCTGCGAACCGCCGACAAAACATCGTCTTTTAACTCAAGCAATTCCTCCACGAACTTGCGCCGCGCCTTTGTTTTGAAGGCATCTGTGTTTTTTGTGTAGGCAGATTTTCCAAATTCCTCAAAACTGTCCAACAGGTCAGGCGTTCCGATGTGCTTGTTTAGTGCGTTCACAATCTCTCGAATGTCGTCAATTGGATAGTCTAAATCCTCAATCATTTGCTCTAAAGAGCGGAACATCTTATTGAAAAGAGCCAGTTCGTTGCCCGGCTTATCTTGTTCCGCTATGTAGGACACATAGATAAAGTTTGTGTTGTTTTGAACAAAAATAGGCGCGTTTGCCCAGATTTTGCCAGCCAATTCCAGTGTGGCGAAGTTTACCCGTGCTTGGATGCGCCCCCATTCTCCAAAGTCAATAATTCCAAGATTGAATTGTTTTTCGCCGTTGTTGTACTGTGCCTGTAAAAGCAGCGCGTCGGGGTGATTGTTGCTTAAAATGGCTAAAGCGTTCTTTGTTTGCCCTATTGAAATAAGGCGTTGAATTTCGTTCTTCATTGTTTCAAGTTTAATTGTGAAATTATTGATTTCCCCGCCTCCAGCCGCCGACTTCGCGGCATTTGCGGATGAAACTGATAGTAAACCCCGTTCGCGCCTCTATTTCCCGCAAAGGCAGGTTTTGTATCTGTTTCACCTGTTCGTAGTCGCTTAGGCGGTGCGATATTCCAGATAGGATGAGGTTGATTTTTTCATGTTGTGGCATTGGTCGGCGATTGGTTTTCGGCTTCGGCGATGGCGCTTTTGGCGATTGTTGGGCAGTCGCAACCATACGGGCAACAGCCGTTTCCTTCGTCGTAAGACTGAATAGTTTTTAGCGCCTCCAAAAGCCGGGCGTTTGTGGCTCGCATGGCTGCATTTTCGGCTCTCAACTTCTCACCGAATTGCACCACCAATTTCTCCAGCGTTTCGGTTTCAATCCCCTCTACCGCGTTCACGGCTGCGACGATTCGGCGGGCAAATTCTTTGTCAGAGGTTGCGAGAATAAACCTCCCGTCAAAGTCTGAAACCCAATATCGCATAGCGTTTTCTACCCATTCGTATTTAAGTGGAGATTTCATTTTTCAAAAATTTTGCGCCCTTTCGGGCTGGTTAGAAATGTTTTTGGTTCTTTCTTTGGCTGCCTGTATCGAAATCCAAACAACGTAAACAGTACAAACCAGCATAATAACGGCCACTCCAACAGCGACTAAAAAAGGTTTGTCAAGGTCGCTGCCCCCGTACAAATGCACCAATTCGCCGGTGCTGTCGCGGTACTTGTTCGCCCAAATATCGAAAGGAAGCCCGGCCACGTTTGACCAAAGCGCGTTGTTCGCCCACCACCAATGCAGGAAAAAAAACACAACCTCGAAAAAGGCGAGCAGTGCGATATGTCCGCCGCGCCGCCATCCCGTTTCAGACTTCACGCCCTGCAACGCGACAAATGAAACGGCTGCAACAATCACTGCAACGGCGTACCCTATGCCGTGCAACGCGCCCGTTATTGCGTTGCAAGCGATAAACAAACAGCCGTAGTAAATAAGGTCGGCAGGATGAAAGTTTGAAACGCACATTTCCAAAAAACCCGGCGTTTCATGTGTTTTGCTGGCTTTTTCTTCATGTTTTTCTTCGCGTTGCAAAATCTCTGCCGACGTTTCAAGCGTTGCATTTTGCGTTTCAGGCGTTGCAACTTTCTCCTTTTTTGGCGTTGCAAGCGTTTCAGTTTTCGTTGCGCCATTCATTCGCTTTCTCCACGTTCTAAGCGTTGCGTTCTCTATGTGAGCAAGCGAAGGTGTGTCTTTTATCTCTTTGTTTGTCCACCCACGCGCCATTAGGTTTAGAACGGTTTGCTTGTCGTCAGGGTCGTAGGTTGTCTTTTTCATTGTTGTTCCAAGATTTTAAGAATTTCAGTCAACTTTTCAATACTCACCTCCGACCATTCGGTTTTGGCGATTATGTATCGGATGTTTGATTCTTCTATTTGCTTGGTGTGTATATCGGTCGCAAGGCAGTAATAATCTTTGCTCCATCCTTTTGCGCCTTTTTCTGTAAAAGAAAAACGCTCCTCAATTTCACGGGGAAATTTTATTTCATAATCATTGCCAGCCAAATTCTTGCGCTTACAAAAAGCCATTGTTTCAGTTACACGGGTGACTGCTAAGATTGAAACAGCCTTTCCGCTGTACGTTGCAAGGCGAGCGATTTTATCGCCAATTTCAAGTTTCTTTTTCATTTTGTAGTTTCGTTTTTCCCCGCTCCAAATCGAGCAGGTTGTTTAAATAATCATGCCCGCCGCCGTTCATGTTTGTGATAAACTCGTAATTCGGCGGTGAGAAGTTGATTCGCAATTGCCGCCGTTTCCCCTCTTTGCTTTTGAGGGGTTGGCCGCGTTTGGGCGTTATCGGCATAACGGGTGCGCGTTTGGGTTTTTCTTTCATGTTGCAATATATTTATCAAGAGGAATGCCCAATTCATTTGCCCGGCTTAAATCTTTTTGATACGGCCAAATGAAATTACAAAACGCGTCAGTTTTCGCAGCAACAAAGTCAAACCGATTTTCAACCCCCAACTCAACTAATTCCTTTCCAATCGCGCAAACAAACGCCCTGTATGGCTTAACTCCCCAATGTTTTTCCGCCGCGCCATTAACAATTTTACGCAATTCTATCAACGCCGCATTTTCCACAACACTTGCTCCAGATTTTACTCCGTTTGGCAAAAGCAGTAAGGCGGCGCAATGTGTTCCAAAATGGTTTACTTCACCCGTCCGGCTATCTTCCAGCCAAACAACCCGCTTTAAACCTTGCTTGCCGCAGCAGGAGCAAAAGTCTTTATCGTCGTTGCATCCAAGTATTTTGTAATTGCGCTCAGCGTTCATTGTCTTTTTATCTTTTCGTGAATGATAGGACAAAGATAAGGCGACTTCCGCTTAAATACAATACTTAATAGCAATTATTTTTCCTAAAACCTCATCTTTTTTATTTTGTAATATATTATGCGCTGAAAACAAAGCCGCCGCGCCCGAACGAACGGAAACGCGGCGGAATGTAAATTGCATCAAAAACTTCTTTATTTCGCCAACCAAAAAAATTTGGGGGGTAGATTATGCTTAATTGCCTTCCGGCAGGTAAGCGTGAAAAAGTCCCTTTATTTTTGCTTCTGTTACGCCTGTCGTCAGGTTCATACGAATGTAGTCTCCCGTGCTGACATCTACCGCTGTCCACTCGTTCGCGCCCGATTGAAACGGCTTTACGTTGAGCGGTATTTCCTGCTTTTGAAGCAGTGCCGCCGCGCCGTTGCCGTCTCGGTAGATTGTGAACTGTGCTGCCTTGTAAATGGCGACGTAGCAGCGTTTTTCTACCCGAATGTTTGCCGCCGTTTCTTTTCGCGGTGACAGCGAAGCCTCAACGGTTATCGGCGTTTCGCCGGTGCATGAGGCGAGTAAAAGGGAAATGAAAAAAAGAACTGGTTGAAGCATAGCGTTGCTGGTTGGTGAACAATGCTATACTCTAAGATTGTGCCTAAAATTCGTTTTCGCCTTTGACGCGAGCGACTATTGCCGCCGCTTTGTTCCCGACCCTTGCCTCCACTGTCCATGTTTCAGCATCAGAACCTCTTTTGGGGAAAGCCAAGTCCTCTAAAAAATCCAGCATTTCCGATTTTTCCGCCATCAAATCTTTTTCTTTCTCACTGCTATTTGCAAAAGCGGCTGAAAGGACTTCGACTTGCAGGGAGAGCCGTTTGTTTTCCTGCTCCAATTCGGCGATTCTCATTTTGTCCAAGTTCATCGTTCAAGATTTTCTTTGTGAAAGGTTTGCCGGGCAGCCCCACAGCCGCCCGGCGTTTGGTGAATTTAAGCAGAAATATTAAAAGTAGAAAAATCCATCCTGTTCCGCCCAAAACTCGCACCCCATATCAAGCCCCTCAAAATTGCAACGGGCGGCGGCTTTTATCAGTTTGTTCCAAAGTATTCGCGCCTTGTTTCGGCTATCCCTTGTTATCTCGAAAGGAGTAACAAAACCGTCGTTATCCACCGCAATAACATAGTATTTTACGCTTTCGTCTTTCGTGTCGTATGGGTGACAATAGATAGCCGCTTGCAGGTCGTACATACTGTTCCGAATCTGCGACCGAACCAACTGCTCACCGCTACGGCTGCCCATGCGCTTTAAGTCCCAAATAACACGCTGTCCATCGCGCCGTGTGCCGTCCGCATCTTTTATTCCCTTGTGGTCAAACCCGCCGTACCTGAAAGAAACCGGTACTTGAAACTGGAAAAAGTCGGGATTGAGCAATCCGTGATAGGCAACCGTTGAATTGTTGCGGATACAAGTGTCAAGGAATTGAGCGTCGGAAAGTTGTTCGTCTGTGATAATTTCCCGCCCGTTGGCTTGCTCTATTGCTGCCTCAAAAGCCGCAATTCCTACCTTCGTCCGCTTGTCCACTTTCGGCATCACTAAAAACTTTTGCTCCAAATCTTGCGGGGTGAAAAGCAGACAATCCAAAAGGCTGCCCGCCGTCATTGCCGCCGTTGTTGTCTTTCCTCCCTCAATGTACTGTTTCAGGGCTAACGGGCTGTGTGCAAGTTCTGTAAGGCGGGAAAAGGAAAGGTGCGTTATTAGTGGCTGCGTCGTCATTCCTGCGAAATTTGGCCGTTAGCGATAAGGGTTTGCAGTTCTTCTTTCCGCAGCGTAAACAGTTCAGCAAACTGCCGGTGCGCCGTGTTTTCGTTGTAAATCTCCATCAGTCCGGGGATAGTCCAAGTGCTTTCAAGACGGTCGCGCAACTCGTCAACATTAACCGTTAATTCTGGGCGGGTTTCGGCTGCCTCAATGGTTGTTCCTTCATACGCCGCCGCTTCTTCTTCAATGCTCAATCCGGTAAGACGGTCGCTGAAACCTTTTCGCAAAGCAAACGCCTCGGCAACTTTCGCAATCATCTGGAAAGGCATATCAGCCCATTTGTTTTTGCCCGTCGAAAACTCCGAAAAAACAACCGTGTGCGTAAATGGAACGCGCTGCCCGGCAACGATGCGCCAAACGGTGCAGGTTGCGCTTTGTGGCAATTCCTTTGCCGCTTTCAATTGTGCCGCCGTTTTGAAGTCGCCATTTGGTTGCATATTGAATTTAATGTCATCTGTTCCGGCGTGTGTGCCACTTTCGGATGCGATTTTCCGAAAACCGTTGATGCCCACAATGACGCTGTATTTGCCATTATACCCGACAAGGTGAATTTCTTTCGAGAAAGCAGAAAGGCCGCGTTCTTTGCAAATTTGCCCAAATACCGCTATTTGCGCCTTTGGCGTACCCTCTGGAATAACGCCCGCTTGAATAAGCGTTCTGATATTGTCGTCCGTTAGTTCGTGGACGTTTTGAATTGCGTTCGACATTTTGTTTGTTTTTGATGTTTGAAAAATGCCCGGCGCGAGAAAGGTGAAGTGGCTGCTCGTAAGTTGCCAAAAGGTGTTCGCTGGTAGCGCGTCCGCGCCGGGCAAGGTATTTATTCGATGAAACTACGGCTTTTGGAGAAGCCCGGCAATAATTCGGCAACGTCTTGGCGTTGCCAATTGTAAGCCACCGTGTTTATTTCTTGCGGGTCGGTATAGCCCGCGTCTCTTGCTTGCCGCAAAGCCTCTGCCCACAACGCTTGCCGCGCCGATTCGCGCAATTTTGCGAGAAATTCGCGGGCTTCTTTGCCGTCTGTTTCGCGGGGAAAAAATATATATGGCATGGAGTGTCCGTGAATAACCGCTCCTAATTTAACCAGGCGATTACTTTCCTCGTTGCCAGCGCCGTCAAAGGTTATTTCTGATTCACAGCCGTAAACAATGTGGATTTCAATGCCGGGCAAGGATGCGCCCACAAGTTCGTCGTATTGGTGTTTAACGTAGTGTGTCATTTTACTCTGTTTTTGATGAATTGACCCCACAAAGATAAAACGCCTTTTCCGGTTTTGCAATATCAAACCTAATATTTATTTTTCGATAATACATTGCGGGGCAAAACAAAACCGCCCCTGCTCGTACAGCAAAGGCGGTTATTTATCTTCCAAACCAAGCGTTCCCCTTCCAAAGAGAACAGGGAACGTGGTGCAATTACTGTTCCAAAAAAATAGCGGCGCTCCCACGTTTGGGAACACCGCTATTTACCCCTTTTTGTAAATCTCATGACGCACTTGAGAAGTGCTTGCCGCAAAGGTGCGAATTTCGTGCCAAACAAAAAAGCCCCGACTTTCGCCGAGGCCACAAACAAACTGAAAAACGCCTTATGAAAATTTCCAAATTAGAATCGCGCCCAAAGTGCCGGTTATCGCGCCGCCCGCGCATATCGCCGCCCAACGCTGAATAGGCGACAATAACACCCATTCTTCGACAATCCTTTTCCATGTGCCGGAAAAGACGATGAAAGATAGGATAGCGGTGAGCATTTACTTTCGGGCTGTTGCTTGTTTGTCGGCTGGCAAGTACCGGAACGTTTGCGAGCCTGTAACCGCAAGTAAGAAAAGGCTAACGTATTCGATTGCCGTAGCCGCCCAATCTGGCAACTCAAACAGGCCAAACAACGCGCCGTTATTGAGCGTGTGAATTGCAGTTGAAAGGATTAGCATGATAACCGCCGCCACAAGCGGGTTTTTGAGTTTGAAGTTCTCGAAAAGAGAAGCAAGCCATTTGATAATAAAGTCCATTGCCTTATATTTTAGGTGAATTATCGTTTTCGCGTTTTCATTGCCTTTATTTCGGTTTCGAGTTCTGCTACCTTTACTGCAAGTTCGTGCCGCTTCGCATCGCAGTCCCTTGTTTCCTGCCTTGATATGTCGAGCGCCGTTTTCCAGTCTCGGTTGTTTGCCTGAATCTTGCTCTCAAAAAGTGCTTCCATACGCTCCATTTTGCCCCACATAAGTTTTACCGCTCCGAGCGTGACACTCAAAAATAGAACCGACAAAACTACCGCTATTCCCTGTCGGAACAAAAACGCAATCCCTCTTTGGTACAAATCCTGCATAGGGTCATAAGGTTGCATGGCATAGGTTTTTTTGCCTTTTACAGCGTAAAACCGTGCCGAATATTCACGTTGTCAATATTTTAATCAAAGCAGCGGCCAAAATAATCAAGGCCGTGTATTCCAGAAACTTGAGCGGGTTTTCGACCATCCTTTCCGCCCATTCCTCGAACCCGCCCGGCTTTGGAGCGTCTTTTGTTTTCGGCTGTCCCTTTCGTTTGCCCATACCGCAAAATTAAGGGTTTTACAAATCGTCAGGTATCTGATTTTTAACAATGTACCCAAACGAAACACCCAACACACCCGCGCCCAAATCGCGCAAAATGTATTTCATCGGACGCTTTTTGCCACAACCTATGCTCACTGCCGTTCCGACGAAAATACCCTGTTTCACAAACCTTGCCCGCCTCGAATCGTCCCGAATCACACCGCCCATAAAAGCGAACAGGCCGGTAGCGATAGAGCGGTTTAAATCGTAATTGTACCGCTGCTTTTTTGGCGGCACATACCGCCCGCGCATCGGTTCGTAGTATTGAGCCGCCGCAAACAACGGGCAAAACAGTATCAAAAATAAAAGTTTTTTCATTATCCTGTTATCGCAAAGTTTAGTTCTGTCAAGTGAACCGTTACCACCCATTTGGTAACAGTTGTGCTGCCCGCCGTTGTGGGCGGTGTGATGCGCACCCGCAACGCCTCGTTAGTGTTGTCAGCATCTATCGTAACCACCGCATCATTCATGCTTGTATCCGCTTGAGCCGTCGCCGGGGTTTGCACCGTGCCGACAATAGAGGTTGTCGTTCCTATCCTTTTAATCGCGCCCGTGTGCCAACTTGCCCACATATCACCCCCAACAGTCGTGCCATTCCCGCTGTCGGAACACGCGCCCACTACGTCAACCCTGAAATTCCATGCGCTGTTGGTTGCGGGCAGTATCATTCGCAATGTCGCGCTTGAGCCGTCTAAAAACAACTCGGTTTGCGATGTTCCGGTTATCGCCCGCCTCAACACCATCATACTTCCTTGCGCGTCGCCGGAACTGGTTAAGCGCCCGTTTGCGTAGGCAATCTGTCCGGCAAGGTATGCGGACGAATACTGCCCAAATGCCGTTGCCGCCTCTGCCGTTGCGCCTGTCTCGCTGCCGAACGCTGTTGAGAAGTTGCCTGACGCGGTAACGGTGTTGCCAAACGCTACCGCGCTCGTTCCGCTCGCCGTTATCGCCACGCCCATCGCTATCGCGCCCGTGCCGCTCGCCGTGTTGCCCGCCGTGCTGCCGCCCATTGCAATAGCGTTTGACCCGCTCGCCGTTTGCCTTCGCCCGATTGCGATACTGTTGTCGCCGCTCGCTACCTGTGTCGCCGCGCTGCGAGACATTTGCAGGTCTATTGCCCGGCTGCCCCGTGCGTTGCCGCCCGTTGATGTTCCGTCCGGCACTGCGAGCGTGAACGCGCCCGTACCTTTTGGAACAATGGCCGCGCCTATGTTTGTGGCCGGGGTGTCGGCTGTAAGGCTGACAGTAGTCGCCGTGCTGGTTGTATAGGCTTCGTTCCAATAGGACAAATCGCCTATGGCCGCCACAAACCACCTGTCGGCGGCTTCGTCATACATCAACACCGCTCCGCGCTTGTTTCGCAGCACATAAGGCCGCCCGGAATCAAATCTATTTTCCGCCGCGCTGTTGGTGTCCGCATCGGTGAACGTTATCGGGTTCGTGTCACGGTTGAACACAAACAGGATGCGCCCGGCAATCCCCGAATCAATGCCGGTTATGTTTATCGCAGTGGATGCGGACAAAAGGCCAACGTTCGCGCCGTCAAGTGCCGTAAGGTTGTTTTGGCTCGCCCCGAACGCGGCCACGTTCAACACATCGCCAAAGCAGGTTTGCCCCTCGAAAATGATATTTTCGCTTGTGCTTTGGAGCAATATCCCCGAACCCGCCTCCGCTTTTATCACATTCGAGTTAGAGCCGTCATCTATGCTTATTGTCACGCTGTCGCCGGGGTCTGCGCTGTTCGTGCCTATCGTAAATGTGTCGGTTATCGTTGCCGCGACGCTGGTCGGCACTGTGCCGCTACCGCCGTAAAT
>JACDJC010002972.1_pt1 | contig 12718 bp, 12 predicted proteins | sample 7454191 | NCBI WGS metagenome assembly JACDJC01 (sample SAMN14253291, study PRJNA609438) | sludge metagenome | isolation source: sludge after 25d culture with pyrite and EDTA | collected 2018-12-20 | reverse complement strand
GTTCTTGGACAGGACGACGGCGCCCTCCTGGTCCTCGAGCTGCTCGAGGAAGACCTCGACCTCGTCGCCTACCGCCGGGGGCTCCTTGAATTCGTCGAGGGCCACCGAGCCCTCGGACTTGAAGCCAACGTCGAGGATGACGGCGTTCTCGGTGATGCGCAGGACCTTCGACTTGACGATCTCGCCCTCGGCGATCGAGGCCATGGTGCCCTCGTACATCGAGAGCATCTGCTCGTACTCGTCCTCGCTGTACTCCTCGTCATAGAGGTCGGCGCGGACCATCAGCCCGGTCGAGGACATCGAGCCCTCGGTGTGGGGGGAGCGGCGGCGGGGGGATTCGTCGGAAGCGGCGGGGGTGTCCAGGTCGGACGGGGCAGCGGACAGCTCGGACATGTGGATGCGATCCCTTCGTGGGTCGGCCGCACCGGGGGGGCTGCGGGATGAGGTTGAGCCCGTGCCGGGCGGAAGTGCCCAGGTTCGGGAGCCCTCAAACTTAACCCGCCGCTCCCCGGTCTGCTAGGGGGCCGGGAGCCGGTAAATCGTCCGGGCCAGGCGGGCGATGCCATCCACCTGTTCCGCGAAGGTCAGCCGGGAGGTGTCGAGTTCCAGGGCGTCCGGCGGAGACACAAGCGGCGCGACGGCCCGGGAGGCATCTGCCTTGTCCCGGGCCTTCAGCCGTTCGGCCTCGGCGAAGATCTCCTCGTTGCTGGGCTCCGCCCCGCCCTGCTGGGCCAGCCGGCGCATGGCCCGCACCACCGAATCGGCGTAGAGGTAGACCTTGAGCCCCGCCTCGGGGAAGACGACCGACCCGATGTCCCGGCCGTCCACCACCACCGGCACTCCCGCCTCCGCCAGCGCCCGCATCCGGGCGTTGGCCCAGTCCCGGACCGCGGGGACCGCCGACACGGCCGACACCGCGGCCGTCACCGCAGGGGTCCGGATGAGGTGCTCGGCCGGGGCACCATCGAGGAGTGGCACGAAGTCCTCTCCCTCCGGGCGGAGTCCGAGGCCGCGTCGCTCCGCCTGCGCGAGCAACGCAGGTACGTCGAGGCTGGCCGGGTCGAGCCCGGCATCGAGCGCCACCCGCGTGAGCGCGCGATAGAGCGCACCCGAGTCGAGGTGGTGGAACCCGATGGCCCGCGCCACCGCCCGCGCGGTGCTCGACTTGCCGGAGGCCGCCGGTCCGTCAATGGCCACGACACGCATCACTTCCTCCCCTTCCCCGGGCCCCGGAGGGCGCGGAGCGACTCGTGGAAATTCGGAAAGCTGACGCCGGCCGAGTCGGGGTCGTCCACCCGGACCCTGGCGCCGCGCACCGTCCCCAGGACAGCGAACGCCATCGCGATGCGGTGGTCCCCGGCGGTGACGACCCGTCCGACAGGGGGCCGGCCGCCTCCCACGACGGTCAGCGTGTTGCCGTGGGCCTCGGCCTTGGCACCGACTGCGCGGAGGTTGTTGGCGAGGAGGGCGAGCCGGTCGCTCTCCTTGACCCGAAGTTCGCCCACCTCCCTGAACACCGTGGTACCATCCGCACGGCTGGCCAGTACCGAAAGGAGCGGGACCTCGTCGATCAGGCCCGGAATCTCGCCCGCGGCCACGTCGGTGGCCACCAGCTCGACAGGCCGGACGACCAGATCGCCCACCGGCTCGCCGCCGACCTCGTGCAGCGCTTCCACCGTCACCGCGGCGCCCATCCGCGCCAGCACCCGGAGGAATCCGGTCCGCGTCGGGTTGAGGCCGACGCCGCGGAGCCGCAGCACTCCCCCCTCGGCCAGCAACGCGGCGCCGACCAGGAAGGCGGCGGAGGAGGGATCGCCCGGGACCTCGTTGGCGACCGGGACGATCCGTCCGGTGGGCGCAAACCGGATCCACTCTCCGTCGTCCTCGATCTCGTAGCCGAACGCCCGGAGCATGCGCTCGGTATGGTCGCGCGACCGGCCACCCGGCTCACGCACCTCGACCGGGACGCCGCCGGCGACCCCCGCAAGGATCAGCGCGCTCTTGAGCTGGGCGCTGGAGACGGGAAGCTCGTGCCGGATGCCGGTGAGCGGTCCGCCGCGCACCGTGACGGGGAGCCCGTCTCGGCCCGCGAAGGTGAAGCGCGCGCCCATCAGCGCAAGCGGATCGGTCACGCGGCGCATCGGGCGGCGGCGGAGCGAGGCGTCACCCGTGAGCGTGGCCGAGAAGGGATGCGCCGAGAGCGCCCCGAGCAGGAGCCGCGCCGACGTGCCGGAGTTGCCGCAGTGGAGGGGGTCGGCGGGGCGCCGGAACCGGGTGCGCCCGCGAACCACGATGTCCCGTCCGCCGGCGAGGGGAGAGACCTCCACGCCGAGCTGCCGGAGCACCCGCGCCGTGCTCCGCGCATCGAACGACGTCAGGGCGCCACTGATGCGGCTCGTCCCTCGTGCCATGCCCGCCAGGATCAGCGCCCGGTGGGTGATGCTCTTGTCGCCGGGCACGCTCAGGTCGGCGTCCACGATCATCGGGCCACCCCCCGGGCCAGCACCTCGGCGGCGCGGGTCATTTCCCGGAGCAGGTCGGCGTCGCCGCGCTGGATCGCGCCCCGCATCCGCGCCATTTCCGACTCCAGCGCCTCGAGCGCGGCGGCCACCGCCTCAGGATTGGCGAGCACCCTCGCATCCCAGTCGTCCCCCGCATCTCGTGCGCCTGCGGTGGCGCTCCGCACTGCGGCATCGAAGGCGGCGCCCCGCAGACCGGCGTTGGCCAGCGCCAGCGCGACGGCGCGGGCGGCGGCGCGAGGCAGCTCGAGCGTCCACGCGACCTGCCGGTCGTGGGTGTCCGCGTCGATCACCACCGGCTCCCCCTCGAGGACGGTGGACACGAAGGCGCGCATCGCCTGCCGGGCCGGCTCCCCGTCCATGTCGGCGGTCACGTAGGTGATGGCGCCGCGAAAGAGGTCGGCCCGCGCACCGGCAAACCCCTGCTCGAGGGGGGACACCAGGGGGTGAAGCCCTGCGTAGCGGGCCGCGAGCCCGGCGGCGCGCACGGCGGCGAGGACCTTCGACTTGGCCCCGGCGAGGTCGGTGAGCGTCGCGTCGGGCGCCAGGTGTGGTGCCACGATCGGGAGGAGGGCCATCACCTCCGCGGGCGTGCCGGCCAGTACGACGAGCTTGGCGCCTCGGACGGTATCGGCGGGATTGAGTCCCCGGTCGGTCAGCGCGCCGGCCTTGATCGCTTGCACGGCGGTGGCGGGGGTGGCGGAAAACCCCATGACCCGGGGGACGCCCGCCAGGCGAGCGCACCACGCCAGCGAGCCGCCGAGGGCCCCAAGTCCAACGACCGCAAGGGAATCAGGCCACATGGCGTTCGACGACCCGGGAAGGAGGGCGCAAATACAGGCAGGGCACGGGGTTTGCTATCCTCGACGCGCGAATCCTATCCCCGAGGCGGCGGATTCTCAACGGCGCGCCGAGGGAGGGCAGATGGCCACGATCCTGATCGTCGAAGACAGCCCCGACAACATGAAACTCTTCCGCACCCTGCTCACCCTTCACGGCCACGACGTGATCGGACTCGGGGGCGGCGAGGGGCTCATCCAGCACATCCGCGACAGCCGTCCCGACCTGGTGCTCATGGACATCCAGTTGCCGGAGCGCGACGGCTTTTCGCTGCTGCAGGACATCCGGCGCGACGTGCCATCCGCGCTGCCCGTGGTGGCGCTGACGGCGCACGCGATGGCCGGCGACCGCGAGCGGGCGATCGGGGCGGGGTTCGACGGCTACATCACGAAGCCGATCGACATCCGGGCCTTCCCGGGGCAGGTGGCCGAGGCGCTGAACCGCGTCCCGCGCGACCGGTGAGGATTGCGCCACCGCCCGTGAGCGCCGAAGTTATGTCAGCACGTTCCGCCAACCGAGGGGTGTCCGTGTCCCGACCACCACAGCAGCCGACGAGACCGCCCAGCGACACGAAGGGGGCGTTGTACGACGCCCTCCAGGGCGCCGTCAAGTCGGAGGCGCAGAAACGCCAGGAGCAACAGGCCAACCGTGGGGCCGCGCGCAGCGGTTCCCGGCTGATGTGGGGCTCCCTGGTTGTGCTTGCCTGCGTCGGTGCCTGGATCGGGATCACCCGGCCGGACTGGATTTTTCCGAAGCCACCGGTACCGCACACCACGGAATTCCAGGACGCGAGCCTCCGGATGCTGCTGTACATGGAGTCGCGCCGCATCGAGAATTACCGCCAGGCGCACGGCGTGCTGCCGGCCTCGCTCGCGGACGTGGGGGCGGTGCCGGAGGGCGTGACCTACACCGTCTTGCCGGACGGCACCTTCCGGCTCCAGGGGCAGACGGGCAGCGTGCAATTGACCTTCGCCTCGACGGACGATCCGGCGCCCTTCCTGAAGAACTCGTTCGAGGTGCTCTCGCGCCGGCAGGCCCAGCAATGAGGCGGCCGTCGTGGTCCCGCAGGGGATTCACCCTGATCGAACTCCTGGTGGTGTTCGTGGTGCTGGGGATCCTCTCGTCCATCGCCATCCTCAAGTACATCGACCTCCGCATGAGCGCCCAGGCGGCGCGGGTGGCCGCGGACTTCAACGCGATCAAGATCGCGACGTACGCCTATTACACCGACGACTACCAGTGGCCCGCCGAGGTGAGCGCCGGCGTCATTCCGCCGGAACTCGTCCCGATCCTGGCCAGCGGATATACTTTCGTCCGCGACCTCTACACGCTCGATTACGACTATTTCCCGATCTCGGGATCGGGGCCCGGCGGGTACATCGTCGGGGTGACCGTGACGACGCCCAACCCGAAGCTGATGACCAAGCTGGAGCAGATTCTCGGGCGGAACATGCCGTTCATTTCGGCGGGCGGGTCGCTCACCTACATCATCGTGGGGTCGGACGGGGCCTCCTGAGTCGAGACCCGCTCGTCCTGCAGGCGCACACGGGCCCATCGCAACGCGGTGGGCCTTCTCATGTCACGACGTTGTCGCCTCGCGGCGCGCCGAATCGAGCATGGCGATGACGGCAAGACAGATGATCAGCAAGACCGAAAACTCCATACCGTTCCTGCCCCCGCCGACGACGAACCACCCGTCGGACGCGTGGACCAGCAGGATCCCCATGGTGAGTTCCACGGCGAACCAGGCGCAGAGCGGGCGCACCAGGAAGCCGAGGATGAGCGCGGGCCCGCCGACGATCTCCACGATCGTGATGAGCCAGGCCACCGCCGGACCCAGCGGAACGTGCTGCGCATCGAGGAAGACCCCAAACCCGGTCACGCCGCCGTCGTAAACACGATAGACGCCGTGAATGGTGAGGAGGAGGCCGATGGTGGCGCGCAGGATGACGCTCGCGCGGAGGGCAGTAGGCGACATGGCGGGCCGGTCCTGGTCGGAGACTGGGTCGGGAGGATATCACCCCTACGCGAAGGACGTCGCGGGGTGTCAGCGGGGGGGGCTTGGGTCGAGCATGCCCTGCCGGCCCTCCACCCTCGACCGTCCAGGAGGCCTTCATTACATTTTCACCCAGTCAGTCCATACTGGATGCAACGTGCTCAGGACTCCGCCCGACACGGACGACCCCAACGGAGCATGCCATGAGAGCCGTCTGCTGGTCGCTTTGCCTTGCACTCGCCCTGTACTCGACCGTACCGATCCATGCGCACTCGACCGGGTCTCGCCGCCCCAACATCATCATCATCCTGGGTGACGACCTCGGTTTTGCCGACCTGGGCATGTTCGGCAGCGAAATCGCGACGCCGAACTTCGACGCGCTTGCCCGCGACGGGCTCCGGTTCACGAACTTCTACACCCACGCCACCTGCTCGCCGACGCGCTCCATGCTGCTGACCGGCACCGACACCCACCTGAACGGGCTGGGCAACATGGACGAGTGGACGGCCCCCAACCAGGTGGGCCAGCCGGGCTACGAGGGCTACCTGAACGACCGGGTCGTCACCCTGCCGCAGCTGCTGCAGCGCTCGGGCTATCACACCTACATGGTCGGCAAGTGGCACATGGGCAAGGCCCCGAATCAGATCCCAGCGGCTCGCGGATTCGAGCGGGACTTCAGCCTGCTCGACGGGGCCGGCAGCTACTGGGACATGTGGAACCTCACGGCCGCCACCCCCCGGTCCACGTTCACGGAAGACGGGCGCTACCTGACGAACCTCCCCAACGGGTACTACGCCACCAAGACCTACACCGACAAGTTGATCGGGTACATCGACGCCAACCATGGCGACGGCAAGCCGTTTTTCGCCTATGTGTCCCACCAGGCGCCCCACGACCCCTACCACCTCCCGGACAGCTGGCGCAACCGGAACGTGGCGGCGTACGACGCCGGATGGGACGTCGTGCGTGCCCGGCGCCTCGCTCGCCAGGTGGAGCTGGGGATCATGCCCGCGGGCACCATGCTGGCGGAGCGGATGTGGTTCCTGCCGGATCCGACCACTCTCGCCCCGGTCACGCGAGCGCTGCTCGGCCGCAAGATGGAGCTGTACGCCGGCCTGGTGGAGAACATGGACTTCCACGCCGGCCGGCTGATCCAGCACCTCAAGGACATCGGCGAGTACGACAACACGATCTTCATCGTCTTCGGGGACAACGGCGCCGAGGGCAGCGATCTGCTCGCCGTGATCGCGGGGACGCCCGGGACGCGGGACTACCTGTTCGCGGCGACGCGCTGGTCGCAGACGGACCCCAAGGCCTGGGGCGACCCCGGCTCCTATGTCAGCTACGGACCGGGGTGGGCCCAGGTGTCCATGACCCCCTTCAGCCAGTTCAAGGGCCATCTCGGCGAGGGCGGCATCCGGAACGCCCTCATCGTCAGCGGGCCGATCGTCAAGCGCCCTCCGGGCGGCATCGGGCGTGGGTTGATGTCGGTGGCCGACATCATGCCCACGCTGCTGGAGGTCGCGGGCGCGTCCTATCCGCGCACCGGGGCGCCTAATGATCCGCCTCCCCTCATCGGGAAGTCCTGGGTCCGGTACCTCGCCGGCGGGGAGGAATCGCCACGCACGGCGCAGGACTACCTGGCGTGGGAGTTGTTCGGAGAGCGCGCCCTCCGGCAGGGCGCGTGGAAGATCCGGTGGGAATACAAGCCCTTCGGGACGGAGTCGTGGGAGTTGTTCGACCTGGCCTCGGACCCGGGGGAGCGTCACAACCTGGCCGCCCAGCAGCCCGACCGGGTGAAGGCGCTCTCGGCACTCTGGGACGAGTACGCCGCCGCCAACAACGTCATCCTGCCGAGCAGGTCCCCCTGGGAAGGACTCGAGCAATCGATGCCGGAGCGATTCCCGGTCGAGCCCGGCTATCCACCGCTGCTGTACAGGCGTCAGTTCGTGCCTCCCGACAGCATGATGGCGGAGCCGAAGCCATGACGACCTCGACCCGATCCACCCGCGCTGAGAAGCAGATGCAACTGAATCGGACGCGATCGCCACGCCGGTCGTCGGCCTGGATCCTGGCCGGGGTCGTCGTGGCCCTCGGCGTGTCCGCGCCCGCCTCGGCGCGCGCCCAGGTGCCGGCCCGCTTCTATTGGAAGACGCTCTCCGGGTCGAGCGCCGTGCCGCTCATCTTCCTTTCCCTCAACGGCAACTCCAACCCGCTTGACCCCGCGCACATCGCGCTGCCAGGGGCCGCCGTCGAGGCGACCGTCGCGCCGGTCGGCTACGCGCGCACCTTCGTCCTGTTCGATCGCGCGGCCATGGCGGCGGCGCTGGTGCCGATGGGCCGGATCTCGGGCGATGTGACCGCGTTCGGCAATACCGTGCACGAAACGGCGAGCGGGTTCGGTGATCCCCTGCTCGAGCTCGACGTCAATGTGATCGGCAAGAAACCGATTCGGTCCCTCCCCGACCTCCTTCGATACGAGCCCGGCTTCTCCCTGGACCTGCTGGTGGACGTCGCCCTGCCGGTCGGCGAGTACAACGACGAGCAGGCCCTGAATCTCGGCCAGAACCGCTGGTACGGTCGCGTGGGCGCGCCCATCGTATGGCAACTCGGCCCGTGGGTGCCGGGCAAGCGCACGACGCTTGAGTTCCTGCCCTCGCTCTGGCTGTTCGGCGACAACAGCGACTACCTGGGCCAGACACTCGAAACCGAGCCGCTGTTCCAGCTCGAGGGCCACCTGACCCGCGACTTGACGAAGGGGCTGTGGGTGTCACTGGATGGCACCTGGTACACGGGCGGCGTGCCGAAAGTCGACGGCGTGGAGGGAAGCGCGCTGGACAACCTCGGCCTTGGATACACGCTCGGATACACGGTCAACGACAACATCCAGGCGACGGTCGGATACATGTCCACGATCAACGACAGCGAACCAGGCGACCTGCAGATGGACGGGTTCCGGGCGTCGGTCGTCTTCGGCTGGCACCCGCTGATCGAAGGGGTCAAGCGGCTCGGAAGCGAGCAGTAGCGTCGAGCAGGTCGGGGGCTGGATGGTGCGGGGGCAAGGCGGTGCCGACGCGGAGCCAGGTCTCGCAGGTATCGCGGATGCCCGGGGTGGGGATCGAACCCACATGGGGATTGCTCCCCTTGGGATTTTAAGTCCCATGCGTCTGCCAGTTTCGCCACCCGGGCGGGTGGGTGGAGCATATCACCGACGGCGTCCGGGGGCCACGGGCCCTACCCGGCCCGCTCGCCCCTGACTCCCCCGGAGGCCTTGGCCTTCCACACGGCCGGGCTTCGGCCCACCTCGCGCCGGAAATCGGCGGAAACGGCGCCGGTGAGTGACGCCAGCCGCTCCCGTGGCGCCATGACCAGCACCGCCCCTCCCCACCCCGCCCCGGTAAGCCGCGCACCCCAGGCGCCGTGACGCATGGCACTCTCCACCAGGCGGTCGGCCTCGCCGCAGCTCGACTCGAAGTCGTCGCGGATGGAGCGGTGCCCCTCGACGAGATACGCCCCGAACCTGGGATAGTCGCGGACGCTCAACGCCATCGCCGCCGCGCGCGTCCGGGCCGATTCGCGCACCACGTGCGTCAGTCGTCGGTGGAGCACCGCCGGCATCGCCACGCGAAGGCGCTCGAGCTCCGATTCAGGGACGCCAGCCAGGTCCGTCGCCTCCACCCCCGCCACGCGGCAGGCCGCCAGCGCCGCGCCGCACTCGGCCCGGCGACGATTGTACTCCCCGTCCGCCAGCCGGTGCGACACACCGGTCTCGAAGACGAGCACCGGCTGGTCGAAGGGGATCTGGATGATGGATCCCTCGCCGGTCTCGATCAGGGCCGCGTGACGCGCGGTGGCGTGCACGACGATCATCTGGTCCATCCGCCCGCACTGCACCCCGACGACATCGTGCTCGGCGTGGAACGCCACCTCCACCAGCGCCTCCCGCGAGAGGCGCCGCCCCGCCATCTGTGAGAGCGCCCGCGCGGCCGCCACCGAGATGGCCGCCGACGACGACAATCCCGCCCCGATGGGGACCGTGCTCGCGACCGCGATCCGACCTCCCGGGGGTGCGGCGCGCATGGCGTGCAGCACGCGAATCACGCCCGCGAGGTAGTCGGTCCAGCGGCCCTCCGGCGCGGCAGCCGGGTCGAACGACGCGACGGTGCCGTCCGCGGCGGAGACCGCCTGCCATCCCTCGCCCGGCCCCGCGAGCACCGCGGTCCGCTGCGCCAGCGCAAACGGGAGTACGGGCCCGCCGTTGTAGTCGGTGTGTTCGCCGAGCAGGTTGACGCGGCCCGGCGCCGAGGCGCCCGCCGCGGGGCGACTGGCAAAGGAGCCCTGGAAGAGCGAACTTGCGAGCCGCAGGGGAGAGGTCGGGGGCACACCGAGAGAGTACCGCCGGAGGGTGATTGAGGCAATGCATTCAGGGGATCGCGCTCGCGATCCTGGTGGCGGCACCCGCGGAGGCGCAGCTGCCGGCGATCGGCGCGCCGCGCGGCTTCGTCCGCTTCGAGATCGGCGGCGACTGGGCCAACACCACCAACCAGTTCCTCGACGGCGCGGAGCAGCCGTACCGCGCCGAGTTCTCCACGCCCCTCATCGGCTCCGCGTTCTACCCCGAACTCTCCCAGACCCAGGCGCGGATCGCACAGCTCAGCGGCATCGGCGGCTATACGCTCAGCGTGGGGGGCGCCACGATGATCGCACAGGCCAGCGTCGGCACGCTCCGGCTCGGCGCCACCATCGGCCTGACCTCGAAACTCAGCATCTTCGGGATGGTGCCGGTCGTGCGGCAGCAGGTGCAGGTCACCTACCGCTTCGACAGTACGGGGGCGAACACCGGCTACAACCCCGCCGATCCCATCTTCGGAAGCGCCGCCGGCGCCGACTCCGTGAATACGTTCCTCCTCGAGTACCGGACGGCGCTCGATACCTTGAGCGCGCGCATCGCCGGTGGCTACTACCTCGACCCTGACAGCCTGGCCCTGGCCGAGGCCACGCTTGCCAGCGGGGCGGCCTATTACGCCGGCCTCGACTCACTCTTCGTCGTCTCGGGCGCGGCCGGCAGCTTCGTCCCGCTGGCCACGAGCAGCGCCGGCCAGGCGATGGCGGGCGCCGTCGCGAACGTGCAGACCGCCCTGGCGGCGCTCGCGATCAGTTCCTTCACGCAGCCGCTGCCCCTGCCCGCCGACGCCCTGTCGCCCTCGGACTACAGCGCGTACCTGACGAACCCTGCCGGCTCCATCGGCGCGACGCCATTCGCGTCGCACACCTCCTTCCTCCTCGGCGACATGGAGTTCGGCGCGTCGTACACGCTCATCGACCGGTGGAACCGCCCGGAACGGCCGGGAGGCCTCCGCATCGTGGCGCAGGCGCTCGTGCGGCTGCCGACCGGCTACCAGCCGCTCCCGAACGATTTCGTCAGCCTCCCCACCGGGGGGGGACAGACCGACATCCAGGCCACCGTGGTGGCGGACGTCGGCGGGGGGCGGTTCGGGGCTCGGCTGGCCGGCAGCTACAACGACCAGCTCTCGACCACCGCCGACCGGCGCGTGACGCTGCCCTCGCAGCCGATTCCCTGGCGGAACCGCCTGGCGACGGTGTCACAGGATCCGGGAAACGAGTTCACGCTCAGCGCCCTGCCCTACTTCCAGCTGGTGCCCGGCTTCGCGGTGGTGGGGGTGCTGCGGTACTGGTCGCACGGCGCGGACGCCGTGGAGTACGCCTCGCCCGCCGACGCGATTCCCGGCGTGAGCGCCGGCGAACTCGCCACCGACACCGAACGGAGCGCCACGATCGTGGGCGGCGGCCTCAGCTGGGCGCCCAGCCAGGTCGGCACGCGCACCGGGACGAAGTACCCGGTGGATGCGTTCTGGCTCTATGAAACGGTGGTGTCGGCGAGCGGCGGGGTGGTGCCGAAGGCGGGAACGATGCGAATGGGGTTTCGGTGGCCGTTCCGGTTCTGGGGTTCACCGCCGCAATAGGCTGGCCGAGAACGTCAGTCTCTCCAGGTCGCGAATCCGAGACCGGATTTCCCGGAAACCAGGGTGCGCGCCCCGGTGCCATCGGGCCTGAGGAGCAGTACGCCGGTGCCGGTCGCAATGGCTAGTAGCGAGTCGCCCGGTCCCCACGACGACGTCTGCGCCCCAAGCATCCCGCCGTCATACACCACCTGCTCGGACCCACCGCCGTCCACGCGGAGCCTGTGGATGCTGCCTCCCGCCGTGACGGTCAGCCACCGACCGTCACGGGACCACGCCGGGGCACCCGCCGCTCCGACCAGCGTGGCGACCGGCCGGGTGAACCCATCGGAAAGCCGCCGCGTCCAGAGTCGGACGTCAGTCGGGGTGTCCGGATCCACCTGGGTGGCGTGCCAAGTGACGAACGCCACCGACTTCCCGTCCCTGGACCACGCGACGTCCCCCGTGGATCCGCTCAGCGTGTCGACGGGAATCTTCTGGACGGGGCTGTTGTCGAGATTGGCCAGCTGCAGGTATCCATCGGCAATCCAAGCCAGCACCGTCCCATCCGGCGAGAGGGAGGGCCGTTGGAACCAGGACGGCGCGCTATCTGGGGTCGGGACGATGGACAGCAGTTCACCGAACGGGTCGACAGTCGCGATCGACTGGCGGTAGCCAACCTTCCTCACCAGCACCTTAATCTCCGACCCGTCCCGGGAAATCCAGGGAGCGACATCGCCGGAAACCCCCCAGCCGCCGGGAATCGTATCCTCGATGACGGGCTTGGGCAGGCTGCCGTCCAGCGCCGCTCCATAGAGCATCGTGCGATAGGACGGGGCACCGGTGTAGGCGACGTAATAGAGCTCGCGCGGAACGGCAGGCGCCGGCTCGGTCGAATCAGTACACCCGGTCGCCGATAGCACGGCGAGGCCCAGCGCAAGTGCACGTCGTAGCGTCATCGGCATGCAGCAGAGATGCTCGTTTCACGCTGCGCTGTCAATGGACCGCCCGCCCCAGCATCTCCTCGGCGTGACGCCGGGCAGCGGCGCCATCGGGATCCCCAAGCATCCGCGCGATCTCCGTGACGCGGTCCTCCCCCAGGATCGTCTCCACGCTGCTGGTGGCCACGCCCCCCTCCACTCCCTTCGACACCACCAGATGCCGATCGGCGCGCACCGCGATTTGCGGCAGGTGGGTAATGACCAGCACCTGGTGGTCGCTCGCCACGTCGGCCAGCGCCTGCCCCACCTGGCCGCCGACTTCCCCGCCGATCCCCTGGTCGATTTCGTCGAACACGAAGGTCGGGATGCGGTCGTGCCTGGCCACCACCACCTCCAGCGCCAGCATCAGCCGGGACAGCTCGCCGCCCGATGCCACCTTCTGGATCGGCTGGGCGTCGAGCC
>JACDJC010002967.1_pt1 | contig 12726 bp, 14 predicted proteins | sample 7454191 | NCBI WGS metagenome assembly JACDJC01 (sample SAMN14253291, study PRJNA609438) | sludge metagenome | isolation source: sludge after 25d culture with pyrite and EDTA | collected 2018-12-20 | reverse complement strand
TAAGCATCAGTTAAAGTACGATTTATTGCCCGCCATGAGAGATTGGATGCAACTTCACAAGTATCCGTTTACGTTTAATATGGAATCGTCCATTAATCTTGCCGATGATGAGGAACTGATGGCGTTGCTGGTAGAAACTGGCTTTGGCTCCACTTTTATTGGCATTGAAACACCGGATGAAAAATCATTGAATTATTGCAATAAAGTCCAGAATATAAACCGTGACCTATTGGGCAGTGTTAAAAAAATACAACAGGCCGGCATTTTTGTTTCTGCCGGCTTCATCGTTGGTTTCGATAGCGACACCTCATCGGTTTTTCAGCGTCAGATTGATTTTATTCAAAAAAGTGGAATTGTTTCAGCCATGGTTGGGCTATTGAATGCCCCCAGGAATACAAAACTATACCGCCAGATGGCAGCTGAAAATCGCTTAACAACAGAAGCTACCGGGAACAATACTGATTTTTCCATGAATTTTACGCCTAAAATGGATGCCAATGAACTAATGGAAGGATACAAGCGGATAATTCATAATATTTATTCAGCAAAACCGTATTACCAAAGGGCAAGGCAATTATTACTGAATTACAATAAGTTAAATAAGGCAAAAGCAGAAATCAACTTCTCACTCTTCAAGGCTTTTCTAAAATCAGTGTTTATTATTGGCCTTATTGACAGTGGAAGAGCTGAGTACTGGAAATTTATCATCTGGACGCTCTTTAAAAAGCCAAAGCTGATGGTTGATGCCATAACTTATGCGGTATATGGTTATCATTTTAGGACCATTTACGGGTTGAGAAATGTCTCTTCATAAAATTCACAACGTGTGAGTGAATTAAATTTAGCAGATACTTTAAAAACAACTATCATTGCAAAAGCAAAAAAGAGGTAAGAGCATAAAAACTTGAAAAAGGAAGCAGTGATGCCCCTGAAAGAAAAGAGGGCTTCCAAAAAGGCAAAAAGGGATGAAAAGAATAGTTCAAGTGAAGTTTAATTACCTATGAACTCATTGATGCAATGGCCATGGTATTGATGTACCATCAGGCCTATTTTGTTAATAAAGACAAGGACTATCTGAATAAACTTTTTACTTCCTTTTTGTGGTTCCTGGGCGAAAATGATTTGCGGATGAGTTTGTATGACTTTGAAACCAAAGGTTGTTGCGATGGTTTTGAGAGTTATGGAGTAAATAGGAATCAGGGTGCCGAAAGTTCACTGGCATATTTAATCTCGCATTTAACTGTTTTGCAGGCTTACGATGAACTGCATAGTTCGGATTTGAAAACTACATAAGAAAAATCCGCATTTGCATTTTTTAGCATTTTAAATATATTACAATTAGTCTATGCGTTTTGCACTGAATATTTTGCTGCTTTGTGAGCTACAAAAGAATTCAGGTCGACATTTTACTTATTATCATCATCCGGATGTTTCATTTTTTTCTTGAATTTCGCTACTATCTTTTCGCCTTCAATGATGGCAAACTTCTTTTTGGATTGAACAGACCCCAACAAAAAGCCGTAAGGTTCCATTCCCTCCACCTGATCAAAGATTACTTTTAAGATAGCCATACCGGGTATAAAAAGAATCATTCCTGCCAGTCCCCATATAAAATTCCCTACAAATAGAGCAATAATGGTCATAAGAGGATTCATGGAAACTTGATTTCCCACTATTCTGGGTGTAAAAAAGTTGCTTTCAACAACTTGAATAACGTAAAAAGAAAGAAAGACTCCGAATGGATACCAAAGTGAATCTTTTGTAAGAAGCGCAAAGAGAATTGGGAGAATGGAACCGATAATGGGTCCTAAAAATGGAATAACATTTAGAATAGCCGCAAAGACAGCAAATAAAAGAGCGTGTTTTATACCCAGGCTTAAGAGTGCAATGCTATTGAGAACGGCTAAAATACAGATGACATAAAAAGCGCCTTTAATATATTTCTGCACCACATTCTTTACTTTGATAACCGTGTGTTCAATTTTTTCTTCATGCTTTTTAGCAAATGTTTTTTTTATAAATGCAATAATGAATCGTCGGTAAAATATAAATAGGAATAGGTATATGGGAATGATAAAAACCAGTGTCAAAGTACCCACTGTGGCAATAACTCCTTTAGTTAACACGTTTAGGTTTTCATTTACCTGATTAAAAAGGGCGTCCTTTATTATGTCTACAGAAAGAGTGATGCGACCGCCGGAAAATTCCCCCAAAGAACTGTTTAAGGAACCTAATAATTCTCCAAAACGAACTTCTAACCCTCTTAAATCAGTGGAGAAATTTGCAATTTGGGTATAGAAGAAATAGATTATTCCGGCTACTATAATAAGGATGGAAAGCAGACTTATTGCAGCAGAAAGCGTGGGTGGAATCTTTTTCCTTTCGAGCCATGCAGTGAAGGGACTAATTAATACTGCAAGAAAGCCTGCCACTAAAATAGGCACCAATACAGATTTAGCCGTGCGCATAATCAAAACTGTAAGTACCAGCGCCAATAAAATGATAGTTATGCGTAAATAGTAAGGGAGCTCTATTCTTTGTGAATTTTTTTCTTCCATAAATTTATTTGATTAAATTTCATTGGTGTCCGGTTAAAATTGTTGAAAATAACCCAAATTGAGCTATGGTCAAAGTTAGTTAGAAATTTCATTGTAAAAGCATTTTTTAAATTCAGTTTTCAGACTGACCATGAAAACCGCTTTAAGTCTCTTTTTCAGCGCAATCCTCTGCCTAAGACAAGGATTTTCTTAACAAACTTTTTACTTCCTTTTTGTGGTTTCCCGGTAAAAATGATTTGCGTATGAGTTTGTATGACTTTAAAACCAAAGGTTGCTACGATGGGTTCGAAAGCTATGGTGTAAACCGGAACCAGGGCGCTGAGAGTTCGCCGGCTTATTTAATCTCTCATTTAACCGTTTTGCAGGCTTACGAAGAATTTCATAGATCAGATTTAAAAACTACATAAAAAATCCCGCCATAAGCGGGATAAAATTTCAGATAGTTGTACTAGTAGCGTACTACAATTTAAAAGTTAATCCAATTTTTCCGCCACTAAAAGCATTTCCACCGCCAAACTCCAGGTTTATTCCAACTTTATTGCTGAAATAATACCGGCCACCAATTTGGCCGCCAAGTCCAAGCCTTGAATTATGCGAACCATGATAATCGTTTGGTGAGCTCCAACTGTAGAACCCTACATTTAATCCGGCGTAAAAGTCCCAGGGAGAAGGAATACTTAATACCCGATTAAAGTGATAATTGGCATTCCCTGAAAAGCCGATGATTGAGTGATGGTATTTATAATGATCCCAGTCGTCATCGTATCCGCGGTAGGACACTTCCAAACCCAAAGTAAAATCTGAGCCTACACCATGATCAAATCCCAAATAAACGGGAATACCCCAGGAAGAAAATCCAACCCCCAGATTAAGTTGCGACTGGCCTTTTGAAATAGGTCCCTGAGCAAAAATTGCAGTAGTTGAAATCAGTAAAGCGAAAAGTAAAAGTTGCTTTTTCATTAAGTTTTATTTTTAAGTTAATTGATTATTAATTGATTGTAGCTTTTTGCTGAAGAGATTTCGGAGAAGAACTATGGTTCATGCAATTGGCAGAAGAATGTCACTTTACAATGTTGAGATGAAACCTAAAAAAATCCAGATGTTTGAGATTTAATTAATTGAGTAAAAATACACCAGGCAGGAGCGACAGGTGTTACACAATTTAGGGTAAGAGTTACATGATTCACACATTGCACTTGGCAGCCAGGCGCGACTTTTGGGAGTCAGGGCGCAACCTTCAGCCGCACCCTGACTTACGCGCAGCGTTATTTTTCTGCGTGTGCAATTTTTACAATTTCCCTGGCAATATTTTCAGGTGAAAGAATGTGATCAATACACCCGCTTGAAATGGCAGTTTCAGGCATTTCTGGTTCCATGGCAGTTTCAGGCAACTGCGCGATGGTAATGCCCCCAACTTTTCTTATGCCACAAAGCGCTGCTGCACCATCACCATCATAACCGGAAACAATGACGGCGATCAGCTTGCCATCCCAGTTTTTTGTCAGGGATTTCATAAAAACAGTAATTACATCGGGCCATCCCCAGGGCTTTGATATGGGTTTTAAGCGAAATTCTCCATCTAAAACGTGCAAATCGCGCTTTTCGGGGATAATAAAGACATGGTTTGGTTTAATGTCTAATTTTTCTGTAATCAATTTAACCGGCATCGCCGTGTATTGGGGGAGAATCTCGTGAAGAAGCGTTGATACCTGTCTCAGGTGGTTAACTATGACAACGGCAACACCCATATCAGCAGGCAGATTCTTAAGTAGTCGGATATAGGCGTAGAGACCACCGGCCGAACCACCCACACAAACTATGGGAAAAGCTTTTGTTTTATCTTCAACTTTCACCATGCGTTTGTTTTATTCAGGATGGTGAAATTTGGAGATATCCACTACCGATAAAAGACATTTTTGGTCATCTTCGGCAACAACACCTTCAATATAGACAGAGCCTAAGGGTTTTTTGTTATATCCCAGCATTACTTCACAGGATTCTTTTGCATTGCTGGTAAATATTCTTTTAAAAAAATCATTGAAAACCTGCTGCGAATCTTCTGATATAAAAAGTTTGAAATTACTTTTTATCAAACTGAATCTTCTTTCTCCAAGTATTTCGGCGCCCGTAAAGTTCAGTTCTAAAATAGCTCCGGTTGAATCAAGTGAATAATAGCCAATGGGAGCCAGATCAAACAACATAGTGTAATTTCTCAGTGCAAATTCTGCCATTTCGTTGGCTTGCCGCAATGCATCATTTTGCATTTCCAACTCTATTTGATGTACCTGGAGTTCATGAAGGAGCTTTTTCAAATCTGTTACTTCCTCCGAAATACTATCCTGCACTTGTATGGATTTTAGATGTTCTTCTGCCTTTTCGCGTAAAATGCGGGCATTCATAAAATCCATTTCTTCGCTGTTCATGGTTTCATTTTTTTTGTTGTAAATAGTACTGCTGATGGCAAGTTTTGACTGTTAAAAACGACATCCACCATCATTTCAATGTTTAATTCTATTCCGTCTGCTCCAACTATTTTCATTTTTACTTTATGCGTATCTGCTTTCGTCAGCAGTTGGTTCAGTTGTTGTTCCGTTTTGGCTCTTAATGATTTTGGCACAAACAGTTCAATAAATTTTTGGTTAATTACGTTGCTGTGCTTTATTCCAAATAGATTTTCAGCCGCTGAATTAAACTCCAGTATTTCCCAATCGGTGGATAATTTCACAATCACATCGCTGCTTGAGTTCAGAAGCAGGCGAAACATCTGGTTGGTTTCATTCACACTCTCTTCAATCTGCTTTGAATCCGTTATATTGATAAAAGTGAGTACGAGACCATCAATCCTGTCATCAAAGGTACGGTAGGGCATAATTCGCGCTAAAAACCACCTGCCGTCTTTAGTTGGTATTTGTTTTTCAACAAATATGAGCGTTCGCAACACTTCGAGAGCGTCTGCAGCCAATTCGGGGTAAATGAGATGGGAAGCCTGATCGGTAAAAGGCCGCCCGACGTCACCTTTTATGAGTTTAAAAATCTTAGTAGCCTGGTTGGTATACTGGCGGATGTTTAGTTCTTTGTCGAGAAATAGCGTAGCAATGTCAGTACTATTCAGCAGGTTTTTCATGTCATTATTAACTCGTGAGTAGTCGTCAACTTTCGACTGCAGCTCGGCATTTACCGTTTGGAGTTCCTCATTCAGGCTTTGCATCTCTTCTTTGGAAGTAGTAAGTTCTTCATTGGTAGATTGCAGTTCTTCGTTGGTCGATTGTAATTCTTCGTTGCTTGATTTTAGCTCTTCCTGTGAAGTTTGCATCTCTTCCAAAATATTCTGCACCTCCTCACGTGCATGCTGCAGCGCCTCCTCCAGCTCTTTTTCCCGAATGCTGGCAAGGTACTGTTTTCCTCTTTTTGAAGGAGTTTTATCGGTAACAATATTAGCAACATCGGTAAAAACAATCAGTACCTTCCCAAACAAAGCTTCGGGTTTAACGATCCATTGAACAGTAACGTTTAGCGTAATTGTGCTTCCGTTTGTACCGATTTTGACGTTGTGCAAAATCACGGATTCTTTTTTCATAACCACTCTGCGAAAGGCAATGGCAAAATCGTTTTGAAAGCCCGGGCGCAACATCGCAAAAATATTCAGGTTTGCCTTTCCCACGGCGGGTTCTAAGTATTTTCCTGTACGTCCGCTGATATACAAAATGTCGCCGGTTTCATTTACCAAAACACCGGCAGGTGAAAACTGTTGAAGTAACAATTGATCAACAAGTGTTTGAATATTCATAATGGGTTTATCAGGCACTATGTTTTCGTAATTGGTTAGTTTTGAACGCGTGAAGGATGAGGGAAAATCGAATAGTCCAGTATCCAGGTTGGAATTGCCACGTTTGTATAATTTAAGGCCGGAATTTTCGGTTTTAAAAAGATGACTTTGCGACCCCAATGTTTCTGAAGTACCCAACAGCAAAATCCCCTCAGGATTGAGACTGTAAAAAAACAGGCCAAGCAGTTTTTTCTGCAATTCGGGATCTAAATAAATAAGCAGGTTCCGGCACGAAATAAAATCGATATTCGTAAAAGGAGGATGCATAATGATGTTGTGCTGTGCAAACACTATGGTTTCCCTGATTTCGGTATTTATGCGATAACCCTCCTCGGTTTTGGTGAAAAAACGACTCAAACGTTTTGGTGATACATCGGCCGCAATATTTATTGGGAAAATTCCTTTTCTGGCTGTTTCAATGGCCTCATTGTCCAGATCGGTTGCAAATATCTGTAAAGAAAACCCTCCGTTTGGGCTAATTGCTTCTATAACTTCCTTAAATACAATGGCCAGCGAATACGCCTCTTCACCGGTAGAACAACCGGGTATCCATGCCCTGAATGTTGTGCCTGCTTGTTGCTTGTCAATTTTATCAGGAATTATTGTTTCTTTCAATTTATCCCATACCAGGGGATCTCGAAAGAAATTTGTAACACCAATCAACAGCTCCTTAAACAGTATATCCACCTCTTTGGGATTCTTTTGTAAAAAGTGAACATAAGAATTGATCGCATCAATTTTATGGACACTCATTCGCCTTTCGATACGGCGGTAAATCGTATTTTTTTTGTATAGCGAAAAATCGTTTCCGGTTTGTGCGCGCAATAAGATAATAATTTTCTCCAACGCACTTTTATTGTCTTTCCCAACAGTTATATCTGCTTTAACTTTTGGTAGATGTGCCAGAAATTCAGTCAATTTTAAATGGATTTCCTGCGGAGGCGCCACCACATCAACAAAACCCGAGTTAATGGCATTGCGCGGCATGCTGTCGAATTTTGCGGTATCGGGTTCCTGCACCAGTACAATTCCGTCCTTTTCTTTAATTGCGCCAATGCCAATGCTGCCATCAGAGCCCATACCCGAGAGAATAACGCCAACGGCAAAATCTTGCTGATCGTCGGCCAGCGAACGAAGAAAAAAATCAATGGGAAGGCGCATTCCTCTTGCCTCAACAGGCTCAAACAAATAGAGCATTCCCTTTAAAATGGACATGCTTTTGTTGGGCGGAATTACATATACACAGTTTGGCTGCACTTTCATGCTGTCTTCCACCTGAAAAACTTTCATTTTAGAAATTCGCTGAAGCAGTTCAGGAAGCATCCCTTTTTGTGTAGGATCTAAATGCTGGATAACCACATAGGCCATACCGGTGTTGTCGGGCACATTCCCCAGAAACTGTTCCAATGCTTCCAAACCACCGGCTGATGCCCCAATCCCAACAATTGGGAAATGGCTGGCTTTTGCAGTGGAATCCTTTTTAATGGATGTTGAAGCTGGTCTTGCCTTATTGGTTTTCAAGGTTTTCGTTTTTTTATTACAGGGCACTAAAATAGGGAATATGATTAATGACTTGTTTACAAAACTAAGGTGAATTTTTACATAATTCCAATATTTTACATAAATACATGATATTTAGCGTTTTTAACAAACAAGAATATGCCAACACATGTGAATGATGTAACTCTTATTGATAGTTATGTAACATCGCATTGCTTAAACGAGCCTATTTTTGTTAGTTGATAATTACTGTGTATGAAACAGTAAAAACAATGCATATTTTAAACAAGTAAACACGTCATATCATGAATAAATTGAAAATGAGTTTTCTGGTAGCCTTGAGTGCTGCATTTCTTTTTACAGGTTGTTCCACCTGGAATAAAACACAGAAAGGCGCAGTGGTTGGAACCGCCGCTGGTGGAGCCACCGGTGCGGTAATTGGCCGGGCTTCGGGCAACACAGCCCTGGGGGCAATAATTGGAGCTGCCGTTGGTGGTGCCGGGGGCGCTATTATTGGCCGACAGATGGATAAACAGGCGGAGGAAATTCAGAAAACAGTTCCCGATGCAAAAGTTGAACGCGTTGGAGAAGGTATTGTGGTGGAATTCAGCAGCAACGTGCTGTTTGGGTTTGACAAATCAAACCTGTCTGACGATGCAAGAACAAACCTGGACAAACTGGTTACTGTGCTGGAGACTTATCCAGATACCGATATTGAAATTCAGGGACACACCGACAGTAAAGGGACTGACTCGTATAATCTAAACTTGTCAAAACAACGAGCTAACACTGTTGCCAATTACCTATCGGGTAGAGGCATAGCTTATAAGCGACTGACAATTAAAGGTTTGGGTGAGACTGCGCCAAAATATTCAAACGATAGCAAATCAGGCCAGGCTCAAAACCGCAGGGTGGAGTTTTTAATTACTGCCAATGAGAAAATGAAAGCTGATGCTCAAAAGGAATAATAAATTAATATACTAATTACACTTAAAATAAGAAAAATGAAAACAAGAACAGTTTCTTTATTAATGATTTTTACCCTCACTGCTACCCTCGCATTTTCACAGGGTAACGGAGATTCAAGAATGTCGTTTGGAATTCTGGGTGGGGTAAATATGCAAAACCTTAACGGGAAAGACGTGGACGGCGACAAACTTGAAAACGACATGATTATTGGTTTTCATGTGGGTGTTAATGTTCAGATCCCAATTGCTCCGCAGTTTTACTTCCAGCCGGGATTGATGTTTGGCACCAAAGGAGGTGAAAACAGTTCTACTATATTAACCAGTACTATAACCAGTACTTTCAAGCTTTCCTACATTGAACTTCCATTGAATCTTGTTTATAAAGCACAGCTTGGCAGTGGCTATTTCATGTTGGGATTTGGACCTTATGTAGCTTATGGCATAGGCGGCAAAGCCACTATTGAAGGTGGCCCTGTAACGCTTGAATCAGATATTGAATTCAAAAAAGAAGTAGAAATTGGCGACCCATTAACTACAATCTATTTTAAACCATTTGATGCCGGGGCCAATATATTCTTTGGATATGAGCTACCCATGGGAATATTCGCTCAACTTGACGCACAACTCGGTTTGATTAACATAAACCCTGACGACAAGCGTTTTCCTGACAATAAGTTGGCAATGAAAAACACCGGATTCGGGCTTTCGCTTGGATACAGGTTTTAGTAAAATACCGATTTATAAACCCACGAAAAGGCCATCTTTGTTTTACAAGGATGGCCTTTTTAATTCGCTTTAAATCAGTTTTGTATATTTCTGTTTTTTCTGTAAGAGGAAGGTGTTAAGCCGGTAGCTTTTTTAAACTGATTTGACAAATGAGTCGCGCTGCTAAAGTGCATTTTAAAAGCAATTTCGCCGAGGCTGATATTAGAATAGAGCAGCAACTCTTTCACGCGTTCAATTCGTTGTAAAATGATATACTTTTCAATCGTATTGTTTTCCAGAGTAGAAAAAATATTGACAAGCGAGCTGAATCTAACATTTAATTTTTCACTGATATAATCGGAATAGTTGCGCTTTGGGAGATCGTCAGTGAGATATACCAATTGGTAAACCGCATCTTTAATTTCAGCAAGAAGCTGGCTCTTCTTATCTACCAATAATTCCAAACCCAAATCTTTGAGGGCTGAATCAAACAGTTTTAAATTCTCATTTGAAATATTCCCTTTAAACTCAACTTCTCCCAGTTCCACAGTAATGTTCTGAAGACCCAGCTTATTCATCTCATGCATCACAAAAGTTTTGCATCTGATGCTTTCCATATTTTTAATTCTCAGTATCATTCAGATTGTATTTAATTTATTGAATTGGCTATCGTGTAAATACAACAATGAAGCCAAAGTAATAAAAGGCACTTTCAGCGCTATCTGAATACAGCCATAAGACTTAAACCAGTATAGGAATAAGATTGAAGGACGCCAAAAAATCAAGAATGTTTGTTGCGGGAAAGCAAAGCGATAACGAGAAAGTGTTGAGGGCTATGGTTAAGCCATGGCCACGTAACTTGCTTTGGTGGTCGGACGACGGTTTGCGAGCCTACCTGCTTGCACTTTCAGACAGGCTGCACCTTTCTTTATTCATCAACAAGATTTTGCGCAAACACTTCACCACTCTGGGGATCTTTTTTAGGTATAAAGCAACGCAATACTTGTAATAGCAATGGCCGGGATTGATAAAATGTGCAACCTGCCTGACTGCGTCATTCAGGCGGGCGTGCTGCAATATTATAGATATTCAGTTCAATATCAATATAGTTAAAGAATTACACAATCCTCAATAAAAATTATATAATTCACACATTCATAGAAATTAATGACTTACCTGAACAATACCGTTGCCGGTTTCCCTATTTCAAAATCATGAAAGCCGAAATCATTTGTTTGAAAGGAGTTCAACTTAAATACATTGAACCCTTTACCCGGGATTTGCGGATAGAAAGACAGGGTGAGTTGGAAAGTACTCATCACCAGGTTTTCATTCTTAATTAAAACACCCAGGCCAATATGCGCATATAAATCGCTATCCCGGAATCCCTTTTCTACATCGCCAAGCATACCCAGCGAAAAGGTGAAATAGGGCCCAAAATGAAATCCGATAAGATTCCACGGGGCATACAGTTGTGTTTGCGAAGTAAACAGCATGCGGCTGTTTCCGGACAATGTGGGACTGTTAAACCCCCTCAGGCCATAATCGTTGTTAATGGTTAAGCTGTCATAATCAGTGCGGTTGATGCCAATAATAAACTGAGGTTTTACAAATTGCCTGAATTTCCAGTTTCCGATTTCAATTAGTTTGGTAAAATAATTTATGCCTGCGCTAAAAACGCCCTGTTCAGCTTTTGAGGCATGCAGGAAGGTGCCATATTCAAGGTTAAAGCTCAGGTAGCCCCAGGTATAATAACTTCCCGAAGAAAAGCGTCCCCCGATATAAACATGTCCGGCATCGTTTTTTTTCTGATAACCCCCGGTTAAACCGATGACTTTTCCGACCGGAACATCTTCTGTTACCCCAAATTTGAAAATATATTTATCCTTCACATATAAGCGCGAAGAGACGCCAAGGCTTGCAAGATAGAAATTCTCATTGGTATAAAAATTAAGTGTATCAATGGTTTTAAGTGGCTTTTCAAGAAAAAGGGTTCGGACAAATCGCGCACTTGAAATAAAATTAGTAGTGCGTTTGAAATCTGATTTTCCCTTGAAAATACGAATGGCATTTCCGGCCCAGTAGTCTTGCTGATTGTATTTAAAACTCAGAAGATTGACTGACTCTGGTGGCCCGGTATAATGGTGCTGCGAAAAATTTACGCCAGCAGCCCATTTTGCAAAAGGGGAAAAGAACGGCCTGTCAACGGCTATACTTTTAATAAAATTCCCGTTTCCGTCAGTACCATATTGTAAGGTTGAATTAATATAAGTGTTGCTGAAATTTGGAATGTAGTATTTTGTCCTGTAGGCAAAGTCGCCGTTTGAATGATTCCACACCATATTATTCTGGAATTCATGTCCTAAGCCCAGAAAGTTATTTTCTCTCAGGTCAAAGCCAAGGCGCGTAGCAGAGATTGATCCTCCTGGAATAAGGCTCCATTTATCTAATTCACGAATAAATATATCAACAGAGTCAGGACTTTTGCGCACTGTCTCAACATAAAATGATACATCGGTTATATACTTTATGCTGCGGACCAGACGCTCAGATTCTGTTACCAGTAATGCATCGAACGGTTGATTTGGTTTAATCAGCAATAAATTTCGAATGGTGCCGGCCCGGGATTGCAAGTGATAACTATTTCCCGCCCTGGTTAAAAAATTTAGCGATGAAACAACGGTATCGCCAATTGAATTCCCAAATGGGTCCAGGGTAATGATATTAATATTCCTGATGGTTTTCCCTTCGAAGGTGGAATAGGGCTTTTGGACCCGTCGTTTGGTTTTCTTTATTTTAGACAGAACGGGCGCAACCGGCTTTAAAAATAATCGGTACAGGTATTTGGTAAACTTACGCTGTTAGGAATATTTCTCAATATTTTAATAAATATGGGTTGAATCTTTTTTAGTTGGAACTTCCTGTGCAAATGCAAAATCATCTGCCAGGTAGAAAATTAAAATCAGTATGATCACATTCCTGAACCACATTTTCGCTTTCCATTTCCAACCGTTTATTCTTTTCTATTTCATTCTTTTCTGGTAGGATTTCCCGTTATCGAATCATTTTTCAGTTTTTCCTCTTCCTTAGCCTTCTTCTTAAAATATCCCCTGAAAAAGAAACTATGCTTGAGCGCCTCCATGTTCTCATTCAGGCCCTTTGAACTTTC
>JACDJC010002966.1_pt1 | contig 12731 bp, 10 predicted proteins | sample 7454191 | NCBI WGS metagenome assembly JACDJC01 (sample SAMN14253291, study PRJNA609438) | sludge metagenome | isolation source: sludge after 25d culture with pyrite and EDTA | collected 2018-12-20 | reverse complement strand
GGTGCGGCAGAGCCCGCTTTTTCGCAGCTCCGAACCGGGAAACCCGCGTTCGCGGCAACGATGTGGGCGCGGGAGGCGGGGATGGTGCCGCAAGATGGTGGGCCGTGATGGGATCGAACCATCGACCAATGGATTAAAAGTTCGCTTTTAAATCAACAAGTTATTGAAAAATAAGCGAAGTTTTGCGAAGGCTAGAGAAGGCGAAAGAAGTTACGAATCAGCAGCTTAGCGAAGTTTGGCGAAGGTGCGCAGAACTGACGTGTGTACCGCAGGTGTACTTTTGTTGGATGGCCCGACTGGCGGTCGACACCTCATCCTCTTGGCTTGCTTTCGCTGCTTGAAGGACTGGTAGCATCAGAGGCGGAGAGGTCGGTGTTGAACGCTAGGCGGTAGGCTTGAGACATGCCGCCGGATTGGCAGCTCCACGCGTGGTGCTGGGAGCGAAGGAGCTCATTGCTCCTCTTCCCCTAACTTACTTAGATGCTTCGTGGGCGGCTCGGTACTGTAGGACAAGCATCGGGACACAACACATCAGCGTCATGCCAAGACAGGCAGATGCCGCAAGCAATACCCACTTCACCAACCCCGGAGATGGTGGCATCAAGACGAGCGAAAGCGCCCACAGGAAGACCGCACCCAGTTCGATAAGTGTGATACCAATGTGGATGATCAATGTCCTAGCGTACCTGCCTTTACGGTAAGCTTTGACGGTTCTCGATTCTGAAAATAGCGAGAGTATTGAGAGCGCAGCAACGATAAAGCCCATCATTGTGAAACAGAAGGCGGTAACGATTGTTGCAACATGCTGTGGTGTCTCAGGTCGGAAAATCGCCCATCCATTAGGCAAGATCCTCGTCACTCCCCAAATCAGTAGCGCGGGCAGGTGGCCAAGAAAGATCCAAATCAGCTGGGTCTGGAACAACTGAGCTGTCGTTGCTTTGTCTGAACTCATGGAGGCGATCCCGCAGGACGGTATTGGTCTCAGTGGCACTGATTATCTGATCAGGGATGCTTCTCTCATCCGACGTATCGATAGGGTCTCGAATACCACCTGCGCCAACAATGAAAAAGTCAGCCATCTTGTCAGCAACCTCTATTTTTGCTCTCACATCAAATGAACTCAGTCCGTCTTCGCCAACGTTTTCTATTGCGGAAAGTAGCGGCTGTCGGTTGTCGCCACGAGGCTTCGAAGGTTTGATCGTGACATCGATGCTCCCAACATCGAACCTACTTCGATCTGAACCTCCCAGCGATCCAACTATCGTGTCCCATAGACGGTTTCCTGGTTGTACCGTCATTCTGAAAGCGCCTACTTGACTCAGTTGAACTACTTCGGAGGTCGGGAGAGTGTGAGTGATGGCCTGGGTCTCAAAGGTCAAATCAATCCCAAGTTTTTCAAATAGCGCATTGATGTAGTTTCCGAACGCTCGAATTCGTGGGGCTAGAACAGTGCTCCCAATCGAGAGGTGATCTTCTTTTACACAAATAAAGGAGGCGAAGCCAATAGAGCCATCGTCTCCCAGCGCATCTCTGATCTCGGACACACTGATGGTTGAGCGTTCAATTTTCTTGATAATCTCGTTGTCTTTAGCTTGTACGAACATGTAGGTACTCCCCAAGAGGGGGAGTAAAAATACAGACTCACCGCCATGGGTAAAACCGTTCTTGAAGTTAGAATTCTTCCAGGCCACATAGCCAGACAAAAATGGTCTCAAGTCGACACGGAAGCGTTCGTTGGTCCGCCTATCGCTGAGCAGATAGGTGTGGTAGCTAAGTTGCATCACTATCCCCCTTGACGGTCTCACAGGCTGAGACAAGGGAAGCCTTGTAGTCCCGGCACATCAAGCTCTCCTTGCCCCGCGCTGGAGCCTACACCACTGTTTAATCGGCTTCAATTCGCGCTTAAATGTCCCTCGCAGCCCCCAAAACGGGTATCCCGGGGGCCACGCCGCACAGGCGGTTCAGTGGAAAGCACGCCGGCCTCTCCGATCAGCGAACCCTTGCCAACGGCTCGGCGGTGCCAACAACCTGATCCCACCGATTGTGCCTCAACTTGGAGTCAGCTGATCCGCGCGCTCACCCATCAGCCTCCATCCACCCACTCCGGCGCCCGCACCTGCCAGTCGTTCTCGAACACCAGTTCACACTGGATGCTGGTTGCATCGCCAAGGTCGAGCTGCATGTCGCCCACGACCTGGCCGGCGTAGTTCTCGGTCAGGAGGTCGAGCAGGTCGCTCTTGTAGCGGCTGTCGGGGTTGTCGAGGTGTTCGCCCTTGGTTTCCAGCACCAGCAGGCGCTGGTTGCCGGATGCGCCCTGCACGGCGACCACCAGGTCGGGGTAGATCTTGTGCTTGCGCCAGCCCTGCAGGCCATACTGGCTGCGCGCCACGTTGCGGAACCACCAGCGGGTGGCGGCTTTTCCGTCGAGGTAGCAGGCGACATTCCGTTCCAGGCGATTCATACCGTCTTCGGTGGCCGGTACGAACAGGCTCTTTTCGACCGGCACGTTGTCCGCGTCCCGCGTCAGCAGGCGCACGGGTTTATCCAGCATGGCATCGAACTCGCGCGGCACTTCGTAATTGCGCCCATCGGTGTGCAGACTGAACTGCACGCGGCCGGCCGCAATGTCCTTGCGGAAGACGTCTTCCGCCATGCGGTCGAGTTGTTGGGCCAGATACAGGCGCAGCTGATCGACGATCAGGCTGGTGCGCTGGCCGATCACTTCGGCATCCACGCCCGCGCCCTGCAGGTCCTGCAACAGCCGATCCACCAGCGCCCAGGCTTGCCACGCGTTTGGAATCAGGTCGCTGATGGATCGGCAGACGTGTGCGGTGTCGAACCCCGGAATCTCCCGCACGGTGTCGCGATCCTCCACACGCAGCAGTTCGCGATCACCGCTCAAGCCGATGCGCAGGATTTGGGATGCCGCCTCGTCGCCTCCCTTGGCTAACCGCTCGGCCAGCGGCCGCATGTCGATGTCCAAGGGCTCAGTGCGGGCCAGCAGGTCCATCTCGTAGTCCAGCTCGCGCATCTCGCCGTTGCCCACCCAGCGCACCATCGGCAGGAAGATGCGCAGCTTTTCCATTCCCTTGCGGCGCTGCATGCGCGTCGCCTCATTCGCGCTGCCGCCGCCCGTTTCCTTCACCTGCGTGACCAGATCGCCCATACCGTCCTGCTCCAGGCCGTTCTTGATCGCACCCACCACGTCGCGGGTCGAACTGTGCAGGCACAGCACGTAGCACTCGTCGAGCGCCGCAATGCCGGTTTTCTCCGTATCGGGCTGGCGCAGGATGCGGCCGATCAGCTGGGTAAGCGCCCCTTGGCTGCTCACTGACGCGAGCGAGCACAGCACGTAGGCAAACGAGCAGTCCCAGCCCTCCTGCAGTGCCGACTTGGTGATGATGAAACGCACCGGGTTGGTGGGGCTGAGCAGGTCCTGGCGCTCGGGTGTCTTCAGGTCGTCGCGCTCCGCGCTCTTGATGGCCACCTCATCCTCGCGCAGGCCAAGCGTAAGCAGGTACTCGAAGACGTCATCGGCGTGGACCCGTTGGCCATCGCGCTGCTCCCTGCCGGTGCGCTCCACCTGCACCAGGCAAATCGGGCGAATGTAGCGTGCGGTGTCGGCCCGCAGGCGCTCCGCATCGGCGTGCAATCCGTCGAGACGCTCCAGCGCCTCACGCACGCAGGCGCGCCAGTCGCTGCCGGCCTTCACGGCGACGTTGATCGGCAGCTTCACCATGTTCTCGGCATCGAGTGCGGTGCCGCGCACGTCGCACAGCCAGTTGGCATAAACCGGCGGATTCTCCCTCGGGCGATCCGCCGGGGTGGCGGAAAGCTCCAGCACAAAGCGCGGGTTGAAGCCGTAAAGCGTGTTCATCGCAAGGGACGAATACCCCTTGTGCCCCTCGTCGAGCACTACCACCGGGCGAATTGCCCGCAGCGCGTTGCCCAACGAGTCCTTGACCACGAACCACTGCATCGCGACATCGCTGTAATGATCCAGATTCGGGACCTCGCGCAGCCAGCGCGCATGACCTTCGCGGTCATCTGCAACCGGAAAGAAGCCGTGCACGCTGCCGCGATCCCGGAACAGGCGCAGCGACTCCTTGGTTTCCCGGTTCGCCGACTGCAGCATCAGCAGCATCACGCACAGGTTGCCGTCCACGTCGGCGCGGCTGAGCGGATCGTCCTTCTCCAGAATCCGCGTGCGCCCGCCGCTGGCCTGGTCGAGCATGTGCCGATACGGGTGCTCGCGGTCGCGCAGCGCCTTCCGGGTCTGCGCGTAGATCGCCTCGTTCGGGCATATCCACAGCACGAAGCCGGTGCGGGCCTCCAGCCACTTGTCGAAGATGCGCGACACGGCGGCCACGGCCAACAGGGTCTTCCCACCGCCCGTCGGCACCTTGAGGCACACGTTCGGCACCGGACGCCCGATGCCATCCACTCGCGGGCTGAACGGTACCGCAGACCGGGCCGCCGGCAGCTTGCCGCCCGCCTGCATCGCCTTCCACGCCTCAGCGGTATAGTCGGCCACCTGAATGCCGATGTCCGGATTGGCGGCGGCCACTTCAGCCTGCTTGCGCGAACGATCCGCCTGGGCCACTAGTTCAGTCAGGTAGTCGTTCAGCGTATTCAGGACGCCTTCCTGAAAATCCTTGAATTTCATTCAGATAGCCTCAAATCTGCGGCCAGTCACCCGTTTTCCGGGCACTTGCATTAGGCAAAGATTGCCGTACCATAGGTAGTACCTAGCCCCTTCGGACCGAACCGTCTCCGTATGGTGTGCTTGCCGGGCAATCGCCCGACTAGGCCGAAAGTGCGATGAAGGGAGCGACCATGTCGCTCCCTTTGTTTTTGGGCTCAGCGGAAATCCCATACGTCGCGCCGCTGTAGTCAGCACTCCCGCGCTCTCACCGCACGTCATTCCCGTATCCACCCTCACCGTCATTCCCGCGAAAGCGGGAATCCATGGACGTACAAAGCGGAAGAACTGGATTCCCGCTTTCGCGGGAATGACGGCGGTGTTGTTTTGAATGACGGCGGTGTTCTTTGGAGTGACGGGAGTGCTCGCAGGTATGACGACCGCAAAAGGCGCGCAATCTCCCGCCTTCTCGAAGGGGGTGATTTCATGGACATGAGAAATCAGGGATTCAACCACTGGAATCTCCGCTGATCTCCGGCCACAAATCACGCCAGGCCGGGTTTTCCCGTTCGATCATCTCGATCTTCCACGCACGCTCCCACTTCTTGAGCTGCTTTTCACGAAGAATCGCCGATTCCATTGTGGTCGCCTGTTCGTACCAGACCAGCTGGTGCACGCGATGTTTTCGAGTGAATCCTTCGGCTGCATCCGTTCGATGCTGCCAAACACGCTGAACCAGATCCGAGGTGACACCCACATACAACGTGCCATGGCGCTTGCTGGCCATCAGATAGACAGCGGGCATACGCTCACGCATGACACTCACGAATGCACTCGCTCGCCACCTGCCGGCCCTTGCCACTTCCGTAGCCCCCCCCACTGCCAGCCCCGAATCCATCCACGCACGTACCCTTTCCGTCATTCCCGCGAAAGCGGGAATCCATGGGTGGGCGAAGCGGAAGAGCTGGATTCCCGCTTTCGCGGGAATGACGGCCGTGGTCGCGGGGATGACGATGTCGTGACGGGAAGGCCAATGTTGTGCCGGGAAAGACGACGGAGGGCACCTGCATTTTCACGCGTCAGCCCTTCTCGATGCGGTACAGCGCATAGGGCAGCGGCGCATGCTCCACGCCCAGCTCCAGCAGCTTCTTCTGCGGCACGAAGCGAGCCGGGGCAAAGACCAGGTGCGGCTTGTCGCGGTCGGTGGCGGCGATCTTCTCGGCCAGCGCCAGGGTCAACGCAGCGTCGCGGGACTTCAGGAAATCGAGATCGTCACGATAGATCAGCCACACGTGGTACTGCGTGCTTTCGCCCAGATAGCCGTCGGCCTCGCGCAGGCGAGCCGGGTCGAGCGGCTGTCCGGTGGCGGTATGGAACAGGTAGCCGCCGAAGGCCGCGAAATCCGGCAGCAAAGCGCCGCTCAGCAGGTCATCCAGCGCCAGCGGTGCGCCGAGCTTGCAGTAGCTGAAGCCGCCACCCAGCCCCTCGGCCTGTTCGGCAACCGATTTTTCCCCGGTGACGACCAGCTCGCCGTCCTTCACCGTGGACTTGATCGCATCGAAGCGCTCGGCGTGCTGCTTTTCGACCAGCGCAGCTTGGAGCAGCAGCTGGTTCGCCTTCTTCAGCTTGGAGAACGTCAGCTTTTCGCGCAGCAGCTCCTCGCGCTGGGTGCCGGTGAAGGCATAGCCCTCGATCACCCGCCGCACGCGCTCGGCGGTGAGACTGTCGGCATAGTCCTCGCACTCCACCAGGATGAACTTGCGATTACCGCCGTCCTTGGCGTTCTGCGCCAGCACGGCGTGCGCGGTGGTACCGGAGCCGGCGAAGGAGTCGAGGACGATGGCGTCTTCATCGGTGCCCAGCTCCAGGATGCGCTGGATCAGGCTGGTGGGCTTGGGCGTCACGAAAACGTCGCCGGAGCTGGCGAAGTCCATCACCTGCAGCAGCTCCTTCTTGGCATCCTGGGTATGACCCACGTCGCCATGAAACCAGAGCGTTTGCGGCACCACGCCCTGCTTCACCTCGGACAGAAAGCGTTTGATGGCCGGGATGTTGCCTCCGCTCTCTCCCCACCAGATTCGCCCATCCGCATCCATGTCCTTGAACTTGGATTCCTTGAACCGCCAGTACATGCCTGGGGGCGGCCCCGGAATCACCCGTCCGGTCGGCGTCGTGATGGCGTAGGTACCCTCCCCGTAGAAATTCCGAGCGGACAGGTCGCCCGGCTTCCACGGCCCGCGCGGATCCTCATCCGGGTTGCTGTAGCGCGCCTGCATCTCCTCACTGCGCTCCAGCAGGTTCGGGCGCCAGTCGACCTTGTTCTTCGCATAGACCAGCAGGTAGTCGTGGTCCTCAGAAAAATACTGAGCTGTGTTCTTTGGGGCGTAGTTCTTCTGCCAGATACAGGTCGCCACGAAGTTCTGCTCGCCGAAAATCTCATCCAGCACGGCGCGGGCGTGGTGCACTTCGTTGTCGTCCAGCGTGATCCAGATCGAGCCGCGCTCGCTCAGGAGTTCATGCAGCAGCTTCAGGCGCGGCCACATCAGGCACAGCCACTTGTCGTGGCGCAGCATGTCCTCGGCGTTGACCGGGTTGCCGTCCAGCCATTCCTTGATCAGCGGGCTGGCGACGTTGTCATTGTAGGCCCAGCCTTCGTTGCCGGTGTTGTAGGGCGGATCGATGAACACCAGGTCCACCTGGCCGGCGTAGCGCGGCCGCAGGCTCTTGAGCGCGTGCAGGTTGTCGCCGTGGATGATGAGGTTGTCCGGGTCCTCGCCGCAGGAGCGCGACGCATCGTGCACCAGCGGCCGGAACGGCACCGTCAGGTGGTGGTTGTAGACGAATTCCTTGCCCTTGAAATGCAGCTCCGGCATTGCGTGCTGTCCTTGTTCCCCGGTCCAGTACCGGCACGGGCATAGCTTACCGTCAGGCGAAGGATCGCCGGGGCCATCCCTCGATGCCTCGACACAGGGGCCGGATTCAGCCCAGCGCACCTCCGCAGCGCTGGCCCAGCGCCTCCGGCGCGCTCCGCAAGTGCACATCTTGTCGGAGATATCGATGATCAGATCGCCGAACCTCCGCGCCGACGGTCCACGCCCGCCCGGAAAGCTCACCCAGGCGCTGCCGGGCACCCGCTTCGTTTTTGGCGTCTTTCCTGTGGTGCGGCAGCGCCTACCTGCCTCGCAGAGCAAGATCACCGTTGAGCCCGCAGGGCGAATAAGTGCCGGCGTTTTGGGGGTGCGCGCTTGCGCGTAGCCCCTAAATGCATATCTTGCCGTCTGCTTTTCTGCAATTCACTGCAACTCTTTGCATTGGCCAGGAAAATTGCGTTGTGTTGCGTTGTGTTGTGAAGTGCGATGCTTCCGTGATACGAGTGCGACACTTCCGTGATGCGAACGTGATACCAACGCCAAGCGAAACAACCCGAATTGCGCTTCAGCGCACAAAGACGCAGAGAATTGCGCAGAATGGCAAGGAGTTGCCCACCAATCGCAGAAGGTCAGGAAGTGAACGAGAAACGCTATGGCGACGGGCGGGCGGCCGTTATCTGCCGGCTGGACACCCTTCGCACCTGGATTGCCGAGGGGCGCACGCTGCGCTCGTTCTACGACCAGCATCAGGAGGTGCTGCCCGTCAGCTACTCCCACTTCACCCGGCTGGCAAAGACCTACCTCCCGGACTCAACGCCACACCGGCGATCCAAGGCGCAGCGAGCCACAGCACCTGCACAGCACCAGCATGCCCGCACAGCTGCAAAGCCCGTTCGCGAACTCACTCCGGCATCGACAGCCCAGGCTGCGACGGAGAGGTTCAAGCGATTCGAGTACAACCCGGTACCCGATACCGACCAGCTGATCTGAAGCCACCCGTCGGGAAGTGCGCAAAACGCCCTGAGAGCTTCTACAAGGGCACCTCAGCACAAAGTGCAGGGATGTCGCCGCGAGAGGCCAGGCGGGCGGCACAGGCCGCGCACGGCCGTTTTACGCCAAAACGAAAGACTTGCTCTGCCCCACTGGACGACGCGCAGCAGGCAGTCGGTGGCGCCGCATCCATCCACAGCCAGACGGACCAACTCCAGGCGTTAATAGCTTTTGAAGTTAAAAAGACGCGCGCGCGTGTTACGGATTCTGAAAGCCTTTGCTGGCGCGGCTTGCAGCCGATTTCGGTGGCTGGATGCCCGATGGGGTGGTGGTTGGATGCCCGATGGTTTCGGGCATGCCGGTGGCTGGATGCCCGATGCGACTCACAGGTTGTCCACAATCCGAGACCAAGCCGCGATCGCACCCTGGCGGCCACCCGGACGCTTTGCTGGAAGAACTGCAGATAGTCGACCGATTGCTCGGGGGTGAACCGTAACCTTGCTTCCCCGGCCATCCAGCTCCAGCCGATAGGAAGGAAGCGAATCGGCTTCGATGATCTGCCGCAACCTGCGGCGGAAGTCCTTTTCGCTGGATCGGCTGCCGCTCTTGTGCTGGAGGGTCGCCACCTTGACGGACCAGTACCGTTGACGACCACAGAACTTTCGCGCCAGCTCGTACAGGCGGCGCTCCAACCCGGATCGCAGGTTGAAGTAGTCGGGATCGAGGGTCAGAACGTCCATGTCGTCGATGGCATTGCACAGCCACTCAGACACTGTGACCTCTACTTCTTCCTGACGCTCGTCATGCGGGTTACGCACGATCCGATAGCTGTCGATCAGCCCGAAACCATCGGTGATTTCGCGGCCCCCGGTGGTGCGGTTCGTGCGGATCGTCGTCCCGCGCAAGCGCGTGAGCGCAAGCACCAAGCGCCCATAGTCCGCACCGCCTGTCCCACGCCGGCAGTACCTGAGAATTTCCACCATTGACGTCACTACCGTTCGTGGGATAGACGTCAAACCTCGGTTTCGTGCCGCTACAAGCTGAGAAATGCAGAACAGCAGCACGTCTTTGTCGTGCTGTGTGGCGGCGCCCAGGACGCTGGGAATAATCTGGACCCGACACCCGGCATCTTCGTAAACGCGCTCCCTTCGATCACCGGCACGAAGGGCAAATAGCGGCAGCTCCAAGCCAGCCCGGTCCGCCTTGGGCGGAGCGTCGAAAGCCACAGCGCGATGCAGCGCATCGACAGTTCCACGGCGCTTTCGACGGATGTTGCCGCGCACGACAGAAGTCCAGGATCAGCCGGGCTGCCGATCTCCACCCGCAATCACTTGGGCAACTTCCATAGTGCGAAAATAGATGCGGCGCCCGATGCGCACCTTGGCCTGATTCAGACGCTGCGCATAAGGCGTCGGCTCACGCAACGCCATTCGGACGCCATCGGTTGACCGATTCAGGATTTCCGATAGCTGAGCCAGCGTGACCAGCGGTCCGTAGCGGTCGAACATCAGGGAGGACAAGGAGGTTTCTGGAGCAGTCATGGCATAACCGATGGTTGGCGATAGGTAGCCGCCAACTTAGGAAACAAGTAGGATTCGGTCAGCCATGAAACTTGAACAAATCAATGAACACCACCGCCTGCGCTGACGCTCTGGCACGGATTGAAAAAACGCAAGCCAGGCTCCGGAAAGCGGCTCCGCACCCGCTGCTGCAAACAATCGAAGCCCTGCTTGATGACCTGCACAGCCACATGAAGGCCAGCGGCCGACTGATGCCGCTTCGTTCGGCTCGGGTTCGGTTCCGCCACCACCTGAAGCCAGCCTTTGCCCAGCACTTGGAAGACCTGTCGCGAGCCAGCATTGCACAGGCCTCTGTGGCCTTCTGGCGGCAGGGTCTTGATCTCGACGAGGTTCTCAGCGATCCAGACTTGTTGCACCACTTCGGCGCCGCTCTCGGGCACCACTGGCGAAAGGTTCCGGATACCAACCAGCAGCGGCTCGGGGCGAGCACGGCGGATACCGTGCGTGAACTGGCGTTCCTGCTCAGCGGCTGGCGCCGCCCTGAGCGGGTGAAAGCAGGATCAGACCGCGCACTCCGAGGCGGAGCCCAGTTCCGACGCAGCGCCGTTGAGCGACTCCATCATGAGGAAGCACCGTACTGTGAACTGTGCTGGCGCCTGACCGAAAGGGACGCTCGCCTGGAGCGGGATGCCGGCCTCACCCCACACGCGGACCTCGCCGCTCTCAGCGGGCGCTTTTGCTCATGGCATACGCCAACGGAGGGGTCTCGCTACTGGACGGACCGTCGCAGGAAAAATCGGTTTTCGGAGCTGATCGAAGCCATCTACCAGGAGGACGATCACTACCGCTCCCGATTCCGTGCTCCGGTCGACGATGCCTGCTGGGAACGAATCACCGCTGCGGACCCGGCCATGCTTCACGCTCGTGAGCGCGGGCGTCTACCTGCCGCAAACCTGTACCAAATGCGCATCCGCCTGGTGGCCTACCTGATGACGCAAAGGCTCCCGGCACAGGCCGCCAGAGCCGTGGAAATCATCGAGCTGCAGCGCGAGGCCAAGGCGGGCGGGAACGAACTGCTTTCGCTGGCCCAGATCGGGGTTCACTTGGACGTTTCACGATCCGAAGTGCTTCGCCGGCTGTCCATTGGCGGCGCCATCGACCCCGAACCTCGCTCCGCACTCTTGCGCTGGTGGCCGTTCTCCGAGAACCTGCCCGCACGCTGCATCCCGCTGCGGCCGGCCCTCCACCAGTCTGCGCAAAGGAGCGACTGGCAGGAGCTGGCATCCGCCTGGGTGAAGGAACTCTACGGAGCCTTGCCTTCCACTTCCTGGAAAGGAATGGAGGCGTGGAAGCTGCCGTAACGCACGCCTCACCGGCAGGAACGACCGCCCGTCATCGTCCGCGCTTGTCCTCGATCGCATCCAGTCGTCCCACCAGATCCTCGGCTCGCAGGTGCGTGTAACGCTTGAGCATCTGCATCGACTTGTGCCCGCTGATGGCTGCAACCTCCTGATCCCCAAGCCCCGCCTCGACCAATCGACTCACGGCCTCATGGCGCAAGTCGTGGAATCGCAGGTCGGCAAGTCCAGCCTGCCGCTTGAGCGTGTTCCAGGCCTTGTTGAAGTTGTACGACCGTCGGCGACCATCGCGCCCCGGCTCGCCGAAGAAGACCAAGCTACAGCCTTCCGGACGGAGCGGGTTGGCCAGCGCATCTGCCAACACGGATTGCGCCTTGCGGCTCAGGGGAACGGTACGCGCCGAGTCGTTTTTCGTGTCAACGAGACGCACGATGCGCCGCTGCAGATCAACCTGGGACAGGCGAAGCTCCGTGATTTCACCGGAGCGCATGCCGGTCTCCAGCGCGACACGAACAATCCAGCCGAGCATAGGGTTCGAGTAGCCATCCACCGCTGCCAGAATTCGCCTTTCCTCGTCGGCACCCAGCCGACGATCCCGCCCCTCTCCGGGCGACGGCTTCCGGATGCTCTGAACCGGATTCTGGACGAGGCCAATCCGCCACTCCCTGATCGCCGTGGTGAAGATATGGCCAAGCAGCGCCAGCTCCAGCCGAACCGTCGTCGGACTCAATGTCCCGACCGCCCCCGGGCGCGGGCTCTTGGTGCCCAGCCGCTGATCGCGATAGCGAGCGACCAGGTCGACGTTGATTGCAGCCATTGCGTAAGCACCGAAAAACTCGCGCAAAGGAGCGGCGCGAAAGCGTTCGGCGCGCTGCGTCGTGAGCTTCTTGGTCGGGGTGATTTCAGTGAGGTAACGGTCCAGCGCGTGGCTGAAGCTCAGTCGCTCTGACGTGCTTCGTTCGATAAAAACACCCCGAACCATCTCGTCTTCGGTGCGGCGCGCCCAATCTTCTGCGTCGCGCTTGGTTAGGAAAGTCTTGGCCTGGCTTGGCCAACCGGTCTTTCGGATAAGCGCCTTCCAACCAGAAGGGGTCTTTACGAGCGTGGCCAATGCGCATCCTCCGAGTGCCTTGGATGCGCTCAACTGTACCGAAATTGTACCTTGCTGCAAATTTTCCCCGGGAGGATCACAAAGAACGCACGCAAGTTATTGATTTAAATGGTGGGCCGTGATGGGATCGAACCATCGACCAATGGATTAAAAGTCCACTGCTCTACCGCTGAGCTAACGGCCCGGTGTGCTGTGCGGCCGGGGTGAGCCGGCGCTCTTTCGCAGTCGGGGCACCGCAGG
>JACDJC010002964.1_pt1 | contig 12750 bp, 8 predicted proteins | sample 7454191 | NCBI WGS metagenome assembly JACDJC01 (sample SAMN14253291, study PRJNA609438) | sludge metagenome | isolation source: sludge after 25d culture with pyrite and EDTA | collected 2018-12-20 | reverse complement strand
GGATGGATACGGTCGACACCACAGAGCGAAAAAGTTGAATCAACATTTTGCTGTCGTTGGTTTATCTCAAGCATTGGCCTGTTCAGGTCAATGAATCCCCAACCGTTATCCCTTGCAGCTTCACGCTGAAAATCATTGATCTTAAGCAATACATCATTCTTTCCAGGGAAGATGAAATCATTCATCTTTGAGGTCTCATCGTACGGGGAACCACCCAGCATGACTACCTTTCCATCAAAGGAATCCAGAAGCATAGTTTCAATCACCCTGAAACTTTCCAGCGACTTATTCAAGTAGATTGTACCCAATTCGGAAGCATTCTCTTCCCACCATATATGGTAACCCGAATCATTCATCCCAAAGGTCATAATGATCGTCGTTGGATTCTTATGGAAAACATCTGCCACCAAACGGTTCCTGATATCAAGTGCGGTTTCTCCTCCGATTCCGGCATTGATGACCGTAATGGGGCGGTCAGGGAATCGGGTCATATAATACAACCAAACAAATGAATGGTAGTGTCCACCATGGGTAATGCTGTTGCCTAGAAAAACGACACGTTCGCCCTGGATAAACTGACTGGCAGCCTGTTGTGCGTTGACCGAAGCCAAAACAAATAACAAGGCCAGGGTTATAATGAATTTATGCATAACGATTTTTTTTGAATTGACCTTCGTCCGGCAATGTCTAATAACCGATAGTCATTGACACTCCAGATGCTTTTAGGATCATGAACCACCCATGAGGGGATTCAACCGGCAGGACTCAAGGTATAACCCAAAACATCCATTTCCGGGAAATCCCGATTATAAGAGCTAATTCCTGCCCGTCAGGGATATGGATGACACCCGTATCCCCGATGACAGTGGAGGCACAGGTGTCATCCTGAATTTATTTACATTTTATACAGGCTGGCTATTGACCAGCCATATTTCATTCACATGTTTCAGTTATCAAAAAATCTTCTCCGGAAGTTTGCCTGACAATAATGGATTTATCCTGGTTCGTGAAATATAGCCAAACAGCATCAATAACGGCTCCATCGGGCAATCCGAAAAACTCTTTGGGATAGATGTATTTTTGCCAACTTGTATCACCGGTTTTTTCCATAAGTGTTTTGGTATTTGTGACATCAACCATGATTGAATCTGAACCGTTGTTAAACACCACCTTACCACACATGTAAACCTTGTCGGCATCTTTCAATTCGGTTTCAACAGCCCCGGCCACAGTTTCAAAATTAATGGCAAAAATATCGCCCCAGCCATAACTCGCAGGTGTCGTGGATATCAGGTTTACGGTTGTATAGTCAATCATGGCATTGGATCCGCCTGTAACCGTAATTACCTTTGACTTCGCATTTTCCTTGAAGTATTCGCTATGGAATCCCCTGTTTTTTCCGCAGAACATATAACCCATAAACAGTTTAATATTCTGTGGTCCCGTGGTCAGTTTAATTTTAACATCTGCATTAATCAGCTTTTCTTCCTCATCGGTGATGATGAATGTTGTTTGAGATTCAAAAACCACCCATTCTACCGGTCCAAGGTTACCCATCAGGCCATATTCACTTTGGATGGCGGCTGACCAGTTTAAGGCAGTGGTCGGTTCAACATCGGATGCAGGAACAAGAGTCATCGGTTCATTAACAACATCTCCTTTTGTATACCCGCTGGTAGTGAAAGTCAACTGGGCATTTTCTGCAATTTTCCAGCTTTTGGGCGCAAGTACGGCAAAAACCATCTTGGTATTGTCATCATTCTCGGCAGTAAGCTTGATATTGACGCCAATCTCTATTTCACTGTTGACCTGTGGATTATCAGGATGCGTAATGCTTTCTATAGACATACACATAATGATTGCGAATGGCAAGATGAGTATGATCAGCCAATTCCTATATTTATTCAATCTTTTCATTGGGATAAAAATTTCAAGGTTAATACTATTCGACATTCACAAATGTGTACTTATAACTAATCGAACTACAGTCTAGTTTGAAGGGCATGGTAAACTCGCCATTCTGGAAATAAGCGATCACATTATCGGTACCTTTGATGCGCAACTCATAGGGCATCACATTGTAATCCAGTTCACAATCGGCTTCAATTTGTGAATCAGCCTCGAACCCAAAAGGAGAAAAAGGTACACTTCCATTGTTGTAGCTTAAACTGGTTATTTCCCCATTATTGTAGTGCAAGATAAATCGCACCGAGCTAAAAAATTCCAGCTTAGAGACAACATTAATACCATTGATATTCATGGGGTCATATTGCATGACTTGTCGCAGTTTATACTCGATGTCATAATTCTGAGGATAATCTGAAGACATCTGATTAGAGATTTCCTCTTCACAACCTAAGAAGGAAACCGCCATCAGCAGTAAGAGAATGAATGATTTATAGTTTTTCATGATTGTTTGTTTTAATATTTTTAGACAAATAGCTTTATCGTCAGATTTCTAATTCCCAAGTATTTTGGCAATCTCGATCCACAAAAATCTAGGACGGTAGGTCGATACATCTTCATGCTGTTTTACAAAATCCTCATTATTGATATTGTAACTTATCAGTATCATTCCATCCTTTTGAAATTGTGGATGAGCCATCGCATTGTAGGTGAACAACCCAGGCTTGTTGCCATCCTGGATTTTATAGACCAATTGCTTGTTATACCAAGGTCCTTGTGGATTATCCGAAATGAAAGTATAGATTTCACCCGAATTGAATCGTTTTTCCTGTGTTAGCAAAACGTACTTGCCGTTTAATTTGAACACATTAAACTGCGAAGAAATGGCAACACTGGATAGTCCGGCCATTTTAGCCGCATCCGCTGAGTTCAGGCTCCATCCAGTACCGGTGAAATACTCCCATTTTGTATAAAGGTCACTCATTGTAGTACGGGCTACCAACCCATCTGAAATTGGATTCCAGCTGTTATCCACATCAACCTGGGCGTAGATATAAATGTAATCCCCATCTTCAAGAGCAGCCATCCCATAATGGATATCAGCAGAACCTTCAAACGGAATCCTCGTGGTTTTAACAAGGTCGATGCCTGGCAGGTTGTATTCCAGTATGTCAGTAGTCTCATACCTGAAACCCCACATTCCGGCTTCCCCCTGATACATCAGTGTCTGGAAGATGAACAGTTTGCCATTCTTGACAAATCCATGCCCCGGCCAGTACCATTTCTGATGTTCATTTGAAACACCAGGGGGCACTGCCGCCGAAGTTTTTTCCCCATTCGCTCCGTAAATCGCACTTACCTTATCATTTTCGTAAAGGATATAGGTATTTCGGAACATGTGGTCAGACATGGATCTTGCACCATTTGTCACCGGGCCAATAAAGGAATCTCCCATAAGAAATAACGACCTTCCATCTTTCAAATCAATGGAATATGTCCCATCTCCACCAGTGACGCTTCCACGGTCAGGTACTATGATTTGTGCCAGTACTGTATCCAATCCGTCAATCCGGACAGACAAAGGAAGCGTTACAACAGCCTTTTCATTGCTAATCAGGGAGACCGAAAGTGAAACCGGCTCATTGTATGGAACCTTGACCAGATAACAGCCATTCTCCTTTTTGTCGATCTTGAGACTTTCATCATTCTTCAGGTTTGATACCTGGTAATGGTCAAATTTGACATCCTTATCCAGAAGATTCCAGGTAAGAAATACAGTATCTGCATTAGAAGCATGACTCAGTTTTAGTACGGCCGAACCATCCTGTTCGAAGATATTTGGCCTTGTTTTACTTCCATCATCCTTTTCACAACCGGCAACCAGGAATGAAAGGATACATCCCAGAATAACCATATGTGCTTTCAATAATTTCATCTATTTTCCTTTTTAACAGCCCATTGACAGGTACCTACCCTAAAATTCAGGGGAAGACCGGTACTATCGAACCAAATTTGGATTTAACCTTTTTTCTCTCAAAGGATAAGGGAACAACAGATCCGAATCCTTAAACGGATGGCCTTCAGGATGCAACGGGGTGGTATACCCAATCATATCGACAATATTGCCTGTAGTTGGATTCAACGCCTTTCTTGTCCTGAGCATATCAAACCATGTTTGGTTCTCGAAGCAAACCTCCCAAAACCGTTCCTTTAATATATCGTTAACCGACAATAAAGTTGGTTTTGGCTCATCAGGAAGAGCCCTGTGTCTCACTTCATGGTATGCATTGATGGCATCTGCATTATTGGTGGTTCCTCCATCAACCTGAGTTTTTGCCTCTGCCAGCATCAGCAACACATCGCCATATGTAAGCAATGGGTAATTCCGGCCCGATTGTCCTGTCTTGGCAGCATCGGTATCCCAAAATTTATAAATATGTGGACGATCCAATTCTACAATGTCACCGGCATTAGCCAATGATTCATGTTTGGTGTAATAGTATCCCTTTTCCTCTGTTCTCAGGTCACCTTCAGGATAAGAATCGAAGAAAGCCTGGGCAGGAGCCAGTGCTCCACCATATGCACCTGCAGCCGATATTGGTTTGGCCGGTTCGGGATAAGGCAGCATATTGGAATGTACCGGTGAGCCGGAATATTGCTTTTGACGCTGGATCATCCAGATATATTCGCCTGTATTTTCGTTGGCAGCTTCCCTTTGGGCGGCATATGACGGGAACAGATAAAACTGTTTGCTGGCAACCACCGCTTTGGCCTCATCATAAGCCTTTTGGTAGTATGCGCTTCCCTTTTGCAACGGATAACCTGCCATAGTAAGAAAAACCTTAGCCTTCAGTGACTTAACAGCACCTTTGGCAACACGGCCTTCCACACTTGCCCACGGACTGCTGACCATCAGGGAATCGGCTTTAAAAAGATCCTTTTCGATCTGGGCATATACCTGCTCTATTGATGACAACTCAAGTTCAACATCTGTCAGGCTCTTTGTACTGGTCGTTTTCAGCGGAACTTCACCAAAGAGCTGTACCAGGTTAAAATAGTTGTAGGCCCGTAAGAAATAGACCTCTCCCCATAACCTGTTCTTCCTGTCATTGGATATGACCTCCGGAGTTACCTGCTGTAATCCTTCCAAAACACTGTTACAGTTCTCTATAGCCGTATAATGAGATCTCCAAATATCCTCAACATAGGCATTGTCTTCTTTCAGATTCAAGTTGATAGCCTGGTTCAGACTCTCAAAACTTCCCGAATAAGGCCGAATGCCATATCCGGGCAGATACTCCATAAACAGGTACGTTTGTGATCCAATTTCAATAAATCCGTTAAACCTGTCGTCAAGGAAGGTATACAATCCATTCACGGCAGCATTTATCTGGGCTTCCGACTGGAAATAGAAGTCGGGCGACAAAAATGTCTTGGGTTCTTCCTCCAGAAACTTGTCGCATGATGCGAAAGTCAGAAGGAAAACCATAATTCCACTTATATTGATAATGAATTTTTTCATAACCTTTTCAGTTTTAGAAAGTGATTTTAAGATTCGCAGAAACGGTAGTCGGCCTTGGATATGAGTAGAAATCGATACCCTGACCAGTATCGGTAGAGAAAGCTCCTATCTCAGGATCAAATCCCGGATAGTTTGAAAGTACATATGCGTTTTCAACATTTACGCCTAAGGCCAATCCCCTTACCGGGCCAATCTTGTTCAGGACAGAGGAACCAAAATTGTATGTCAGGGCAATGTTTCTTACCCTTAGAAAATCACCATTATACAGCATTCGGCTGTCTTTTTCATTTTCTCCAAAATATACATCAGAAGGAAGCCTTACTGCCGCAATCATCGAATTTTGGTTTTCAGGCATCCATGCATCCAACACTGAAGCCATTGAGTTACCGTAAATCTGTCGGTTCTCGAGCATGGTCGTGGCAATACCCATTATTTTGGCACCATACCTGTAATTCAGGTCAACCATTAGGGTAAGTCCCTTATAGTTCAAAGTGTTGACCATGTTCAGATCGCCTTTAGGCAATCCGTTACCCATAATTTTTCGGTCGTTGTCATTAATCACACCATCCTTGTCAACATCCTCGTATTTTATGTCGCCAGGCTTCTTGCCATAAACCGCAGCTTCCTTAACTTCATCGAGACCCCAGGTGCCCAATCGGTTAAATACAAAATATGAAGCCCACTCTTCACCTTCTTTGGCGATCGTGTTGTTACCCGTTTGGATGGTCTCACCATTTATGTCTTCAACGATCAGTTTGTTGGCCGCAAATACAAAGTCGGTATTCCAGGAGAAATTCCTTTGGACAATATTCCTTGAAGTCAGTGTGAGTTCAAAACCCGTGTTTACAATCTCCCCCAGGTTCGTCCAGGTATTTGAATAACCTGTCAGGTAAGGTACCTGCTTTGAGAAGAGCAAGTCCTGGGTTGATTTGTAGTAGTAATCCATGATCAGTTCAATCCGGTTGTTATAAAAACCAAGATCGAGACCAATATTCGTTTGCTTGGATGTTTCCCATTTCAAGTCCTGGTTACCCAGATTGCCCAATACGACATAAGGTTGCAGGGTTTTATTGAAAATGGTTGTATTGTTCGAATATGAAGAGATCGTTCTGTAGTTGGGAATCGATGCATTACCTACGGCACCATAACTCAGTCTCAGTTTCATGTTATTAACCACTTTCCTTGCAGGTTCAAAGAATCCTTCTTCTGATATGCGCCAGGCAGCGGATGCGGAAGGGAAATAACCATATTTATTGTTGCTACCAAAGTTGGAAGCCCCATCAGCCCTGAATGTAAATCCAAGGATATATTTATCGCGGAACGTGTGGTTCATTCTGTAATAGAATGAATTGATCGTGTTCTGGGCCATTCCCGATGAAGGCTTGTGGAAAGTTGTACCTGCTCCCAGGTTGAAATATTCGAAGTAATCATCGAAAAAGTTTTCAGAACCGGCAGAAGCATTTTCCGACCTCACATAATACCAGCTGGCACCCAGTACGAACTGCGATTGCAGCTGTTCATCCAAAAAACTGTTTGAATAGGTAAAGTAATCCTCATTCGACCATCTTTTCCTGATCGTATTGGCAATGTCGGCATATCCGTTGTTTGTCTCACTGACGTCCAACAGTCCGGATTTGGCATAACTTACGTACCGTGAATTGGTGGTTTGCATATCTCCCTTTGCCGTAAAGAAAAGGTTATCGCTCAGCTTGAAGGTGGTTATCAGGTTAAATACCGAAAAATTATCATCCCATAGCTTTTTCTGTTCCTGTAATAGAAGAATGGGGTTTTCGGCTGTTTCACCCAGCGGATAATCATTCTTTCGTCCCCAGGTTCCATCTTCGTATTTAACGGGTACAATCGGTGGCATTTCAATCATGTTCCGGATTGGACCTTGTCCGAACCCCCCTTCCATATCATTTCTTTTGGTTGATCCAGCTGAGACTACTGCCTGAATGTTTAGCCATTCCTTGATCTGGCTCTGAAGGTTAACGGTTCCAGACAACCTTTCAGAATAGGTGTACTTAACAAGGCCCTGATAGTCCTGGTAACCTATACTTGCGTAAATGGATGTCTTGTCATTACCCGATGAGAACGAGAGTGCATGGTTATTGGTAATGGCATTCTGTGTAATCGCATCCTGCCAGTCGGTATCGTATTTCGGTGAAGCAATGAGGTAACCGTTGTCATCCCTGACAAAATTATCGGCAGCGTCCTTTGAGTAGTAAAAAAGATTCTCCATCGGGGTAATCAAATGAGGCATTACCTTCCCACTATAAGCATAAGCACGTTTTTGTACTTCCATGAACTCTTCAGCGTTTAGGACATCGATTTTCCTGTTCAGCATTCCAACCCCAAATCGACCGTTATAGACCACCGAGCCCTGATCGTTCTTACCCGTCTTGGTTGTGATGATAACAACACCGTTGGAGCCCTGTGCTCCATACATGGCAGTGGCTGCGGCATCCTTCAATACATCGATCGATTCAATATTTTCCGGGTTGATAAACTGCGGATCCACACCGACCACACCATCCATCACGTAAATTGGGTTGCTGTCAGCATTAATTGAACCCATACCCCTGATTCGAAGTGCGGAACCGCCGCCGGGTTTTCCTGAAAAGGAGACATTTCTTACACCAGCCACTTTGCCGGCCATACTCTCCATGATATTGAACGAGGTAGTCCTTTCGCTGATCTCCTCACTCTTGATTGAGCTAACAGAGGCCGACAGATCCTTTTTTGTCATGGTACCATAGCCTATGGCAACCACTTCTTCTATTCCGATGGCGTCCAGTTCCATGACAACATTGATTTCTGCCTGGTTCGCCACAAAAACCTCAACAGTTTTCATACCGATGAACGAAAACTGGAGAACACCGGTCCTGTCCGGAACATTAATGGAATATCTTCCGTCCGGATTGCTGATGGTACCAGTTGTTGTGCCTTTCAGGACAACTGTCACACCAGGCAAAGGAAGGCCAGATGTGTCGGTTACCTTACCGGTAACATTGTTTTGCTGTTGCGAAACTGATGGGGCCTGCCTTGACTTCTCAACTCTTTCGATCAAAATCAGGTTGTTATTGACCTCAGTAAAAGAATAAGGTAGGGAAGTAAACGCCTGATTGAGAATATCGCCTATCGTCTTATCTTCAACAACAACAGAAACTCTCTGACTTACGTCAATATCGTCATTATTGTAAAAGAAGCGATATTCACTGTTCTTCTCAATCTGCGTAAACAATTCACGGAGTGTAGAGTTTTCAACTTTTACGTTCATCTTCGTCGTTTGGGACCAAACGGAAGCAGAAACATTCAATGTGAAAACCAAAATCAAAAACCATGTTAGTTTCATAACGATTAGCCATTTTTTCATCACCCGTCCCGAAATATCGGGCAGGTGGGTTTGATTAATTTTCATACATTTGCTTGATTAATGATGTTAAACTTCGGTTTAATGCTATCAAAGGGGAAGTGTGCGAGACTTCCCTTTTTTTAGTTTCATTTTATGGTTCTATTGTTTCATGATTAATACGGTTTAATTGTTTTTTACTATTTCTTGTCAATGGTATAAAATGTAACCCTGTTGCCATCTATTCTGTATCCAACCGATTTTGCCAGGCTGAAATACGACATAACTTCAAGTATACTCTCTCGCTCAAGGATTCCGGTGTATCTTTTCTCCTTTACCATCTCGTCAGCCAATGCGATATCGACATCAAACCAACGCTCCAACTTATGCTCCAGCTCCCTGAGCGATTCATTCCTGAATACTAGCCGTCCCTCCTTCCATTCGGTTTCAGCCGCGGTATCAGAAAGTTCATGCAATGTCATTTTATTGGTCTCATTATGATATACAAGCTTTTGGTTGGGCTTCAGCACTACCTGGTTCCCTGATCCTGAAACTTTGACAGATCCTTCAATCAAGGTAGCCGAGATTTGATCTTCATCCGGATAAGCCTTCAGATTAAATTCAGTACCGAGTACTTGCACACTCAGTGATCCACACGTAACGGTGAAAGGATTCGTAGGATCCTTGACTACGGCAAAATAAGCCTCGCCTTCGAGGTGAATCTCCCTGTTCCCGCCCGTAAAGTTGTTGTTAAAAGTAAGCTTACTTCCCGAATTCAGCCAGACTCTGGAACTATCCGGAAGCAGGATCATTGACTTATCTCCGAGCTGACAGGTAACTGTTGACCAGGTGATCTCCTGAGATTTTTTTTGTTTGCCTATATAATAACTATAAGGAATAGCGGCAACCAACAGGAAAACAGCAGCATATTTAAGAGCCGAGAGGATAATCAGCTTTCTTCTTCTACTGACCTCTTTCTGCCTGACCATCGCTTTGAATTTTCGGATTTCCTGCTCAAGAGGGTATTGGTCAGAATTATGAATCGTACCGGCAGCCAGCCAAATGTCTTTCAGCTCATTATACATCCTCATATTTTCAGGCGATAGCTGCACCCATTCTTGTATAATGTCTCGCTCCTCCGTAGTGGCCTCGCCGCTGAAGAGCCTGATAATGGCTGTTTGTGTTTTTTCGTCGAATTCCATAACAATGATTACACCACTATATGATGCAGAATCTCATAAAACCCTGTATAAATTGGTGGATTTTTTATAAAGTTGATTTTTCAAGAAAGAGAATGTGTTGTAATTATCCGCGGGAGCCGACTAGAAGAAAGAAAAGAAAATCCCCGACCGAACTTTTTAAGTCTTCACGTAATTTCAGTAATGCTTTTGAAAGATGCATCTCGACTGTTTTCACGGCAATTCCCATAATCTCGGCAATCTCCTTATTCTTCTTGCCTTCATATCTTTTCAATCGGAATGCCTGTTGTTGTTGTGGAGGAAGATTCATAACGGCTACCTCAATCTTTTCAAAGAAATCTTCCCGAAGTAGACTCTTTTCCGCCATTTCATCTGGGGATACTGAAAATTGTGGAAATTCAGAGCCACTGTATAAATCTGTCAGACTCTTTTCCTTCGCCAAATTTCTTAGGTATTGAATTGAATTGTTGAATACGGCTTTGAAAAGGTATGATTTGATGGAAGTGGTAATTATAAGTTCGTTCCTGTTCTTCCATAGGGTGTAAAAAATATCGGTCACAATTTCCTCTGCAATTTCTTTCCTTCCAACATATTTCCTTGAATAGGCACAAAGACAAACATAATATTCCCTGAAAAGTTGGATGAAAATATTTTCATCACCATTCTTCAAGCCAGCATATATATTTCCCTTGTCAGAAATCATTCCTGTTTCCCCGGTTTGGCCATATTTGAAAACCTTGGTAAAAAGTATCCACTCATTATCACTTTACGAAACTACGGCACTTTTTCGGAATCATGAAAAGTAATGACTATTTTTTATGTGATGTACAGGGAAAGAAGAAATCACATTCATAAAAACCACTAACGCGATCTATCGCGTTTCCACAATTCATTTGCAACTGAAAGAGAGTTTAAAATTCAATAGACAGAATCTCTACTGCTATTATTGTAATCTGACTTCCTCAAAAATACCTCCCTATCATTTCATGCTCAACAATCTTTTTCCGTAGGTCGAGCATGTTCAGCCCTCCCGGAAAGCGGTGGACGATTTTTCCACCTGGTTCCACAATGATGGTGTAGGGTATGTTGCCCTGCCATTTGGGGTCGACGGCCTCCATCAGGGCGTATTTGTCGTCGGACCCGTAAAGGTAGTTGGCCGTGAATGCCGCCTGCTTTGATGTGAGAAACTCTTGTACCCTGACTTCCTGTACTGGTTTATCAAGACTGACGGTTACCAGCTCGAAGTCCCGTGCCTGGTACATCCGGTAGGTATCGACCAATCCGGAGAATTCGGCAATACAAGGTCCACACCAGGTTGCCCAGAAGTTGATGACCCTCAGCTTTTGGGAGTCGTTCCCAACCAGTTTCTTAATGCCTTCAATAGTGATTGTCTCGAAAGGAACCGGCCTTGTGGCCCATTCCTTATCAAGTTGCTTCCGATACTCCCCCTTCCATTTCCACTTCACCGAGCATCCGAAAACCCGGGTTTCCTTCACGGGTAACTCCTTTCCGGCAAGCAGGGCATCAATGGCATTCCGTGCATCGTGCTGTGTTGCCGTGCCAATCTTCTCCCCATCGTCGATGCGGCCGCAATAACGTAAAATACGTTGACTGTCAAAAATAAAGGCATGCGGAGTGGCAACCGGACCGTAAGTCAGTGCTGTCCTTTGTTCCTCCCCGTCGTCAAGGAACGGAAAATTGAATCCCTGATCCCTTGCTCTTTGCTGCATGTCCTCGAAGGTGTCGCCCGATTCGGAGTAGCCCATCTCCTCGAGACAGACTGCCTGGGCATGATTTGGATTGATCATCACGACCTGAACCCCTTGCGAGCCATAATCACGCTGGATATCCATGATCCGTTGCTCATAGGCCTGGGCTGTCGGACAATGCGGGGCACTGAATATGATCACCAGGATTTTTGCATCCATAAACGAGGCCAGGCTATAAGGCTTGAAATCAATCCCTTTCAGGCTGAAATCAGGGGCTTTGCTACCAATAGGCAAAGTGGAAGGCTCCTGGTGATCCTGTGCCAGTGATGATCCGGCAAGGAAAATCACAATGGCAAGGCACGTCAATATCCCATTAAGTTTTCTCATGATCCATTTTTTGTTGAAAGGTAGTTTGCATTTATCTTTCGGCTCTATCTGGTCTGGTTCAAGACTATCTTCCAGAGTATTAACTTCAGTTCGACGCGATGAATCGCGTCGCCATAAGACACCTCTCTGATTGAACATACTTTAGCAATGAATTGCAACCTGTGGCATCAACCAATCATGTTTCTAAAATAGTTTCTTTTTTTTGAAATGGAAAGTGATAAACAAAGAAACCGCCCAGGTTGCCCTGAACGGTTTCGATGGGACTGTTGAATGCTGCTTACCATCCTATCGTGCCAGTTTTCTGGCCATCCCATTGAAAATGAGCCCATGAAAGGGCATCACCGAAAACCAGTAGATTCGCCCAAGGAGGCCCAATGGGCGGAAAGTTGCCGTTTGTACCAGCTCGCCATTGGTTATCCTGAACTCGAGCCAGGCATCACCTGGGAGTTTCATTTCGGCATAGAGTAACATTCGCTTTTCGGTCCGATTGACGTAGATGACCCGCCAAAAATCGAGTGAGTCACCTGTTTCTATATCATGTGGATTCTTTCTTCCCCTGCGAAGGCCTACCCCGCCCGCCAGTTTATCAAGAAATCCCCTGATTTCCCAGAGTGAATCGGCATAATACCAACCGCTTTTTCCGCCAATCGACCAGATCCTTTTCAGGGTTTCATT
>JACDJC010002961.1_pt1 | contig 12761 bp, 13 predicted proteins | sample 7454191 | NCBI WGS metagenome assembly JACDJC01 (sample SAMN14253291, study PRJNA609438) | sludge metagenome | isolation source: sludge after 25d culture with pyrite and EDTA | collected 2018-12-20 | reverse complement strand
ATTTGAAAGAGGGATTGTGAGTGGGGAGACGGGAGACGGAAGACGGAAGTAGACCGATGACAAGATCAGAAATTGAAGAAAAGCAAAACATGTATAGTTCACATTGAACCGTTATAAAGAACCGTTCCGTACCTGCCTGCCATCGGTCGCCTTTGAGCTCCATAATCTTTAATCCTTTCCCGATAGCTATCGGGACTAATCATTAATCATTAATCTTTAATCATTTTACCCTTTTACCGGTCACCTGTTCACCCTTTCACCTTTTACTGATGTTTATATTAAGTAAACGACGTTTGGGACCCCTGCGGGTTTGAAAATTCAAATAAAAATATGAACTTTGCCGTCGCTGGCTTTCAGTAGAGCTGTGCCACATGCGTCTTAAATTTAAAATTTAACAGACCACTAAAGGTGAAATCTGATAGAAAATATCTATTCTCAAAACATATTGACCGGTTTTTTGCCGACTTCAGCGAAAGCTATAAGTTTACAGGCTTGTTTTTCAGGGAGCTGTTCAAACCCCCGTTTTACTTTCGCGAGGTCGTCAATCAGTGTTACGAGATAGGTATTCGTTCGCTGTCACTTATTACCCTTACCGGCTTTATTGTGGGTGTGGTTTTCACCAAGCAATCGCGTCCTTCCCTGGAGGATTTTGGCGCCACCTCCTGGCTGCCCTCTCTCATAGGCATTGCCGTTATAAAAGCCCTGGGCCCTTTGGTTACAGCCCTTATTTCGGCCGGTAAGGTAGGCTCCAGCATTGGGGCAGAGCTGGGCTCCATGAGGGTTACCGAGCAAATAGAAGCGATGGAGGTTTCTGCCATTAATCCATTCAAATACCTGGTCTCCACCCGTGTGATGGCCACCACCCTTACCATCCCCGTCCTTACCTTATATTGCATCTTTATTGGGCTGTATGGTTCATATATCAATGTACACGCGATAGAAAACATCAGTCTGGTCGCTTTTTATCAAAACGCCTTCTCCTCCATCAACTTCATCGATATAACAACCACTATGGTAAAATCGGTGGTTTACGGATTTACCATTGGCATTGTGGGTACCTATAAAGGTTATAATGCCACCAAAGGAACCCGTGGCGTGGGTAAGGCAGCCAATCAGGCAGTGGTACTTACCATGTTTCTTATTTTTATAGAGGAGGTGATAATAGTACAAATCGCCAACTGGTTTCGTTATTTTTAAAACTATGACAGATTTTAAACCCCATAAGGTAAATACCCGCAGAAAAGTAATCTCCATACATGACTTACATAAGTCGTTTGGCGATCTGGAGGTTTTAAAAGGTATCGATTTCAACCTCTATGAGGGCGAAAATGTAGCGGTACTGGGAAGATCGGGTACGGGGAAATCGGTTTTGATAAAAATAATTATCGGCTTGTTAAAGCCCGACCGTGGCGAAGTGTTTGTATTTGACCAGCAGGTGGACCGGTTAAGCCGGAAAGAACTGGATCGGTTGCGCTTGCGCATGGGTTTTTCGTTTCAAAACAGCGCCTTGTACGATGGGATGAATGTGTATCAGAACCTGGCATTTCCATTGTGCATGAATCACAAAGGATTAAAAAAGAGGGAGGTACGCCAGGCTGTGGAAGGTGTTTTGGATGCCGTGGGTTTGATTGATAAGATAAAGCAAATGCCATCTGATCTTTCGGGCGGGCAACGAAAGCGCATAGGTATAGCCCGAACGCTCATCCTACAACCTGAAATAATGCTGTACGATGAACCCACCTCGGGGTTGGACCCCATAACCAGTGAAGAGATCATTAACCTGATCAATAAAGTTCAACAACGATACAATACCAGTTCCGTTATAATAACGCACGATCTTACCTGTGCAAAAAATACCGGTAACCGGATAGCCATGATGACGGAGGGACGATTTCTGAAAATTGGAACGTTTGAGGAAGTTTCGGCTATGCAAGATGAAGAGACAAAAGGATTTTTTAATTACAACTTTATTCAATAAACAATGAATGAGTCATCGTTTAAAAGAACAGTAGTAGTGGGTGTATTTGTTTTCCTGGGAACCCTGTTTCTGGTGGGTGGTATCCTGCTTATAGGAAACCTGCGCAAAACATTTACCCGCACCATTGAATTGGTGGCACGATTCGACGATATTAACGGCCTGCAAAAAGGCAATAATATATGGTATTCAGGCGTAAAAGTGGGCACCGTGAGCGACGTGAGTTTTTATGGAAAGTCGCAGGTGGAAGTACTTATGAATGTGGAGACCAAATCGAGCGAATACATCCGCAAAGATGCTAAAGTAAAGGTGAGCAGCGATGGATTCATCGGCAACAAAATATTGGTTATTTACGGTGGAGATACCCGCTTTGCCCAGGTGGAAAACGGAGATACCCTGGAGGTGGAAAAAACTTTTTCGTCGGAAGATGTAATCAATACCTTACAGGCCAATAACAAAAACGTGCTGGAGATTACCAGCGATGTAAAGGTAATTACCAAAAAATTAGCGGCTGGCGAGGGCACCATTGGTAAGTTGCTTCACGACAGCACCATATACCTCAACATTACCACGGCTACAAACTCACTTCAAGCCGCATCGGTCAAAGCACAGCAAATATTGGTATCGCTGGAAAAATTCAGCTCCAATTTAAACAACGAAGGTACCCTGGCGCACGACCTGACCACGGATACGGTGGTTTTTGAGTCGGTGAGAAATACCGTGTTGCAGCTGCAGCAAATGGCCGATACCGCTTCGGCAATGGTGGTAAATCTGAAGCAAAGCATGGGCGATGCCAACAGCCCCATGGGCGTGTTGCTCCACGACGAAGCATCCGGTCTGCACCTTAAAGAGACCATTAAGAATTTAGAAAGCAGCTCCGAAAAATTAGATGAAGACCTTGAAGCTGTTCAACACAGCTGGCCATTCCGCCGGTTTTTCAGGAAAAAAGCCAAGGCAGAAAAAAAAGCGGAAAAAGCCAATGAATAATTATTCAACTAATAAGTGAAGCCCGGCGGGCACATAAAATAAGGTTCTTCCCTATTTCTCCCCTCCTGTTCTCATAGCCAAAAGAAAGTAATTTAATCATCTCCGGCACAAAGCCTCCTTTTTTAGTCAAATAGAATAAAACAATTATATAACCATAGAGGCTTGATTATTAGATTAAATTTTAATATATTTCCACTCAAAACATTTTACTATTTAAATTTCAAATTATGAAGGACAACGGAAAGTTTATAGCCGGAATACTTTTAGGAACTTTAGCGGGCGGAGTTGCAGCCCTACTGTATGCTCCCCAGTCGGGTAAAGAGACTCGTAAAGAAATAAAAAAAAGTATTGACGAGCTTGAAAAAGAGCTCGAAAAATTGCAGGAAAAACTAAAAGAAAAGGGACATCAGGCAAAAGGCAATGTTTGGAAAAAACTCGAAGAACTTGAATCCACCATTGCAGAGTGGATAAAAAAGACGGCCAAGGGTAAGCAGGAAACAGAAAAAGCACAAGCAGCCACAGCTTCCCAAGACTCGGCTAAAACTACCAGAGCCTCCAAAGCAACTGCTGCAAAAACCAGTAAAACCAAAACATCCAAAAGCGCTGCTGCAAAAAAGGATTCTAAAACAACCAAGCCCAAGGCCAAAAGAGGTCGTCCGCCCAAGGCAAAAACCACCACCGGAGCCGCTAAAACCAGTAAAACAGTCCGTACCCCCCGACCAAAACCAGAACCTACTACCGAGGTAAAACCGCCCCAGCCACCCGTAGAAGGAGCCACCCCACAAGGTGGACCAACCGAAACCTCATCGCAATAAACGCATCAACAAAAAAACCGGAGTAAGAACTCATGCCCCAAAGGCTGAGCACTTACTCCGGTTACATTATACAGTCATCTGTTGCTATCTGAATCCCCGGATACCTCCGGCAATGATAGATAACAGGAACAGCACCAGGAAAATATAAAACAACACTTTCGCGATGCTAACTGCTCCGGCTGCAATTCCACCAAAGCCAAACAAAGCGGCCACCAGGGCAACAACCAAAAAAACTATTGCTAATCGTAACATAACTTTTTATATTTAGAGATTAGAATTTAAGCCCTGCCGAGAGCATAATCACATTATTCTTAGCGTCGTCCAACAGCATTTTAGCGACGTCACCATCGGCCACTTTACTCAGTCCCAAATTATAGTTTACGCCTATAATCAAAGGGTCCAAATCGAAGCCCAACCCTGCTGTTAAACCATAGTCCAGACTTTTAAAATTATCGCGGTCTATTTCATCGTCCGATTCTATCGGAATCCCCGCTAAACTGCCATCATTGGTGATCTTGGCCTGCATTAAATAGCCCACATAGGGCCCAAATTGAAACTCAAAATCCCTGGAAAGATTGAAAACCAACTTTACCGGAACATCAATGTAATGTAACGTGAATTTCGTTTCACCCTCAACAAAAGCCGCATCTTCGTAACTAATCTTTAACCCTTTGGATGAATACATCACCTCAGGCTGAATGGCAAAACTCTCGCTCAAAGCGATTTTATTAAACACACCTACATGAAAGCCTGCCTTCAGGTTCTCATCGTTGTTACCGTCGGTAGACATGGTGGAGAGGTTTAAACCTCCTTTGATACCTACACTGGACTCCTGCGCCTGAATCGCGCTTATCAGAAACAGCGCAAGTAGCGTCATGGAAAAAATTTTAGTTTTCATATTTACGAGTTTTAAAAAGATAGATAAAAAAGAGAAGGGAGACGGAAGACAGATTCCGATAGCTATCGGGACCAATCCCTAATCCATTGTCCGGCCCTCACACCCTAACCAGGTTTTAGGGCGAAACATCCCCTATGTCTCCTCGTTTGGCAGCTCTCTGCAATTTTTTATTGGCAAAGATGGCCACTTCAACACGACGGTTTTTTGCTCGTCCGGCTTCGGTAGAGTTATCGGCTATAGGTTGATTTAAACCATAACCCTTCTCGGTAATTCTGGTTCCGCTCACACCCAGGTCTTGCAGAAACCTCGCCACCGAAGAGGCACGTTGTTCCGAAAGTCTTTGGTTATAAGCTTCCGATCCTTTAGAATCGGTGTGGCCCTCAATCACCACTTCGGTATCGTCGTATTTATTGAGTGTTTTGGCCAACTCCTGAATGTTTCCCGAGGCAGCCGGTGTCAGTGCATAGGAGTCAAACCCAAAGAGAATACCTGAGTCGAAGGTGATCTTGATGCCCTCGCCTATGCGCTCAACTTCAGCACCTTCCAGGTCCTTTTGGAGCTCCTCGGCCTGATTGTCCATGTACTTACCTATTAAAGCACCGGCGGCTCCACCTATGGCAGCGCCCAATATGGCGCCCTTGGCTGTATTATCCGATCGCGATCCAATAACACCGCCTATTACACCACCGGAACCGGCTCCAATAGCACCCCCTTTTAACGTTCGTGAGGAATTGCACGAGCTTATTAAAAAAACCGATGCCACCAGCCACAAAATTAAGTTTGAAAGCGGAAAGAAATTAAATTTCCTCATAATCAGAAATTATTTTTATAGATTAAACATAGTGCCAAATTAAGATTGGGTCAGGCTCGTCGAATCAACGACAATAAAATAGAGATCACTGCCAGCACCAAAAGAATGTGGATAAGTCCTCCGGTAGAATAAACAAAGAATCCCAGTAACCAGCCAATCACCAGAATTACAGCTATAATGTACAAAATTCCTCTCATTGTATTTGTTTTTAATGAAACATTATGGTGAACTATAAAATCGGTCTGAAACTTACGGTTAATATCACATTAGGTTTTTAGTTTAGCACTTCAAACACTTCTTTTACTTCATTTTTCAATTAATCGGAAGCATACAGACCCATGAAGCCAAATCTTCGGGCTACATAGCATTAGAGGTTTTTGATTTCATCAATCAATTCCTGCCGCGCTTTCCCGGTTTTTTTCTGCAGGCGCCCCAACAATTCATCTTCTTTACCTTTGGCGTATGCAAGATCATCATCGGTTAAATCGGCATACTTCTGCTTTAATTTTCCTTTGGCAATGTTCCAACTGCCTTTAAATTCTAACTTGTCCATTTTTCTTTAAATTTAGATGATTACTAAATGCAATAACTTTAAACAACTTACTTATACCCCATGAAAACTATACCAAAAAACCCAAAAACATGATTAACAGGCATTTAAACAAATATACAACCTCAATAGTGTGGCATTTAGGAAACACTTTGTGAACGACTACACACACTAACTTAACATAACTGAATGATAATTAAACGTCACCTTAAAATAAACTCTGTGTAATTTAAATCATTTAATAAGCGCTATATATGAGGTATAGTAAGAACATGAGGTTTAAGTTGAGTTGCCTTACAACTCTTGAAACAACAAGTCTTGCATTTTGTTTAATCCTCCCCTCCAAAAATACCTCCAAAAAAATTCGTACTTGAAATTTTGTTTAAACTTTTGTAACTTACAAAGCTATTTCATTTCAAAAAAATCATTTGTATATGAAACGAAGAACTTTTATCAAACAAACCGCGGGCGCAGCTTCCCTGCTTTCACTCTTTCCCGCTCAGCTATCGGGTATCCTGAGGGAACAATCACCGGGTACTCTGGAAAAAAGAGCATTGGGCCAAACCGGAGAAAAGCTCTCTATTCTAGGTTTTGGTGGCATTGTGGTAATGAATGCAACACCACAGCAATCGGCGCAACGCGTGAAAGAGGCCATCGACTATGGGGTCAATTACTTTGATGTAGCCCCCACCTATGGGGATGCCGAAGTAAAACTGGGCCCGGCACTGGAGCCTTACCGCAAGGATGTGTTTTTGGCCTGTAAAACAACCGAGCGCAGCAAAGAGGGTGCCCGCCGGGAGCTGGAACAATCGCTGAAGAATTTACGCACCGATCATTTCGATCTTTATCAGCTTCATGCCGTTACCACCCCCGAAGATGTAGAACAAATATTTGCACCCAATGGTGCCATGGAAACATTCCTGGCCGCCAGGGATGAAGGCAAAGTGCGCTTTCTGGGGTTTTCGGCACACTCGGTGGAGGCAGCCATGTCCCTGATGGACCAATTCGAGTTCGACACTATCCTCTTTCCGGTGAGTTACAACACCTGGTATGCCGGCAATTTTGGGCCACAGGTGTTACAAAGGGCACAGGACAAAGGGATGGGAATTCTGGCACTCAAAGCTATGGCCAAAGGTCCCTGGCCCCCCGACACCACCAACAAGATCCCCAAATGCTGGTATGAACCCTTTTCTAAACCGGACGAAGCCCTTACCGGGCTGCGCTTTACCTTGTCCCACCCGGTAACAGCTGCCATTCCTCCGGGAAATGAAGACCTCTTTCACATGTCCCTCGGTCTGGGACTTAAATTTTCACCCCTGAAAAACGAAGAAGTGCTCAGGATTAAGAAAGAAGGACTCGCAGCTAAACCTTTGTTTACCTACCCGAGGGTTGGGTAAGAGGAGAGCTGAAAGCTAAAAAAGGCATCAGGCAACAGGCAACAGGCATCAGGCAACAGGCACCAGTTTTGAGAAAATTCACGAATTTTCTCAAAACTGAATGCGGTACTCTTTGCACCAGCGGTGCGGCATTATATTTAACCTCTTATGGTATTCAGATTTTTTTTAATAGCTGTTTTGTGGTTTAACGTCTCTTGTGGAGCTTCCACACAAAACAAAGAAAAGCGCATCAGTGTACCTCACGCAGTTGAGACCCAAACTGCTTTGGACAACCAGATACATGCTACCCGGGAAGACACTCTGGTCTTTCAAGAGATCATGACTTATGCGCAGGAAAACAATCTCTCTTCCCGGCCTTTTCCGGAAATTATGACCACCGTAGCCCGCAGGTTCTCAGGAACTCCTTACGTGGCTGCCACCTTAGAATTTGAGGGCCCCGAAGCTCTGGTGGTTAACCTTAGAGAGCTGGATTGTACCACTTATGCTGAAAATGTGCTGGCCATCTCCATTTGCATCCACCAGGGTAAAACAGGATTTGACCACTTTGTCCGCAACCTCACAAAGATACGCTACCGCGATGGCGTGATTGACAAATATCCTTCGCGACTGCATTATTTCACAGATTGGCTGATAAACAATCGTGATAAAGGCCTGTTAGAAATTGTGAGCAACCAAATAGGAAATGCCTCATTTAATCCACAAGTCAATTTCATGTCGCAACACCCCGATAAATACCGGAAATTGGACGGGAACTCCCAATTTGTGGAAGAGATGGCCAAAATTGAAAATCGAGTTTCAGCGTACGATCTAAAATATGTTACCGGCGATGGTATTGAAAAGGTAGCCGGACAAATCAAAGATGGAGACATCATAGGTTTCTGCACTAACATAGAAGGGCTTGATGTATCGCATGTGGGCATTTCCCTTCATCTCCCCGAAGGACTCTATTTTATCCATGCCTCCCTGTCGGGGAAACAGGTGGAGGTTTCATCGGTGCCTTTAAGCGAATATGTGACCAATAGTAAAAGCATCTATGGCATTTTGATAGGAAGGTATTGAGTTAGAGACGCACAAATTGTGCGTCTGTACTGGGGGGCGTTGGTTTCAGGGTTCGGGGTTCAGGGTTCGGGGTTGAGGGTTCGGGGTTGAGGGTTAGAGACAAGGCATGCCTTGTCTGTACAATACTGGGTTCCGTTCCGATAGCTATAGGAATCCCTCTTCTGCCTTCTGTCTTCTGTCATCCCTTCCGATAGCTATCGGAATCGTGCTCCGTGCTTCCCACTCTGCGCTTCCAACCGTTTAAGGAACGGTTCTGATTTGCAAAACCGGCATACAGAACCGTTCCTCTCAGTCTTCGGTCTCCTGCCTCTTCGTGCTTCGTGCTTCGTGCTCCGTGCTTCGTGCTCCTCGCTTCCAACCGTTTAAGGAACGGTTCTGATTTACAAATCCGGCATACAGAACCGTTCCTCTCCGTCTTCGGTCTCCTGCCTCTTCGTGCTTCCCACTTCGTGCTTCCCTCTACCGTCTTCGGTCTTCCGTCTTCCGTCTCCTGTCTCCCTTCAATCTTTCCCCCTCAATCTTTTTCAATCCATGAAGAACTGTATCTTTGCAATGCCAGAAAATATTAAATGATCAGTCAAAACTAAAATGGACCAACTAACCAGTTCAATAGATACCACCTCCCCCACATTCCGGCAAAATAGCGAAGAAAATGCTTCATTGGCCCAAACGCTTCATGCCAGAATCCTTTCCACATCAGAAGGAGGGCCCGAAACTCTGCAAAAGAAACACCTGGAACGGGGGAAGCTATTGGTTCGCCAACGAATTGAAAAACTGCTGGACCCCCACACGCCTTTTTTAGAACTTTCGCCGTTGGCGGCATGGGACCAATACGACAACCAGTTTCACGCCGCCGGAATTGTAACCGGAATAGGAATAATCCACAACAGGGAAGTGATGGTGGTAGCCAACGATGCCACCGTAAAAGGCGGAACTTATATACACGAAAGCATCAAAAAGCATCTGAGGGCACAGGAAATTGCCAGGCAAAATCATTTGCCATGCATCTATCTGGTGGATTCGGGAGGTATTTTTTTACCCCAGCAGGCCAGGGTATTTCCCGATCGTGAAGATTTCGGCCGCATATTCTTTAATCAGGCCCGTCTTTCAGCAGAAGGCGTTCCTCAAATATCCATTGTGATGGGCTCCTGTACCGCCGGCGGCGCCTATATTCCAGCCATGAGCGACGAAACCATCATTGTACGCAACCAGGGCACCATTTTTCTGGCCGGCCCCCCTTTGGTAAAAGCGGCCACTGGCGAAGAGGTCACCGCCGAAGAGCTGGGCGGAGCCGTTGTGCACACCTCCGTAAGTGGCGTGGCCGATCATATTGCTGAAAATGATGAAGATGCCCTGCATATTTGCCGAAATATTATTGAATCACTGCGAATAAATACGAGGCTATATCCCGAACCTTCCGAACCCGAGGTCCCCAAATACCCTGTCGAAGAACTCTATGGCCTAATTCCAACAGGCCGGCAATCCTTTCCCGATGTGCGGGAGATTATCATGCGCCTCACCGATGGAAGCCGGTTTCAGGAGTTTAAGAGAGATTACGGCACCACCCTGGTTACCGGATTTGCCAAAATTCACGGGCACAAGATGGGCATTCTGGCCAACAATGGCATTCTCTTTTCGGAGTCGGCTCTTAAAGGCACCCATTTTATAGAGCTTTGCAATCACCGGCAAATCCCCATGGTTTTTCTGCAAAACATCACAGGATTTATGGTGGGCAAAGAGTACGAACAGCAAGGGATAGCCAAGCATGGCGCTAAAATGGTACATGCACTGGCCAACTCGGTGGTCCCCTTTTTTACCGTAATCATCGGTGGTTCTTACGGAGCCGGCAACTATGCCATGGGCGGGCGGGCTTACGATCCACGCCTTCTGTTTATGTGGCCCAATGCCCGCATCTCCGTTATGGGCGCCCGGCAAGCCGCCGAAGTGCTCTGCACCCTTAAACAGGAACAAGCCCGTGCCGGTAACCGTAAGGTGACACCCGAAGAATTGAAGCAAATTGAAAACGACATCCTTGCAAAGTATGAAACCGAAGGCTCTCCCTACTACAGCACCAGCCGTTTGTGGGACGATGGCGTTATAGACCCCGCTGATACACGTGATATTTTAGGAATGGCGTTGACCATGACGCAAAATGCCCCCATCCCTAAACCCCGGTATGGTATCTTTAGAATGTAAGAATCAGGAAATCAATTCATCCCCCTATGAATGTTCTCAATATCAAATACAACCGCTTAATTTGCTATATCGAATTGAACCGGCCAAAAAAACGAAACGCCCTGAATAAGGAGCTCATAAAACAGCTCATTTCGTTTCTTTTAGAGAACAATGAGAATAATAACTTCAGAGCACTGGTAATAGCAGGCAGCCACCATTTTTTCTGCGCCGGTGCCGATCTGGAGTGGATGCGCCAGGGAAGCAGGCAAAGCATAGAGGAGAACATTGAGGATGCCAGCCTTTTCAACCAACTTTATCATACCTTATTTAACTTCCAAAAACCGGTAATTGCCGAAGTAGAAGAGGGGGCCTATGGGGGTGCCATCGGCCTGATGGCTTGTGCCGATATTGTGGTAACCCACCCGGAGGCCAGATTCTCCTTCAGCGAAACCTCCCTGGGCTTGGTGCCCGCCACCGTAGCGCCGTGGGTGGTTTTAAAAACAGGAATTTCACATGCACGGAGGGTTATGCTCACTGCATCCGCCTTCGATGCCACTCAGGCCAAAGAGATGGGCCTGGTACACCATGTGGTTCCCAAAGATAAATTAAGCGCCAAAACCCTCGATATTGCTGAACAAATAGCCGGTAACAGCCCGGTGGCCACAAAAGAAACAAAGATTCTGCTGAACCGAATTGCAAATTCAATTGTTCATATTGACGAAGCTTTTATGCATAATTGTTCAACAATAATTGCCCGTGCACGTTTAACAAAGGAGGGCACCGAAGGTGTTGACGCCTTTTTTGAAAAACGAGATCCATTCTGGAATATTAGAGATGAAAAAACTGATAATCAATAAAATACTCATTGCTAACAGAGGCGAAATTGCCAATCGAATTATAAAAACCGCCCGAAAAATGGGCATCGGGGTAGTTTTACCCATTACCGGTAATGAGAAAAACGGAGAGCCGGCAATGGGTGCCGATCAAAAACTCCTCTTCGACAGTGATTTGCTTTCCGACACTTATCTCAACCCCGAGCGGCTTATCTCCCTGGCCCTTAAAGCCGGAGCAGATGCCATCCATCCGGGCTACGGATTCCTCTCCGAAAGTACCGATTTTGCCCGCAAAGTAGAGCAGGCCGGATTGATCTGGATTGGCCCATCCCCTGAATCCATTGCCGTGATGGGCAACAAGCTTGAAGCCCGCCGCATTGCACAAAAATCAGGCATTCCGGTTACAAAGGGAATTACCGGCACAGCATCCGAAATTCTGGAGCAGAAAGAGATGTTGACCTATCCCCTATTAATCAAATCGGCTGCCGGGGGTGGGGGAAAGGGGATGAAACTGGTCCAGTCATCCGGCACTTTGAAGCAGATGCTGGAGGAGGCCGCCCGCGAATCACTCAACTATTTTGGAGATGCTTCCGTTTATGCAGAGCAATACCTGGAATCGCCCCGCCACGTGGAAGTGCAGGTATTGGGCGATCAACACAACCATTTGGTACATCTGTTTGAGCGTGAATGCTCCATCCAGCGCCGGCACCAAAAAATAATTGAAGAAGCGCCCTCCCCTTTTGTGGATCCCCCTTTAAGAGAAAAATTGACCCGCGATGCCCTTCGACTTTGCCGCGCAATAGGATACTTTAGTGCCGGCACCGTTGAGTTTTTGGTGGACCAGGCCGGACATCATTACTTTCTGGAGATGAACACACGTATTCAGGTGGAACATCCCGTAACCGAGGCCATTACAGGCATAGATCTGGTTGAACAACAAATAAGAGTGGCCATGGGCCTGCCGCTTGAATTTTCGCAGCAGGAAATTACCATGAATGGCCATGCCATTGAAGCCCGCGTTTACGCCGAAGATGCCCTTTCGGATTTCAGCCCCTCTCCAGGTCCAATCCGGTTGGTAAGATGGCCACGTGAACCAGTGGCCCGCACCGACACCTTTTTTAATGCCCCCACCGAGATAGTTTCCCATTTCGACCCATTGCTGGCCAAAATAATCACACACGACTCCTGCAGAAGCATGGCCATCGACAAAATGCTAAAGGCATTGGCCCAAACCACTTTATTGGGTACTACAACCAACCTT
>JACDJC010002960.1_pt1 | contig 12767 bp, 14 predicted proteins | sample 7454191 | NCBI WGS metagenome assembly JACDJC01 (sample SAMN14253291, study PRJNA609438) | sludge metagenome | isolation source: sludge after 25d culture with pyrite and EDTA | collected 2018-12-20 | reverse complement strand
TGAGCCAGATGTCAGCCGCCTCGTCGTCGTCCTGGTAGACGGTGACCCACAATCTCTCCGGCGGGAGATTCATCGTTCGGGTCAGGAAGTCCCAGGCGTAGTGAATGGCCTCGCGCTTGAAATAGTCGCCGAAGCTGAAGTTGCCCAGCATTTCGAAGAAGGTGTGATGGCGTGCGGTGTAGCCGTCGTTTTCCAGGTCGTTGTGCTTGCCGCCGGCGCGTACGCAGCGCTGCGACGACACCGCGCGGGTGTAGGCGCGCTGGTCCTGGCCGGTGAACACGTCCTTGAACTGCACCATGCCGGCATTGGTGAACAGCAGGGTGGGGTCGTTGCCGGGTACCAGCGAGCTGGACGGCACGATGGTGTGGCCCTTGGAGGCGAAAAATTCGAGAAAACTCTGGCGAATGGCGCTGCTTTTCATGGTGTTGTTGGAAGGCCGTGCATCAACGTCGCACAATAAAACATTGTATCCGTTAAAGTTCCGGGCTTACATGCGTCAACGGAGCGGTCGATGGAAGAAGACGAGGTGATCGCACAGACCCGCGAATGGATCGAGAAGGCGGTGATCGGGCTGAACCTGTGCCCGTTTGCCAAGGCGGTCTACGTGAAGAACCAGGTGCGTCTGGTGGTGAGCGCGGCGCCTCACCTCGACGGTCTGCTGGAGGATCTCGATCGCGAACTGGATTTCCTGGCGGCGGCCGACCCCGAACTGATCGACACGACCCTGCTGGTTCATCCGACGCTGCTGCCGGATTTTCTCGATTTCAACGATTTTTTACAGTTGGCGGACGCGGCGGTCGACGAGCACGGACTGGAAGGTGTCATCCAGATCGCCAGTTTCCATCCACGGTTCCAGTTCGCGGACACCGCGCCCGACGATATGGAAAACTTCACCAATCGCGCGCCGTTTCCCACCTTGCACCTGTTGCGTGAGGCGAGCATCGAACGCGCCGTGGCGGCCTTTCCCGAGGCGGAAACGATTTACCAGCGCAACATTGAAACCCTCAACGCGCTGGGGCTGGCAGGCTGGCAGGCCTTGTGGTGCAAGCCCTGACTGGGGCGTAAACGAGCCACCGAATCGGCTTGGCGGAACGCGCTGCCACCTGTTCTGCTCTGATCGCGTTGGCAATCCCAAGCATTTCGATTTTTCTGCCGGCTTCTTTTGCATCAAGAAAAATCAGATGTTTTCGGTCAGTTTCGCGTATAGGCTGGGCAGCATCCGCGGCAGCATCGCGGCGTCGTGCACCACCACATAGCCGGTCGCGCCGAACAGGTGCGGCAGGTAATCCCCGGCCTTCTCGTCGATGGTGACGCAGAAGGGCGTGAGTCCGAGGCGACGGGCTTCGAGGATGGCCATGCGGGTGTCTTCGATGCCGTAGCGGCCTTCGTATTTGTCCAGGTCGTTGGGTTTGCCGTCGGTCAGGATCAACAGCAGCCGACGCGCGGTGTTCCGCGACGACAGGATTGCCGTCGCATGGCGGATCGCCGCGCCCATCCGTGTGTAGAAGCCGGGTTTCAACGCGGCGAGGCGGCCGCGAATCTGGTCGTCGTAACGTTCATCGAAGCCCTTGAGCAGGTGAAAGCGCACCTTGTCGCGGCGCACCGATGAAAATCCGTACAAGGCAAAGCGATCGCCGGTGGCCGCCAGGGCCTCGCTGAGCAGCAGCAGGCTGTCGCGGATCACCTCGATCACCCGCGAGGTATTGTTGACCCAGGCATCGGTCGACAGCGACAGGTCGGCCAGTAGCAGGCAGGACAGGTCGCGCTGGTGTTTGCGGGTATCGATATACAGCCCTGGCTCGCTGGTGCGCGCGCCGTTCAGTTTGTCGCTGGCGAAACGCACGCAGGCGTCGATGTCGAGGTCGCTGCCGGCGGTCTGGGCGCGCAGCCGCGCAGGCTGGGTGGTGAGCACCTGGAATTGCTGGCGCAGCCGCCGGGCCGGGGCACGCAGCGCCGGCGGCAGCGCGCAGGGCACGGCATCGCGTGCGAGCATCATCTGCAGGCGGCAGTGGTCGGGCTGCATCCGCTGTTTGCGGTAATCCCATTCGGGCAGCAGGATGCCGTCGACCAGGCGTAAGTCGTCGTCGGCCTCGCCCGGCAGGTCGAGATCGAAGCGCACCCGGCTGGCGGTTTGGGTTTCACCTTCGGTGATGCTGAGGATGTCGAGGTCGTTGGCAGTCTTTTCCGCATCCTCGTTTTCGTCCTCGTCGAGCGGACGGTCGACCTTGATGAACTCGGCCCACGAGAACAGGCTTTCGGCGCGGAACATCAGCATGAAGGGGTTTTTCGTATCCGGCGCATCGACCCGCTCGGCGCGCCGTTTACGCGCTTCGCGGTCGGGCGTGGCGCGCTTTGGCGCGGGCGGTGGGGCGGTGTTGCCGGCCTGACGCGGCCGCGCGGTGCTCGCCGGCGGTTCGGGGTGCAGCCATAGCGGCACCGGCAATGGCGGCTGCCGGCCTGGCGTGAAGGCATCGACCGTGCCCGGGGTATCCAGCGCGGCACGGATCGTGGTTTCGGCGACGCGTTCCGCACCGCTGAGGCTGTCCGGTGCCGGGCGCAGCGCGAACAGGGCGTCGACCAGCCTGCGGTAGCGCGGCGCAAGACCGGGCAGGGCCGCAAGCGTGGCGCGGGTTGCCGCCTGGTTGCGCACGATCCAGGTCGCGTCGGGCGCGACATCGTGCGCCACCAGCGCGATCAGCCACAGATAGAGTTCGCGGTTGAGTTCGCGCTGCGGAAACACGTCGAGCGCCGCCGGCAGGTAAAGCGTGGCGTCGTCGCGCCACACCAGTTCGACTTTTTCGCCGATTCCCGCCACCCGCTCCACCCATTTGCGCCGTGCACCATGGGTAGTGGCGGAACCGGCGCGCAGGGTCAGGCCGGCGTCGCCGCCGAGGGCGCGAAAGAACACCGGCGCCATGCGCTCGATCTGCCCGAGTTCGACCCGCGCCGCGGGAAAGCCGCGGTAGGCGGTGCGGGTGATCAGCTTGTGCCACAGGTTGCCGACGAATTCTTCCACGACGCTAGGCCTCGACGCGGGTGCTGCGGGGCGGCGGACACGCGGTGCGGGCGGCGCGGGTATTGAATGCGGCTTCGGATTCGGCACGCAGGTCGTGGACCCAGTTGAGCAAGGCACCGTCCGGATTGGCGGCCTGGGTGTTGTCGCAGGCGTCGACGCACTGACCACACTGTACGCAGGCGAACATCATGCGCTTGACGTTGCGCGGGTTGAGGCGCATCGGGCAGACATGGTCGCAGGCCGAGTTGCAGCTGGCGCAGTCGTGGGCGCGCTCGCGGCTGAAGCCGATCACCATGGCCTTGTCGTTGCCCATCCAGGCGAGACTCTGAAACAGGCCGACAGCACAGCCGTAACGGCAAAACAGATGGCGCGCGAACATGAACTCGACAAAAAAGGCAATGCTGGCGGCCGTCAGGAAGATCGCCTGGTTGCGCGTCGGCGTGCCGTTGATCAGATTGCCGTAGACCTCGGCCGGCGGCAGCAGGTAGGTCAGCAGTACCACCGCCCAAAGCATCGCAAAGCCGATCGTCAGCGGCATTACCGCAAACCACCATAGTGCATCGCGGCGCGTTGTGCTGCCATCGGGGTTCTGCTCCGGCTGCCGTTTTTTGTCCCACAGGCTCTGCTTGCCGATGGCGCGGCGCAGCGTCTGGTTGAGCGTCTCGACGATCGAGAAATGCGGGCACAGCCAGCCACAGTAGAGGCGGCCCCATTTCCAGCCGACGACGAGCACCGTGCCGGCGACCGCCAGCAATGGCAGGAAACCGCGCAGTACGATGTTCAGCGAGGCTTGTGCGGTCGATACGCGGCCGCTGGTCAGCTCGTCAAGGCCGAGAGTCCAGTCGAAGCCGAACAGGATCAGGTGTCCGAGGTTGAGGTCGAGACGGAAAATATTGAACACCGGCGCCAGCACGAACAGCAGGAAGAACCCCGCCTGGGTCAGCCGGCGCCAGCGCTGAAGCGGCAAACCGAGCCAGCCGCGGCTGCGCTGGGCGAGCTCGGCGCGAATTGCTGCGGTGGCCTGGGTTCCGATCACGAGTAGCCTCCGAGGAGTGGATAGGTGTAGGGCTGGCCGCCTAGCGCCCGCGCGAGGCCAAGTACGCCGAGCAGGACCAGTGCGCCGTGGCAGCAGACGAAATACAGCACCAGGACCGTCCAGGTTCCGGGCTGCCCGAGGTCGCCGGCCAGCGCGATCAGCGCGGGCATCACGGTCAGCAGCAGACCGGCCACCAGACTCGCCACAAAGGCTTGCCGTACATGGCCGCGGATCAGCGGGTCGGGGCTGCTGCGATGGCGGCGAAACAGCACCAGCAGCAGCAGAAACGCCAGCCCCGGCAGCAGCAGCAGGTTGATCAGGTAGAGCGCTTCAGCCTGTACGGCAGGGGATGAGCGCCCGGGCGGCTCAGTCATACGCCGAAATTCACCCGCACTACTTCGAGCAGGGCCTGGGCGGTATCGGGGTCGTCGGTCAGCGGTTCCACCATGGCCGCGTCGCAGGCCATGACGGGATCGCAGCCCGCGGCGATGAGGCCGGCCGCGTATACCAGCAGACGGGTCGAGGCGGCTTCTTCCAGGTCATGATCCTTGAGCTGGCGCAGGTGGCCGGCCAGCGCGACCAGTCGCGCAGCCATCGCCGGCGCGATGCCGGATTCGGCGACCAGAATCCGTTCCTCGACCGCGGGCGGCGGGAAACCGAGGCTGAGTCCGACGAAGCGCTGGCGGGTCGACGGCTTCAGACTTTTCAGCAGGTTCTGGTAGCCGGGGTTGTAGGACGCCACCAGCATGAAGTCGTCCGGCGCCTGCAGTTCCTCACCGGTGCGCTCGATCGGCAGGATGCGCCGGTCGTCGGTCAGTGGGTGCAGCACCACGGTGGTGTCCTTGCGCGCCTCGACCACCTCGTCCAGGTAGCAGATTCCACCCTGGCGCACGGCACGCGTGAGCGGGCCATCCGACCACACGGTCTGGCCGTCGCCGATCAGATGACGTCCGACCAGGTCCGCCGCAGTGAGGTCGTCGTGACAGGCCACGGTGATCAGGGGTCGCCCGAGGCGCGCGGCCATGTGGGCGATGAAGCGTGTCTTGCCGCAGCCGGTCGGACCCTTGATCAGGAGCGGCAGGCGGTTGTGGAACGCGTATTCGAACAGCTCACATTCCTGGCCGATCGGGTGGTACCAGGGAATGCTGCCGGCGGTTGCCAGCCCGGCTTCGGTGAGATCGTTCATGTTGGGTCTCCGGTCAGGTCGGATTCAGTGGAAAGCGTAGCCGATCAGACCCAGCACCAGCAGCAGCCAGCCCGGCACGATCCAGCGCCACGGGCCACCCACGCGCTTGAGCGCCATGAAGTGGTCGATCACGATGTGCCCCTTGACCAGAGTCGCCAGCAGCACCAGCGGCACGATGGTATGGGCAGACAACGCATTTTCCGCCAGCGTGGGAATGCGGGTGGTCAGCACGGTCAGCGCCAGCAGAATCAGCCACAGGGAAATCACCAGTTTCATCGCTTCACCGCATCACGTAAATAAGGGGGAAGAGCACGATCCACACCAGATCGACCATGTGCCAGTAGGATGCTGCGGTTTCCACGCCCGTGTGATCGGCGGCACTGTAGCCGCCGCGCCACGCCTTGAGCGCGACCGCTCCGAGAATGATCATGCCGAGAATGACATGCATGAAGTGGAAAACGCCGAGGCCGATATAAAACATGAAGAAGGTGTTGGTCGACATGGTGATGTCGGCTTCGTACTTGGCCCCGAATTCAGCCACCTTGATCACCAGAAAAACCCCGCCGCACGCCATCGCGGCGATCAGCCAGCGCGCACAGGCGCGCGAGGCGTTGTGGCGGGCGCGGTCGACGGCGCGCACCACGAAGAAGCTGCTGGTAATCAGCAGCGCGGTGTTGATGGCTCCGCTCAGCCGGTCGAGCTCAAGCTGCGAGGCGTTGAACAGCTCGACGTTGCGCGCACGCGCGAACGCGAACGCCAGAAAGAGGACGCCGAACACCAGCAGTTCGGCGAAAATGAAAAACCACATCGCCAGGTCGCCGGGCAAACCGCGGCGGTGATCCTGGGGTGTGGGGAGTGCAATCGCAGTATTCATGGGAGTTTACGTCCCGTCCGGCGAACCGGACGGGAAACCGACTCAGGAAGCCTGGGTCTTGTTGTCGCCTTTCACGAAGAAACTGCCGACATACAGCATGAGGCCGGTGAAGAACACCAGGCCGGTGTACTCGCGCGCCCAATAGAACAGCTTGAGCTGGTCCTGCGTGGCCATGAAGCCCAATGGATTCTCACCCATGCGCTGCAGCCAGATCTGCAGGATACCGGCGGCGGTCAGGAACAGGGTGATGAAGACCATCGCGATCGTCATCAGCCAGAACGACCACATTTCCATCACCTGCGCCTTGTTACTGTTGGCTTCGCGGCCGCGCATCAACGGCATGGTGTAGCTGATCATGGTGAGCACCACCATCACGTAGGCGCCGTAGAAGGCCATGTGACCGTGGGCCGCGGTGATCTGGCTGCCATGGGTGTAGAAGTTCACCGGTGCGAGCGTGTGCAGGAAACCCCACACGCCGGCGCCGAGGAAGGCCATCACGCCGGTGCCGAGCGCCCACAGCACGGCCGCCTTGTTCGGGTGCTCACGCTTGCGCCGGTTGACCATGTTGAAGGCGAACAGCGTCATCATGAAGAACGGAATCGGCTCCAGCGCGGAAAACACGCTACCCCACCACTGCCAGTATTCGGGCGTACCGATCCAGAAGTAGTGGTGACCCATGCCGATGAGCCCGGAGATCAGCGCCATCGCGATAATCACGTACAACCATTTCTCGATCACCTCGCGGTCGACGCCAGTCACCTTGATCAGCACGAAGGCCAGCATCGCGCCCATGATCAACTCCCATACGCCCTCGACCCACAGGTGCACGACCCACCACCAGTAGAACTTGTCCTTCACCAGGTTGGCGGGGTTGTAGAAGGAGAACAGGAAGAAAATCGCCAGCCCCCACAGGCCCAGCAGCATGACCAGGTTGATTGCGGTCTTGCGTCCACGCAGCACGGTCATCGACAGGTTGAAGAGCATCGCCAGGGCGACAATCACGATGCCGACCTTGGTCGGCAGTGGCTGTTCCAGAAACTCGCGGCCCATCGTCGCCAGCAGGTTGTTGCCGGTCATCTCGGCCAGCTTCGCATACGGCACGAACAGATAGCCAAGGATGGTCAGCGTGCCGGCAACAAGGAAGATCCAGAACATCGCCATCGCCAGCTTCGGACTGAACAGCTCACGTTCGGATTCTTCCGGGATCAGGTAATAGGCGGCGCCCATGAAGCCGAACAGCAACCACACGATCAGCAGGTTGGTGTGCACCATGCGGGCGACGTTGAAGGGAATGGCCGGGAACAGGAAGTCACCGACCACGTATTGCAGACCCATGATCAGGCCAAACAGGATCTGGCCGACAAACAGCCCGATCGCCGCGATGAAGTAAGGCTTCGCGACTGCCTGGGATTGGTATTTCATGAAAGCGCCCTCGTTTTATGCGTTATGCGGAATGGATGTCGGGTGATCAACCTTCGATGTTCGGTGGCCATTTGGCGGTGTTGATCTCGGATGTGTACTTGAGGAAGTTGACCAGATCGTCGAGTTGCTCCTCACTCAGGTTGAAATTGGGCATCTGGCGACGGCCGGGCGTGCCGGTGGGCTGCATTTTTATCCATACCTTGATGAACTCCGGACCGCGCCGCTTGTAGACGTTACCGAGCTCGGGTGCAAAATAGGCACCTTCACCCAGTAGCGTATGGCAACCGATGCAGTTGCGCGTTTCCCATATGTGCTTGCCGCGCACAGCTGATTCAGTCAGGTTTGCGCGGTTGTCTCGCTTGGGAAGCGTGTGCATGGTGTCGAACGTCAGTGCGACTAACAGCAGAAAGAAAAACGCCGAGCCGCCATAAAAGATGTTGCGGGCGGCTGATTTTGTAAATGCCGAGCTCATTTGGTTAGGTCCCTTTCTTTAACTTGGGTTGGGCACGAATCACTTGCTTCGGCGCATTCTTCCACTTGTACGCACCAATCGCAGCTATCGAGATCTAAATATATCTTTAAAATACATGTTTAGTAAACAGGAAAATTCATCTGTGGTTTTTATGCGGCACTTTGGTGGAGAGCGCACCGCTTGACCGACGGTGGGTCGAGGACCGATTTTTTGTGTTGGGTGGGTTAACCCGGCATTCAACCGACTTGGTTGAATGCCGGGCCAACCTGCGATTGATCTGGTGTGTGGAGATGTGAACTGACAGAGGCCAACCGCGCCTACGGCTGGCCATTGTTATGGAAGAAAAAAGGGCTTGCGCCCCTTTTCAGCTTTCTACGGAGGATGGAATCAGGACAAGCCGCCGCCATAATCTGCAAAGCCAGAATTGGTTTTTGCTGGCGGCTGCCGACGCCGAGCGGATCGACATCACCCTACCCATTCACCCGATGTCGCTGTCGGATGTTTTCGATTTCAATGATTTCTTACAACTGGCGGAAGGCGCGGTGGACGAGCATCGCGAAAGCGGTGGCAGTTTTTCCAGAGGGGAAGCGATTTATGAACGCAACACCGCGACACTGAAGGTGCTAGGGCACGCAGACCGGGACGCGCTGTGGTGATACCGTCCAAGCGATAAAGCCGCAAGGCACCCTCCGGACAGGGGCGATCGCAGTTCCGATTGTGCGGGCGCGGCCCGCAGCCGGAGAAGCGCTAGCTGCCGCAACCACCGCAGCAGCTGCCGCTCGCGTGGGCGGGGCGTTCCACTTCGATCTGCACACCAGCCCTTTCCAGTTCTGCCACCAGTTCCGCCCGGGTCGGCGCTTTTTCGTCGATGCGGGCGTGCAGGCTGGCCGGGGCGTCGAAATACGACACCTCGTGCACCCCGGGCATCGTCTTCAGGATGGCGCCGACCCGCTCGGCCGTTGCGGCATTGATCGGGTTGGCAATATTCAGAATCTCGATTTTCATATTTGCTCCTTGGGTAAAAAATAAGACGTTTGGGGTCAGTCTTGCATGCAGTCCGGGTCACAGTGGGGCAGTAACGCCACATTGTGCACCACCTCGCAAGCCGTCGCTCCACATCGATGCCGCGGGCAATCTCCAGGTTCGTTCGGCTTGCCGTCAGTCAGGATCAGTAGCAGACACGGCGTGGTGTTTCGCGTCAAGGCATGCGATGCTCGATGGCTGATCGCAGATACCCGCCGCGAGTCTGTGCTCCGCACGGCCCACGAGGTCATAATATATATCCAAAATGCATCTTTTGTAAACGGACACATTCATCCATTGCCTGAGCAAGATTGATCGGAAGCGGTGAAAGCGCCGGATGGGAGAAGGTTTGACCCGTGGTCGCCGGTCTCCTGCTTCGCTCCATAATCCGGCACGCCGGAGTGAAATCCGCGCAATAATTCCTCCCTAACCCGCCTTCGGAAAAACCGAGGTTTGTTAGGGAAGCGCATCCCTTGTTATCGCCGACGATGCGCGGCGGTTCAGGAATAAGAACCGTCGTAGTCTGCAATCCCCGGGTTCTTCTTGCCCACGCCGACGATCGTCGGCGTGTTCAGCTTGACGTTCTTGATCACCTTTTTGTCGCGCAGGTAAGCCGCGACCACGTCCCACACCGGTTCGCCTTGCACGCCTTCGCCGACCGGCGCCCAGCCCGCGACCTTGTAGACCTTGTCGGCATCGACCGGCTCGCCTTTCAGCGTCATGTTGCTGATGCGCTGACCGATTTTCTTGGTCGGGTCGATGGTGTATTCGATGCCGCCGACGCGGACCATGTCGCCGCCCTGCTGATAATAGGGGTCGGCGTTGAACAGGTTGTCCGCGACGTCCTCCATGATGGTCTTGATGGTTGCACCCGTCATGTCGTTCAAGGTGGTCTGCGGGTAGGTGATCGCGGTCTGGTCCATCAGGCGTTCCATGGTGATGGCGTCGCCTGGCAGCAGCGTGGTGCCCCAGCGGAAACCGGGTGAGAAAGCGGCATCCGCGCCTTTGACGTCCATCAGCGCGTCGACCAGCAACTGGTCCCAGGTGCCGTTGAAGTTGCCACGGCGATACAGGAAGTCGTCGGTCACGGCGAGCGTCTCGTTGAGCTTGTCCTCGTAGGGTGCGCGTACTTTCTTGATGAAGGCGTCCATTGTCGGATCGGCCGGTAGCAGGTTGGAGAATACCGGCAGCAGTCGGTACTTGTAGCTGACGACCTTCTTGCCCTTGATTTCGAAGTCCATCACCCCCAGGAACTTGCCGTTGGAGCCTGCGTTGGTGACCAGGGTGACGCCCTTGGCGTTTTTGACCTGCACCGGTTGAGGTACCCCGTCGTGGGTGTGGCCGCCGAAGATTGCGTCGATTCCGGTCACGCGTGAGGCCATCTTGAGGTCGACGTCCATGCCGTTGTGCGACAGCACCACGACCACTTGCGCGCCGTTGGCGCGGGCGTCATCCACCCACTTCTGCATGCCGTCGTCACGGATGCCGAAGCTCCAGTCCGGAACCATGTAACGCGGGTTGGCGATCGGCGTGTAGGGAAAGGCCTGGCCGACCACGGCGACTTTGACGCCGTTCATGTCCTTCATGGTGTAGGGCTTGAATACCTGGTCGCCGAAATCGTTGGTGATGATGTTTTGCGCGACGAAATCGATGTCGGCCTTCTTGAAGTCGTTGTTGACGATCTCCAGGACGCGCTCGGCGCCGAAGGTCGATTCCCAGTGCGGGGTCATGACATTGACGCCGAGCGCGATGCAGGCATCGACCATGTCCTGCGCATTGGTCCACAACGAGGTGGCGGAGCCCTGCCAGGTATCGCCGCCGTCGAGCAGCAATGCGCCGGGGCGCTGCGCACGCATCTTGTCGACCAGCGTTTTGAGGTGGGCAAAACCGCCAACTTTGCCGTATACCCTGGCGGCTTCGGTGAAGTCGAGGTAAGTGAAGGCGTGGGCTTCTGCACTGCCGGGTTTGATGCCGAATTGCTTCAACAGGCTCCGGCCGACCAGATGCGGCGCCTTGCCGAAGGCACTGCCGATGCCAAGGTTGACATTCGGTTCGCGGAACCAAACCGGCAGCAACTGGGCATGACAGTCAGTGAAGTGCAGAAAGGAAACGTTGCCGTGGCGCGGAACATCGTAGAAGTTGGCGGGCGCCGTGCCTGCCAGCGCGGATTTGCTGTCCAGTACCATGCCAGACGCGGCGGCGACAGCGAGCAATTGCAGAAACTCACGACGGTTCATGTGCATGGGACTCTCCTTCGGGAAATGATGATGATGCGCAAGAGCATCAAGAGCATCAAGAGCATTGTGTGTCTTTATAGCACTTCGGGTAAATGGTAGCTCCCGCTCATGGCGGAACCAACGCGCTGCAGGAAAAGTCCGGCTGCACGGGTTTTTCCTGCAGCGAGACAGCTTACTTGCGGAACACGTTGGCCTTCATCGGCAAGCCATTGGACAGCGAGGATTCGAAGTACTCCAGGTTGTTCAGGGTGGGGCTGCCCTGTGGCGCCGATACCGCACGCACCGATTTGAAACACCCCGCATACCGACTCTGCAGCGTCTCCAGCTTGTCGCCGCCACGGAACACCGGCCAGTGCACGGTGTGGCCGATTGCCGGCGAAATCCGTTCCGAACGCAGGCGACTGCCACTGTTCTGCACGTGGCAACTGGCACAGGCAAAGTTGAGCTGACCGCTGCGGCTGAAGAAGGTTTTCTTGCCGTCCTCATACGCGGCCATCGCCCCGGGACCTTCGACCTTGACGTTCACGAGCATGCCGTCGGACAGGGAGCGCGCATAGGCGGTGAGCACACCCATGGTTTTCATGTCAGTGTACTTGTACGGCTCTTCGCCGTTGGCGACGCGGCAGTCGTTGATGACATCTTCCAGCGTGATGACCCTGCCCTTGGCTTCGTCGAACATGGGATAGTTGCCGGCGATCTGCCTGCCGCCGTTGGGGATGCAATCCGCATAGGTTTTACCGTTCTTGAACGGGGTTTCCCACATCTTGCGACCTGTTTCGATGTCCGCCACGAAAGGCGGGAATTCCATGACGGCGTCGTATTCCGCCTTGCTGTCGGGGTCGAACGCCAGTGCGCCATCGACGTAGTCTTCGAGCTTGACGTTGGGAAATTTGGCGGTGTAATACTGGATGAGTTCTTGCCTGTCAGCCTCGGCTGTCGCGAATGCGGTGGCCGCACTCAGGGCGACCCCCAGAACGGCCAAGCCTGGCAGCAGTTTCATCCTGGTTTTTTGTGTCATGCAGCCTCCTTGGGCCTGGCGTATAACGCGAAGCGGGGCTTGACGCCCCGCTTGTTACTACCCGTTACGACGTGGTGACTTAACTGATGGTGGCTTCGGCGGAGTTTTTGTCGCCTTTGTTGTCGGCCCAGTTGACGACGACCTTGTCACCGGCCTTGGCACCCTTGACCTTGAATCCAAGGTAGGGGTTTTTGGAGACGCCGCTGCCGAGGTTGGCAGACAGCACGTTGGCGCCGTTGACGGTGGCGGTCACTTCCTGGATGAAGTGGGCGGGTACCAACTGGCCGGTCTTGGCGTCTTTACGCAGACCGGTTTCCATCGGATGGTTCATCAGCACCTTGACGTCGGTAACATCGCCAGCCAGGGTGGCACGGATACGCATGGGTTCAGCCATTTGGCTTTCCTTTCCTAAAAGTATTCAGTTCAACTTGACGAGGTCTGCATGCGCAGGCGCATCAACCGCCGCAGCCGCCGATGGTGACC
>JACDJC010002958.1_pt1 | contig 12771 bp, 10 predicted proteins | sample 7454191 | NCBI WGS metagenome assembly JACDJC01 (sample SAMN14253291, study PRJNA609438) | sludge metagenome | isolation source: sludge after 25d culture with pyrite and EDTA | collected 2018-12-20 | reverse complement strand
TCAATTAGAAAAATAAAAAAACACTAATTTAATGAGACTAAGGACATTGCTTTTAATATTTTTAGCCGCATCCATTTCCGGGTGTGGTTTATTCAAACGCGGAGGCAAAGGCGGCGTTTCCCGGACAACAGGCTGGGCATATAATTCTGAAGAAACAGGCAATATCCCTTATCTTTCAGGATATGATCAGAAAGCGGGGCCCGGTATGGTATTTATCCAGGGCGGAACGTTTGTGATGGGACGCGTGGAAGAAGATGTGATGCAAAAATGGGACAATTTCCCGCGAAGAGTAACCGTTGCATCTTTTTATATGGATGAAACCGAGATTTCCAATCAGGATTACCGCGAATTTACTTACTGGCTCCAGCGGGTTTATCCCGGCGATCAGCAAAAAATCAATTCCGCTTTGCCCGACACCACATTGTGGCGCAGTGAACTTGCATACAATGAGCCCTACATCCAAAACTACTTCAGGCATCCTGCCTACAGTGATTATCCCGTTGTGGGAGTTACGTGGGAGCAGGCAAATGCCTACTCTGCCTGGCGCACCGACCGTGTAAATGAGCAGATTCTTGTTAGTAAAGGAATTCTCACGCATGACAATACCCAGTCCGGTGAAAATATCTTTACCACCGACACCTATCTTGCCGGGATGTATCAGGGCACCGAAGGAAACAGGCCACAGCAAAACAGCGACGGCACAAACCGCAGGGTCAGATGGGAAGACGGATTGATGCTGCCAAGCTACCGGCTGCCAACAGAAGCAGAATGGGAATATGCAGCTTACGGACTCATTGGCAATACCGATGGCGAGCTTCTGACTGACCGCAGGCTCTATCCATGGAATGGCGCTTATCTGCGAAAAGATTCCCGCAAGGGAAAAGGTCAGATGAGGGCTAACTTTGTCAGGGGCAGAGGCGACATGATGGGAATGGCCGGCGCACTGAATGATAATGCCGACATTTCTGCACCCATATTTTCCTACGAGCCAAACGATTACGGACTATACTGCATGGCAGGAAACGTGAACGAATGGGTTGCCGATGTTTATCGCCCGCTCTCCTTTCTTGACGTTGAAGAGTTTCAGCCCTTCAGGGGGAATGTGATAACAGAATACCGCCGCGACACCAACGGTGAACTTATGCGCGACCAATACGGACAATTAATTCAGGACACCATCGCCGATTATCGGAATTTCCGTGACGGTGATGTCGAATCCCAAATTATTGATACCGGCGACTGGAACCTTGAAGAAGGTGCGGAAACAAGCAATATGTACATACAGGATGATCGCCCCGGCTTTTTCTCTTCACTCATCACCGATGAAGTGAGGGTTTACAAGGGTGGTTCATGGAAAGACAGACCCTACTGGCTGGTGCCCGGAACAAGAAGATATCTGGAGCAGACCAAAGCGCAGAATGACCTGGGGTTCCGCTGTGCGATGACCAGAGTGGGAAGCCCGGAAGGCTTTTAAATTGAATTAAGAAAAATGTTATATGAAAGGCTGACGATTAATTATCAGCCTTTTTTTGTTTGAAAGAATGATACCGATAGTATATTCGTAATATTCCAGTCTTATTGGTTTAAACAACTGTTACATCGGCATAAAACCACAAATGGTTTGACTATTTCATAAGCAAATTGGGTATGACTGTTGAAGAGATTTACAAACTTTTTCTTGCTCATCCGAAGATTGAAACCGACAGCAGAAATATTTCCGGAGATTCACTTTTTTTTGCCCTGAAGGGAGAAAATTTCAACGGAAATCACTTTGCTTCCGAAGCGCTGCAAAAAGGCGCTGCCTTTGCAATAATTGATGAAAAGGAATTCAAATCCTCTGAGAAAACCATTTTGGTTGAAAACGTGCTTAAAGCGCTACAGGAACTGGCAGCTTTACATCGAAGGAAATTAAAAATTCCGATTTTGGCAATCACCGGCACAAATGGTAAAACCACAACCAAGGAGCTTATTTCAGCGGTTTTGGACTCACGTTTCAATGTTTCGTTTACCAAAGGGAACTTAAATAACCACATTGGCGTGCCGCTCACCCTTCTGCAAATGGACAATTCCACCGAAATCGGAGTAATAGAAATGGGCGCCAATCACCCTTTTGAAATCGGGGAGCTGTGCGCTATTGCCGACCCGGATTACGGAATTATCACAAATATTGGACTGGCTCATCTTCAGGGCTTTGGCTCATTTGAAACCATCAAAAGAACAAAAGCTGAATTATATACGCATATAAAGAATAAACAAGGTATTATTTTCTACAATGGCAACAATCCGGTTCTGCAAGAGCTGGTTGGCGACTATCCCAACCGGGTGAGCTACGGCGATGAGAGCACCTGTTTTTCCGGCTCTCAGCTCTTATCTCCTCCCTATCTTCATGTGAAGATAAATTTCCCGGGTGGTGCACTAATAGCTGAAACTCAACTGACAGGAAGCTATAATTTCGAAAACATTATGGCTGCCGCCTGTGTGGGGAATTATTTCAAAATTGAACCAGCACAAATTCAATCAGCTATCCAAAACTACATGCCACAAAACCACCGCTCGCAGCTGATTGAAAAAGGAAATCTCAAAATAATTGTTGATGCCTACAATGCCAACCCGACAAACATGAAAGCAGCCATTGAGAGCTTTGTGAAATTTTTTAATCCACCCCGGCATCTCATTTTGGGAGATATGCTTGAACTTGGGGAACACTCTCTTGAAGAGCACATAACCATACTCCGGCAAATCAAGAAGCACCACTTTGAAGTGGTGCTTCTTGCCGGTCCGGCTTTTAAAAAAGCAGCCGGAAATTTTGGTTTCCCAACATTTGACAATGTTGGCGAATTATGCAGATTTCTAAAACAAAATCCCGTAAATTCCGGCGCGATTCTTATAAAAGGCTCACGCGGAATGCAACTGGAAAAAGTACTTGAAATCTTTTAGACTACTATAGGCTTCTCAACTTTTAGTACATCGGAAATTGCTTTCTCAAATGTAGCCTTAGGCAAAGCGCCCATTGCCATTTGCGGCTGTTCATCCACAGGCACAAAAAGCAGCGACGGTATGCTCTGAATACCAAACATACCTGCCAGCTCGCGTTCCTGCTCAGTATCTATTTTATAAATAACAATTTTGTCACCATACTCTTTCTGCAACTCTTCCAAAACCGGTGCAACCATTTTACACGGACCGCACCAGTCGGCATAAAAGTCTATCAAACAAGGCACTGAACCTTCATATTTCCACTCTTTATTTTCTTCAAAATTGAAAACTTTTTCTTTAAATGTCTCAATTGTCAAATGCTCCAACATATCACTAATATTTAAAAATTTATATATCTAAATTAATTGATACTTGTGTGCAAAGATAATACCATATTCTTACAGGCACTATACAAGCCGGGTTTTATTTAAATAATTGTAATTTTGTCACGTTTTCGCCTGACATGTCAGGATATTTTTAATCTGATATATTGGTTAATGATTAATCTACCGGATAATATAGTATTTAAGAGTATTGCAGATGCTGCTGCTGAAATGCAGCAGGAAACCTGTGTAATAGGTGGTTATGTTCGTGACTTACTGTTAGGAAGGCTATCGAAAGATATTGACATTGTTACTTTGGGAAGCGGCATCGACATGGCAAAAAATGTTGCTCTGCGTTTAGACCCCACTCCATCTGTCAGTTATTTTAGAAAATTTGGCACTGCACATCTTGAATATGATGACTATGTTGTTGAATTCGTTGGTGCGCGGAAAGAGTCCTACCGCAGCGATTCACGTAAACCCATAGTTGAGAACGGCTCTCTTGAAGAGGATCAGAACCGCCGTGATTTTACAATAAATACTCTTGCCGTAAGCCTGAATCGGAAAAACTACGGTGAGCTGATTGACCCGTTCAGCGGACTGGAAGACCTTAAAAATAAAATACTGCGCACGCCGCTCGATCCTTCGGTGACGTTCTCTGACGATCCGCTGCGGATGATGCGGGCAATTCGTTTTTCAACACAATTGAATTTTAAAATCGAAGAGAAAACCTTCCGGGCAATAGCTGAAAACCGAGAACGGATTAAAATTGTTTCTGCCGAACGGATTTCTGACGAACTGAATAAGATTATACTCGCTGAAAAGCCCTCAACGGGTTTTAAGCTTATGGAAATTTCAGGTCTGCTTGAAATAATTTTCCCCGAAATGCAAAACCTGAAAGGAATTGACATTATTAACAATACCGGGCATAAAGACAATTTCTACCATACCCTTGAAGTATTGGACCGGATAGCGCCGCACACGGATAATCTCTGGCTGCGCTGGTCGGCATTGCTGCACGACATTGCCAAACCGGCAACAAAAAAATATGTTGAAGGTCAGGGATGGACCTTTCACGCACACAATTTTGTGGGCATGAAAATGGTTCCGGGAATTTTCAAACGGCTGAAACTTCCCATGAATGAAAAAATGAAGTATGTTCAGAAAATGGTTATGCTCCACATGCGCCCGATTATCCTTTCTGAGGATGAAGTAACAGACTCAGCAGTGCGCAGATTACTGTTTGAAGCGGGTGATGACATAGATGATTTAATGACACTTTGTGAAGCGGATATCACTTCAAAAAATCCTGGAAAAGTGAAGCGTTACATGAGAAATTTCGAAATCGTCAGACATAAACTGAAAGAGATTGAAGAGAAAGATGCTGTCCGGAATTTTCAGCCGCCGGTTTCGGGCGAAATTATTATGGAAACCTTCGGTATCGGGCCAAGTCGCGAAGTGGGAATCATTAAAGACGCAATTAAGGAAGCAATTCTGGATGGAATTATCGGTAATAAGTATGAAGAAGCACACGCTTTTATGTTAAAAAAAGCAGAAGAGCTGAATCTGAATCCCATCACTAAGGATTAAACCGGAGTTTCAGAAGCACGGGCAAGTGATCGCTAAAACCGCCCTGATATCTGAAACCGTAATAAGTGCGATTTAGTCGCTGCCCGCCATATCGTTCATCCTTTTCAAAGAGAAACGGAAGTTTCACAATTTGCGCCCATTCAGGTTTGGTATAAAGTCCGTTTTCCGGGTGCAATAATTCTCCCGAAACAATAATCTGGTCAAAAACCGACCATTGGGTCTGAAACTTTAATGTTCCTGTTTTATCATTTATCCAGGCATAGGAAAGGTTATAAAGTTTATGCCTTTCCCATGAATCAGCGGATTCAGGCACTTTTGCCGCTCCCAAATGAATAAAAACACTGTCGTCGTTTGGCTGGTCATTAAAATCACCAACAATAATTATTTTTGGGTTTGTAAAGAGTTTTTGAATCTCTTCAACCTGTTTACGCAAAGTTTCAGCAGCCAGTTTTCTGAGGTCTTTGCTTTCAAGCAGCCCTGAATATCTCGAAGGCCAGTGATTAGCAAACAGATGAATGGTATCGGAGCTGCCAACTATGCCCGAAACATAAAGTATTTCACGTGTATTCAATGTTTCGCCGTCTGCATCTGTCAGCGGGAAATATTGATATTTCAATGGATAGAAAGACTCTTCATTGTATAGAAAAGCAACATCAATCCCGCGAAAATCGGGTGAATCTTTATGGATGATTTTATAGGGAATTTTCTGAAGTGGTGTGCTCTTACGGAGCCTGTCAAGCACATAGTGGTTTTCAATTTCACAAAGTGCAACAAGTTGCGGTGCTTCCCAGCCGGAAGCACTCAGAATAACCTTTGCAATGTCATTCAACTTCTTGCTGAGCCGCTTATAAGTCCACCTGCGGGTGCCCTGTGGGGTAAATTCATCATCGTTGGTGAGTGGATCATCTTTTGTGTCAAAAAGATTCTCCACATTATAGAACATAAGGGATATTTCGCCGGGTGTGCTTTGCGAGGATGCAACTAAACAATAGAGAAATAAAAACAGCAGCAGTAAAAGTCTATTTTTCATTCTTCTTTTCAATCCGCTCGTAAGCGCCTAAGTCAGGTCCGGCATCGGAAAGGCGGTCCTTGTTCAGAATATCCATGGGAAACAGTTTGGCAATATCCAAATCACCAATATCTTTTGCAGCAGAAAGCGTATCGAGTGTATAGTTGTACTTATTGTAGGGATCTACAAAAAGGGGATCAAACTTTGGCCCTTTCCACACATTCCTGTAATTATCCTTGCTCGCTGTATTGAAAGTGTCGGGAACCTGAATAATGCAATGATCAAAAAAGTATTTGAAGGTGCTCTCTTCATTTTTGCCCAATTCAAGCTCCATGGGATTATTCCCATAAATAATACTGTTTCCGAAATATGCTTTATTCAAATCACCGGTATAGGTAACTTCCGAGCCGTCAGATTTTTTAATGACAAGCGCATTGGAAAGCACAAGTGAGGCGGTTTTTCTGATTTTGCTTGAGTATCCGCCCCAGTAGTTGGCAATCGTGGTGTGAACAAACTCATATTCGCCGCCAACAAGCAGCGCTGCTGCATAAAAGCCGCAATTGGCGATAACATTGTTATAGCCCGTTATTTTTGACTTCATGGCAAACAATCCTGCATAAGCCATATTCTCAATTTTGGAATTGGAAAGCTCCAGGGTTGCATAGCCTTCATTTTCAATTGTTCCAACCTGCAATCCTATATTTGCATTTTTGATGTTGGTGAAATTAAAAACATTCCCGTGACTGCCGGAAAAGAGGATGATCCCGTTCCACTGATCGGGAATATTTTTGTAGCTATCTTCAAGCCGATCAGCAGTAAAGAGAATGGGATTCTGAAAATTTCCTTCTGCCTTTATTTTTCCCCTGACGTACAGTCCGGCGCCTTTGTGAAAATATATCCGGGTTCCCGGTTCAATCGTCAATGTGGACAAGCTGTCAACATAGGCATAGTCATACACCAGATAGGGTTTTTCCGAAGTCCATGTTGTAGTTGTAATATTATCGCCTTTAATGAGTTTAAAATCCTGTCCGTAAGCAATAAGTTCAATATTCTGCCGGTTGGCATTCATTGTAAATTCGATGGAATCCTGAACTACCATCGGTAGGTTTTGTCCGGTGGGATCGATGGTTACCTCAACAAAAACATAAATGCTATCCTTTGCGGGCACTTCAACTTCGTAAGTTTCATTGGCTTGAATGCCGTTAATATTCAGTCTGAAATTGGAAAAATCTCCTCCCGCAACACGGATTCGTGAAATCAGAACATTTTCATTGTAGGGATTGTAAATTTTAAAGTTTTGCGTTGTGGAACCTATAGTTGTGAATATCGTGTCGAACATCACGGTGTCAGTGGAAAACCTTAGCCGTGCATCAGGAGAGCTCAAATAGCCTTCATCTTCGCATGAAAACAGCGAAATAAGCACCAGTGCCACAGCTACTATTTGAAGCAGATACTTAGCCAATTTATTAACATTTAAAGCTAAAACGGTTATTTTTAAAACATATTTTCTACAAATATAAGAAATCAATTTACAAAAATTAACATTTTTTTGCAACTATTTTGCTTTTTCTGCTTTTTTTATTGAAAGCATCTATATGGGTTTGCTTTGGTCAATATCAAAAGTGAGTGTCAAACATATCCTTTGCACTGAATTTTAAGCTTTAAGAACAAATGTTTTTAATTTCTCCAGATTTTCGTTAAAAGTAAACCGGTGGTAACTGTTACGGTGGTTCCGATTAAAGTGTACCATGTCCATGCAATGGAAGTAAAGAGAATGATAAAAACCATTACTGAAATTCCGGCTAAAAATGCTGGTATTGCATGATTAATTTTAGGCGATTTGAACAGCACTCCAAGGAAGAATGTACCCAACAAGCCACCGTAGGTAAATGAGGCGATGGAAAGCGCAAGCTCCACAACCACATGAGAGCTGTTCATAAAAAAAATGGCTGATCCCACGAGCAGGATACTCCACATCCCGGTAATTAATCTTGATATGATGACTTCATTTGACCGGTTCAGCTTTTTGTAATAGGGCATGACATAATCATACATAGTTGTTGAACCAAGAGCAGTGATTGAACTCGAAAGCGTTGACATGGCAGCGGCAAAAAGAGCAGCAATAATAAGTCCTGAAAGCCCTGTGGGCATCTCTTCAATAATAAATTTCGGAAAAACCTCATCGGGATTCATTTCGATTCCCCCATAAAAGACAAAGAGTAAACTGCCAAGGAAAAGGAAAAGGGCAAATTGGAAAATAATAATCCCGCCGGTGGTCACCAGTGCCTTCCGGCTGCCGGAAAGTGAGCCGGTTGCAAGAAGTCTTTGCACAACAAGCTGGTCAATACCGTGTGATGCCATGGAGAGGAATGCTCCACCAATTATACTGGCAATAAGCGTATAGGGTGTAGAGAAAAATTCGCTGAAGCTCCTTCTGAAAACTGTATCGAAGATTTCATATTTCCCTGCGGCATGTGCTTTTGTGATGCCTCCGATAATCCCTCCGTCTAAAAATCTACTTACAACAATAATCGCTGCTGTTGCGCCGATTATATAGATAAAAAGCTGCACAACCTCCATCCACACTACTGATTTTAAGCCTCCTGCAAAAGTGTAGCTGTAGGTGATCAGCGCAATGACGATTATCGAAAGAATGTATATCCATTCATTGGAGAGGCTTGCTGCCAAAAAGGTTGATTTCAATATTAAGGCGAGCGGAATGGCGGTTGCAAAAAGCCTGACTCCGTCAGCAGCAAGTCTTGTGAGCATAAAAACACCGGAGGCAAGATTTTTCATTGGCGTCCCGAACCGGTTTGCAAGAAAAGTGTAGGCAGTTCCCAATTCTCCTTTGAAATAGGCTGGAAGAATTATCCACGCCACTATTACTCTTCCAAGGAAATACCCCAATGTGATTTGCAGAAAATTCAGGTTGGTTAGGTATGCAAGTCCGGGAATACTGATAAATGTCAAAGTGCTGGTTTCGGTTGCAACAATTGACAAACACACCACCCACCAAGGGATTTTACCGCCTCCCAGAAAATAATCTTTTGTTGAAACCTGCTTGCCGGCTATTTTTATACCGAATAAAGTAATACCTCCCAAATAGACGATTATAATAAGGAAGTCAAGAATTGTGAAATTCATAGTTTAAACTTTTCAGAAATCGGGATAAAGTAAATATTTTTTTCTCATTTGCATGTATGTTTCCAGCTCAGGTTTCCAGCTTTCGCCAATCTCTTCTTCCGATAACCCCTGACGAATTTGAGCAATTAGCCTGTCGGTGCCCGCAAGCAGATTCAAAAAGCGCTCGTTGGTGAGAAATTCTTTCTCATTTTCATATTTTGAATAGAAATCCATAAAATAACTCAATGTGAATTTTGGCACTTCGTTTAATTGCCGCAAATCAACTCCATAGCAAACTTTCCCTTCATTTAGTGGTCTGTCTGCTGCATGTGGAATGCTTCTGGGCGTAAATTGAAAGTCTCCAAGTTCGGGTTTCAATCCACCCAGCACCTGAAACGGAAAATCGGTGCCGCGTCCAACGCTCACGCTGGTCGCTTCAAAAAAGCAGAGTGAAGGATAGAGCCTTACAGACAAATCATTTGGTAGATTTGGCGATGGCGGAACCGGAAGTGAATACGCCATGCTGTGTGTGTAATTTTCAACCGGAATAACCGTAAGATCACATTTTTTATCAGTTTTCAGCCAGTTTTCACCGTTTATCATCTGTGCCAGCTCGCCAACCGTGCAGCCATGCACAAGAGCTATCGGGTGCATCCCGACAAATGATTCAAATCCGGGCTTCAGAACAGGTCCCGCCACATAATCGCCGTTTGGATTTGGTCTGTCAAGAACAAAAAGCGGTTTGCCATTCTCCGCACAGGCTTCCATAACCAGGTGAAGCGTTGAAATATAGGTATAAAACCGGCACCCTACGTCCTGAATATCAAAAATCAGCAAATCTAAACCTGCCAGATGCCCGGGCTGCGGTTTACGATTCTCGCCATATAGTGAAACCACCGGAATTCCTGTTTTGCTGTCCACTTCATCGCCAATTTTTGCTCCGGCAGGTGCGTCACCACGGAAACCATGCTCGGGGGCAAATATCGTTTCAACCTGAACCTGCTGACTTTTTAAAAAATCAACCAGATGGACTTCGCCCACAAGCGATGTGTGATTCACTACCAATCCAACTTTTTTTCCCTGAAGAGATTGAAGATATTTCTCAGGCTGCTCTGCACCTGTTTTAATATCGGCACTCCCATTTCCGGTGCAAGAAACCGAAATGAGAAGAAGCAATAATATTTCCGGTACTTTCATCAATTCCAAAATTATCAGTTATTATTGTTTCTTATTCTTTCCCACGGGGCTTTCTTCTTTTATTCTTAAAGTTTCTTGACCCTTTTTTTGCAGCCTGTGTCCGTTTTTTCTTAGGACTATACTTTCTCATGCGGGGTTTTTCAACTTTCCACACAGGGCTTTTGCCCAATTCTTCGGGAAGTGGGAGTTTTATCACCTCGCGCTCAATCAGCTGCTCAATCTGATGAAAACTCCACATATCTCTTTCATTAATCAGAGTAATGGCAACGCCTGTGGAATCGGCACGGGCTGTGCGCCCTACACGGTGCACATAATCTTCTGCATCACGCGGAACATCAAAGTTTATAACCAGATTGATTTCGCTGATATCAATTCCGCGGCTCAGCACATCGGTTGCAACCAAAATGCGCGTGCGGCGTGATTTGAATCCCTGCAACACTTTTTCCCGATCACTTTGCTCTAAGTCTGATGAAATTGGCTCAACTGACATTTTGCTCTTTTGAAGCGCTCTTGACAACTCTTTTACCTTCAGTTTTGTTGAGCAAAAAATCAAAATACTGTTATAGTCAGGTTTGTCGGCAATTAAATGAGTGATTAAAGGAATTTTCTGGTTCTCGAAACACAAATAAGCTGCCTGCAATACCCCTTCAGCCGGTTTCGACATGGCTATATTAATTTCCCGGGGATTAATCAATATTTCTGAAACTAAAGTTTTGACTCTTGGAACCATTGTTGCGCTAAACATCAGAGTTTGCCGCTCTTTAGGCAAATAGGAGATAATTTTGATGATATCATCCTGAAAACCGATGTCAAGCATCCGGTCTGCCTCATCTAAAATCAGATATTTTATGGTGTCGAATTTTACATAACCGAGATTCAGGTGCGAAATAAGCTTCCCCGGTGTTGCAATTACAATATTTCCGCCCTGCGTGAGCGCTTTTTTCTGCTGCCCCCAGTCATCCCCATCACTTCCTCCATAAATTGCAATGGAATGAATGCCTAACCCATAGGAAATTCCCTGCACCTGCTGATCAATCTGCATAGCGAGCTCGCGTGTTGGCACAAGAATCAGGGTAGTTGTTTCATCTTCGGGATGATCGAGAATTAAATCCAGAATCGGAATAACAAAGGCAGCGGTTTTCCCGGTACCGGTCTGTGCGCAGGCAATCAGATCATGCCCCGCAAGGATTACAGGAATAGCCTGCTCCTGTATGGGAGTTGCGTTTTCAAAGCCCATATATGAAATGGCTTCGAGTATGTCATCATGTATGCCTAATTCTTTAAATTTCATTCCCTCAGTTGAATTGTTGTCAAATTTTTAGATTTTATTGTTTCCCGATTACAAAGTAAATTAAATTTATTGGTTTAATCCATGACTATATGCGAAGGATTTCCGCATTTCTGGCACACCCCCTTAAAACCCTTTTGGACAATGCGTATTGCATAACGGGTGCGGGCAATCAGCAGTTCGTTACATTTTGAACATCGAGTAGATGAAAATTCTTCATCGGAAACATTCCCCGGATAAACATAACTGAGATGGCGCTTTGCAATGAAATATAGCGCCCGCAGCTTTTTAAGGGGAGTTGAGGGCAAAGTTAATTTATACTGAGGATAATACCGGGAAAGATGCAAGGGTGTTTGCGCTCCAAGTTCGCCGGCAATCCATTTAACCATCTCCTCAAACTGTGATTCATCATCATTAAGTCCGCCGATAACAAGATTTGTAATTTCAAGATGCTTCCCGCTCTGTGCAATAATTTTCAAGGTGTCCAAAACAGGCTGTAGTTTTCCCTTAGCGTGCTTTCTGTAAAAATCATCTTCAAGTGCTTTCAGGTCAATATTAAAAGCATCAATGAGCGGTAATAGTTTCAAAAGAGGTTCCGGATTGACGTAACCGTTGGAAACAACAACATTTTTCAGCCCCCGTGCTTTAACGAGCAAAGCTGTCTCAAACATAAACTCAAAGAAAGTAAAAGGTTCATTGTAGGTATAAGCAACTCCGATATTGTTTTTGACCTCAACTGCCTTATCTGCAATTTCTTCGGAAGTAATTTCACGAAAATGTTGAAAATCGGTTGCGGAGCATTGTGAAATATGGTAATTCTGGCAAAAACTGCAATGCAGATTGCATCCTACCCCTCCAAGAGATAAAATATTTTTTCCGGGAAGAAAATGATAAAGTGGCTTTTTCTCAATTGGATCTGCACTTAAGGCTGATACCCGGTTATAAACATCAGTAACAAGCATGCCATCCACATTTCTGCGCACTTTACAAATCCCGGTTTGTCCGGGTTTGAGCATGCAAAACCATGGACAAAGCATACACTTTGCAAGGTTTCCTTTTCTTTCATAAAACAGCGCTTCTCTCATTTTCTTTTTTTACAATTTAAACAAATTTAGTTAATACGCATTTTATATGATATAATTAATTATATTTGCTGCTCAAGCAAACAAACTGACCATGGAAGACAGCAATATCTGGAAAGGCATCAAACGAAATGACATAAAGGCGCTAAAGGAGCTACACAGTAGATATTATCACCAAATGTT
>JACDJC010002957.1_pt1 | contig 12772 bp, 10 predicted proteins | sample 7454191 | NCBI WGS metagenome assembly JACDJC01 (sample SAMN14253291, study PRJNA609438) | sludge metagenome | isolation source: sludge after 25d culture with pyrite and EDTA | collected 2018-12-20 | reverse complement strand
GACGTGATGGTCTTCGGCTACGGATGGCTCTCGTCCTTCTCGGCGAATCTGTCGGCGGGCCCGGTCACCGCCGAGATCGACGAGAGCATCGTCGATCTCATTCCCATGCTCACCTGGACGGTCGCGGGCGGTTTCGAGGCGCGCTATCAGCGGGCCTTCTTCGGGGCGATGGCGCTCGGCCAGCAGATCCAGACCACCGAGCGGGCGTCGTCCAAGACCATCCAGCTCGACCCGCTCGGCACGGGCTTCGGCGGCGTCACGGCGACGCGCGCCGCGTCGAGCGCGAGCGTTCGAGCCACCGAGGTGATGGCGGAGGGCGTGGCGGGCTACCGCGTGTTCTGGGCGCCCGCCTCCGCGTACTTCGACACGGCGCCCGACGATCCGCGGCGGATCTGGTTCGACGTCCTCGGCGGCGCCCGGTACTGGTACTGGCGCAACGAGGTTCGCCTCAGCATCGCGCCCGTCGTCGTCCAGGCGACGAACCCGCCTGCCCTGCCTCCGGGGCTCCGCGGACGCATCGCGGCCCGCGTCCTGTCGCGTCTCGATCTACCGCGCAGCATCCAGGTCGGAGGCAGCAACGCCGTCTTCGAGGCCGTGTCGAGCTGGACCGATGCGATCGTGGGCTTCCGGGTGGGCGGAGACGTGACGAAGGACATCTCGGTGCAGCTTCGCACGGACATCGGCGGCTTCGGCTTCGGCGACTCGTCGAGCTTCACCTGGCAGGTGATGCCCGGCGTGCAGTGGCGCTTCGCGGAGCACTGGGTGGCGGCGGCCAACTGGCGGGCCATCGGCTTCAGCCACGACAAGGTGGACGAGGCGATCTTCTACGGCGCGCTGCTCGGCATCGGGTATCGGTTCTGAGCCCAGGGAGACGTCGTGACGCTGCCCTCCCGCGCGCTGGTGGCCGCGCTCCTCTTCGGCCTCGCGCTCTCGCCGTGCATCGCGCGCGCGGAGGCTGCCCTCGGCACCGAGCAGCAGATCGACGTGGACGCGACCAACCCGGTCGGCACGCAGTGGTTCGTGAAGCTCGAGAGCAACACGTACCTCCTCGACGTGGAGTCCTTCGACACGCATCGCGTGCAGGAGAAGCTGGAGCTCCAGCCGCGCGCCGCGATCCCGCTCACGTCGCAGGCCTTCCTCATCACCCGCCCGACGATCGGCATCTTCGAGTCGAATCCGTACGCGGACGGCGGGCGCCTCGAGCGGGCCAACGGCTTCTCCGACATCGAGCTCCCGGTCGTGGTGTCGCCGGCGCTCGGGCCGGCTTGGCTCGTGGGCGTGGGGCCCACCTTCGTGCTGCCGACGGCGACGAGCGACCACACCGGGCAGGGCAAGTGGCAGAGCGGGCCGGCCGCCGTCCTCGGCTGGAAGTCCGACACCTGGCTGGCAGCGCTCTTCGGCCAGCAGTTCTGGTCCTTCGCCGGCTCGTCCGCACGGCAGAACGTGAGCCGGCTCAAGGTGCAGTACTTCCTGTCGCGCTTCTTCGCCGACGGCTGGAGCGTCGGCATGTCGCCCACCATCCTTGCCGACTGGAAGGCCGACGGCGGCCAGCAGCTCACGTTTCCCGTGGGCCTCGGCGTCAGCAAGGTCGTGAAGTACTCGGGCGCGCTCGCGCTCAAGCTCGGCGTCCAGGTCGACTACATGCCGATCCATCCGGACGAGTTCGGCCAGGAGGCGCGCCTCCAGGTGACGATCACGCCGGTGTTCCCCCAGCCGTTCCGGGAGCCGCTCCTTCCCGCCCGCTAGTCGAGGCCCTGCGGAAGTCGCCTCGCGGCGAACTTTGCATGGCCCGGCCCGTCTCCGCCTGATCTACCATGCGCCGCGTGGCGGAGCCGATGCTCGATGTCTGAGGTCCGGGCGGCCGTCGTGGCGATGGTCGCAGTCGCGTCCTTCTCGAGCGGTTGCACGGCCGGCCTCGGCGCTGCGGCGCTGCGCGAGGAGCGGCCGGACTACAACCGGGAGATCGTACGCTCGGCGGACGGGGAGATGCTCCTCAACATCGTCCGGCTCCGGTATGGGGACACGCCGCTCTTCCTCGAGCTCGGGGCCGTCGTCTCGCAGTACGGGCTCAACGCGTCCGTGAGCGCCACCGGCAAGGTGGACGGGGGGAGCGGCAGCAGCGAGGCGAGCGCGGGGGCAACCCTCGGCTACTCCGAGAATCCCACGATGACGTGGACGCCGCTCGCGGGCGAGGACTTCGCGGAGCGAATGCTCTCTCCCATCCCGCTCGATTCGGTCCTGCTCTTCCTGCAGACGGGCTGGAGCGCCGAGCGCGTGCTGCTGCTCACCATGCAGCGCGTGAACGACCTCTTCAACGCACCGACGGCCACGGGCCCGACGCCCGAGTCGAAGCCCGACTACGAGCAGTTCACCGATTTCGTCGAGCGGTTCCAGCGGCTCCGAGACGCCCACCTGATCGGGCTCAACTGGGAGCGGCAGGAGAACGAGAAGGATCCTCCCGGCCGGGATCCCCACTTCTGGATCCTCTCGCCGCAGGATCCCGCGAGCCCTCTCGCCGCGGACGTGGAGGCCGTCCGGCGCCAGCTCGGGCTCGAGTCCGGCCGGGAAGACTTCCGTCTCACGGGCTTCCCGTTCCGGCGCGCGCCCGACGAGGTCGGCATGCGTTGCCGGTCGCTGCTCGCGATCCTCTACTTCCTCGCCTCCGCCGTCGAGCCACCGGCCGGGGACGTCGAGGCGGGGCTCGTCACGATCACCCGCGACGCGTCCGGCCGGCCGTTCGACTGGCAGGATCTGAGCGGACGGCTCATGACGATCCACTCGCAGGAAGACCGACCAGAGAACGCCTACGTCGCGGTACCCTACCGCGGCGCGTGGTTCTACATCGCGGACGCCGATCGGAGCTCGAAGGCCACGTTCAGTCTCGTGAACATCCTCTTCTCGCTGCAGTCGGCCACCGGCAAGGGCAAGTCGCCCTTCCTCACGCTCCCGGTCGGCCAATGACCACGCGGGCGGGCTACCGGGCCGCGTTCGGCGCGACGCTGGCGCTGGTGCTCCTCGTCCTCGTGACGCTCCCGCTGTCGATCTCGAGCGTGGCCACCGATCTCCTGGATTCCGTCACGGGACGTGTGATCCCCATCGCGCAGCCCCGAGACGACGCGACTCCCCGGACCCACCTGCGGGCGCACATCGCCGTCGTGGGAATCGACGAGGTGCAGCTCCTCGCCTCGTTGCGCGTGGCCGGTCATCTGATCTGCAACCCGGACTGCGGGTGGAGCAGCCGGCTGCTCATCTTCTCGCTGAGCGACGACGACGACATCGCGGAAGGCGTTCCGCCGTCCGCGAGCATCGTGTTCCCCTCCACCCGGGAGGCCGTGTCGCAGATGGTCGATCTCCCCATCCGCGGGCAGCCCGTTCACTACCCCTTCGACGAGTACACGCTCACCCTCGGCGTCGTGCTGCAGCGAATCTTCGCCGACGGATCGGTGATGACCGTACCGGCGGACGAGGCTGCAGATCGTCTTCAGTTGACCGTGCAAGAGCTCCTGCCGAGGGAGATCATGACGGTCGAGCCGGCGATCCCTCCAGCCGATGTCCATCGCCCGAACGACCCCTTCAAGTACCTGCACGTTCAGCCGCTGCGCTTCGAGCGGCCCCACTACGTGCACGTGATGGCCGTGCTGCTCGTGCTGCTGATCGCGGCGGCCGCGGCCTACGCCGTCTTCCTCCGCCCGTTCCAGGATCTCATCGTGAACGTGGGCGCCCTCGTGCTCGGCATCTGGGGCATCCGTGCGATCCTGACCCCCGCGAACGTCTACTACGTGACGTCCATCGACCTGGCGCTCTCGATCGTCATCATCTTCCTGCTGGGCGCCATCTCCGTGAAGGCGCTCTTCCACATCCACGATCGCGCGGAGATGCGCGTGCTGCGCCGGCGGAGACGTCAGAAGCATTCCGGCTAGATTTTCGCGGAACGGGTGGCGCGAAAGGGCAAGACCGTGTCGGCGGGCGGCCACACCTTGACGCCCGGGCTCACGGCGATGGTGAGAGGCGCGGAGTCCCGGCCGCAGATGCAGCCCGAGCCCGTGCCTGCGGGCTCGGGGCCTACGACGATCTCCGATGTGAGTTCGGCGGATCAACGGATGGACCAGGAGGCACAGCAATGAACCGACGGCCCAGCACTTTCGCGGTCGCCGTGGCCATGGCCATCGCCATCGGCCCGGCCATCGGCGGCGCGCAGACCCCCGCCGGCACGACGGCCGCTGCTCCGAAGTACGCGCCCGATGTCCCCGCCAGGATCACGACGCCCGACACGGTCGAGACTCGGATCGGCACGCTGCGCTTCAAGGACGGCGCTCCCGATCCGGCGACGGTCGAGCTCGCCTACGACCAGATCGACTTCAGTCGCGGCATCGACGCCTTCGTCAAGGGAATGTCGGCCACCTCCGTATACGCGATCTGTCGCGGCCTCGAAGAGGCGGGGGTCAAGCCCAACGGCGGCATCGGGATCACCGAGCAGTTGATGGACGCCCGCTCGCTGTTCCTGACGCCCAACACCACCACCGTCTACGTCCTCCTGTGCGTCAACCTGAAGGACGGGCCGATGGTCGTGCGGGTGCCGCCGCGCGCACTCGGCCCGGTGGACGACGCCGACTTCCGCTGGGTGACCGACGTGGGACTGACGGGCCCCGACAAGGGCGCGGGTGGGGACTATCTCTTCGTGCCCCCCGGCTACCAGGGAGCCGTACCCGCAACGGGCTACAACGTCGCAAGGCCGCGCACCAACCGGCTGCTGATCTTCTATCGGGTGTTCGTCGAGAACGGCGATCTCGCGGCCGCCACTGCGAGTGTCAAGGCGAAGGCCGCGGTCTTCCCGTTGTCGCAGGCGTCCACGCCCCCGGCGACGAGCTTCGTCAACCTCTCGGGCGTCGAGTTCAACACGATCAGCGCCAACGACTCGAGCTTCTACGAGGAGCTGGATGCCGTGGTGCAGAACGAGCCCGCCGACTGGGTGGATGCCGACACCGTGGGCCTGTACGCGGCCATCGGCATCCGCAAGGGACAGCCCTTCGCGCCGGATGCGCGCATGAAGAAGACGCTCTCGGAAGCCGTCGCGGTGGGCAACGCGTACGCCCGCTCGAACGCATGGGCATCCCGCGATCCCAGAACCCGGATCTTCAAGGACCGGCAATGGGTCACGCCGTTCGTGGGGGGGAGCTACCAGTTCCTCTCGGGCGCGGAGCGATTGCTCGATGCCGAGGCGATGTTCTTCTACCTCGCCACCGGCATCACGCCCGCCATGAGCGAAGCCAGGCCGGGTACCGGCTCCGCCTATGCGCTGGCCTTCCGCGATGCGGCCGGGAGCTACCTCGACGGCGGTCGCACCTACAAGGTGACCCTGCCCGGGCCGATTCCCGCGAAGGACTTCTGGGCCTTCACGGTCTACGACAACCAGACGCGCTCGCTGCTTCCGACGGATCAGAAGTCGGCGGGGTTGGACAGCAACGTTCCCGGACTGAAGAAGAACGCGGACGGCGGCGCGACCGTCTGGTTCGGACCGAAGGCGCCGTCCGGCAACGAAGCGAACTGGGTGCAGACGATGCCGGGTAAGGGCTACAACCTCATCCTGCGGCTCTATGGGCCGCTCGAGCCCTGGTTCGACCAGACCTGGCAGCCGGGCGATCTCGAGGTGCAGCCCTGACCGCGCAGACGCGAGAGGGCCGTGGCCTGAGCGCCCACCACGGATGGCGATGATCACCCACATTCACCACGCGAACGGGAGAATCATGAGGGGTATGAGACGGATTCTGGCATCGACGATCCTGACGCTTGCGGCAGCGCCGACCGTTGCTTCCGCAGAGCTCGCACCGCAGGAGGCGGTCGCGATCGCCACCGACGCCTACGTCTACGGCTATTCCCTCGTCACCACCGACGTGACGCGGATCCAGATGTCCAACGTCGCCGAGGCCACCGAGCTGCAGGCGCCGCTGAACCAGTTCCTGAACGTCAAGCGCTATCCGCCCGCGGACTACCGCGGCGTCTCGGCGCCGAACGCCGACACGCTGTACTCGCTGGCGTGGCTCGACCTCGAGGAGCCTCAGGTCTTCAGTCACCCGGACATGGGCAAGCGCTACCACCTCTTCCCGATGGTCGATCTGTGGATGACGATCTTCGCGAGCCCGGGCACCCGGAACGGGGACGGCAAGGCCGCCGACTACCTGATCACCGGCCCGGGGTGGAAGGGCGAGGTGCCCGCCGGCATGAAGCACATCCCGGCGGCGACGCGCTACATGGTGATCCTCGGACGCACCTACGCCGACGGCACCGACGCCGACTACGAGGCCGTCAACGCGCTGCAGGCGCAGTACAAGATCACGCCGCTCTCGGCCTTCGGCAAGCCGTTCACGCCGGTGGCGCCGCCGGTCGACCCGAACCCCGGCATCTCGATGACCGACAAGCCGCAGGCCGTCATCCTGGCGATGGGCACCGAGGGCTACTTCAACTGGCTGAGCAAGCGCATGTGCGATGTCGCTCCTGCGTATGCTGCCGACGCGCCGGCGCTGGCGCGCTTCGCGAAGATCGGCTTCGAGCCGTGCAAGCCCTTCGAGATGGCCAAGCTCGATCCGGCGGTGCAGGCAGCCCTTGCGGATCTGCCCAAGACCGCGCTCGACCAGATCGGCGCCAACCAGAGTGCCCTCGGCAAGAGGGTCGACGGCTGGGAGATCACCAAGGGTCTGGGTCGGTACGGCACCGACTACATGAAGCGCGCCGTCGTCGCCGCCTTCGGCTGGCCGGCCAACCTGCAGGAGGACGCGGTCTACCCGTACACGCTGATCGACAGCACGGGCGCGAAGCTCACGGGCGCCAACAAGTACACGCTGACCTTCGCCAAGGGCCAGACCCCGCCGGTCAACGGCTTCTGGTCGATCACGATGTACATGATCGACCAGGGCTGGTGGTTCGTGCCGAACGAGCTCAACAAGTTCACCGTCAGTCCGCGCAACGACCTGAAGGCCAACCCCGACGGCTCGATCACGCTGTACTTCCAGAAGGATTCGCCCGGCAAGGACAAGGAGGCGAACTGGCTGCCTGCGCCCGAAGGCGAGTTCATCCCGATGCTGCGCATGTACTGGCCCAAGGACAAGGCGCCCTCGATCCTCGACGGCAGCTGGACGCCGCCCGCGGTGCAGAAGGCCCCGTAGCCGCGCGCTCGGCGGGAGCGCCGGGGCGCAGGGAGCGACCGGCTATCCCCGGCGCTCGCTGCCGAGCCGCATGCGGAGATCGGTCCGGAAGCCGGCGAGCACCGCGCCGACGCCGTGATGCTCCTCGCACGAGACGCCGCTCCGGCCCTCGAGCGCGGCGGCGATGGGCCCCCGGAACCACGGGAAGAGGGTCGACGGAAGGGACGCCGGGTCGAAGAAGCGGACGCGTGGCGTCTCGGAGCTCGTGCGCAGGGTTCCACCCGCCACGCGACACCGGTAGATCACGGCGGTGTGGGGCCGGAAGCCGGTGCGCCGCCACTCGCCCACGCGCTCCACGGCTTCGATCTCGATCCCCGTCTCCTCCCGCACCTCGCGGCGCAGCGCGCTCTCGAGGGGCTCGCCCGGCTCGGGCGTGCCGCCCGGGAGCTCCCACCCGAGAAGGTCGCTCCGCACCGAGAGCAGGATGCGGCCGCTCGCGTCCCGGACCACCGCCTGCACGATCACGAGCGGCGCGCTCTCGCCCACGCGGGGCGAGCCGAGGCCGAACCAGGCGAGCCTCGCGTAGACGCGGAGGGCGCGGAGCGGCCCCCGCTTCATCGGCCGTCCCCGTCCGTCGGTCGGCGCTGCATCCGGCGGACCGGACTACGCGACGATCTTGTTGAGCGGGTACTCGACGATCCCGGTGGCGCCGGCCTCGCGAAGCTGGGGCACGAGCTCGCGCACGAGCCGCTCTTCGATGATCGTGTTCACGGCGACCCAGCGATCGTCGGCCAGCGCGGAGATGGTGGGCGTCGCCAGCGCCGGCAGGAGCTCGAGCACCTTGTCGAGATCCAGCCGCTTCGCATTGAGCATCAGCCCCACCCGGTCGGCGGCGGCGATGGCGGCGCGCAGCAGGAGCACGAGCCGCTCCATCTTCCGCCGCTTCCACTCGTCCGCGAAGGCGCCCGGGTTCGCGATGAAGCGGGGTGTGCTCTCGAGCACCACGTCGAGGACGCGGAGATCGTTCGCGCGGATGCTCGAGCCCGTCTCGGAGACATCGACGATCGCGTCGGCGAGGAGCGGCGGCTTCACTTCCGTGGCGCCGTACGAGAACTCCACCTCCGCCCGAACGCCATGCCGCTTCAAATAGCGCTGCGTGAGGCCGACGGCCTCCGTCGCGATGCGCTTCCCTTCGAGGTCCCTGACCGTGCGAAACGGCGATCCGTCCTTCACCGCGAGGAGCCAGCGCACCGTGCGGTAGTTCGGCCAGGGCGCGCGGAGGTCGGCGAGCTCCTTCACCTTGACGCGGTTCTCCATCACCCAGTCGATGCCGGTGATGCCGCAGTCCATCGCACCGTGGTCCACGTACCGCGCCATCTCCTGCGCGCGGATCAGGATGCACTCGATCTCGGGGTCGTCGATCGTCGGGTAGTAGGATCGCGACGAGATCGCGACCTGGAAGCCGGCGTGGTCGAAGAGCTTGACCGTCGTGTCCTGGAGGCTTCCCTTCGGGAGACCGATCCGGAGCCGCTTCGCCGCCCTGGGCTTCGCGCTCATCGCTCTTGCTCCGTCGCATTCGCGCTCATCGCTTGTAGACCGTCGCCGGGTCGAAGACCTGCACACCGTCGTCCGTCCAGCCCGAGCCGTCGCGTCTGCGGAAGAAGCAGTGACGCTTTCCGGTGTGGCACGCGGCGCCGCCGCGCTGCTCCACCTTCAGGAGGACCGCGTCGCCGTCGCAGTCGATGCGCAGCTCGTCGACGCGCTGCGTGTTTCCGCTCTCCTCGCCCTTGTGCCAGAGGCCGCGGGTGCGGCTCCAGTAGACGGCCTCGCCCGTCTCGAGCGTGCGGCGGAGCGACTCCTCGTTCATGTGCGCGACCATCAGGATCTCGCCGGTGGCGGAGTCCTGCGCGATGGCGACGACGAGACCGCCGCCCTTCTCGAAGTTCACGGCGTCGAGGAGGCTCATGAGGGCGCGGAAGCTACCCGGCGGCGAGGGCAGCCGCCAGCTTGTCCACGAGCGCGCGCAGGTCGTCGAAGGCGGGCCCGCGGACGTAGAGCGCGTCCCGGGCCGAGGCCGCGCCCCCCGCGCGCCGCTGCTCCAGCACGCCCCGGCGGACGAGGAGGTCGAGCGCGTTGCGGAACGTCACGGGGTTGGCCGCCTCCGCGCGCTCGGCCTCGCCGAGCAGCCGGAAGCGCTCGAACTGCTCGGTGACCTCGCGCTCCAGGCGGCGCCCGCCGAGTGTCGGCTCGCCCTGCAGGACCGCGGAGAAGGCCGCGAGATACGCCTCGAGGAAGCCCCGCGTCTGCGCCGCGAGGAACCGGAAGTAGGGCCTCCCCTTCTCGGTGGGCCGGAACCCCTCGGCGCTCCGCTCCAGGTGGCCGCAGCGCTCGAAGTAGTCGAGGTAGCCGTCCACGTGCGCGGCGAGCACCTCGCCGCGGGGCACGAAGAACTCCTCGTAGAAGAGATCGATCCAGAACGCGAGCTCCTCTCCGAGCCGCGAGCGCGTACCGCCGGAGAGGCACGCGCGGCCGAGGAAGCTCGGAGCCGCGAGGAAGTGGAGGATCGTGTTCCGGTAGAAGTCGAGCGCTCGACGCCGGGACTCGTCGAACCACAGCACCTCGCCCCGCGAGTCCGGCGCGGTTCGGAGGAGATCGCTCCGGAGCAGGAACGCGATCGCCTCGCGAAAGTCGCCCCCGTCGCGGGCGAGGGCCGGGGTGAGCTGGACGTCCTGCAGCCGCAGCAGATCGAGGATGAGCTGCATGCGCCGCAGCAGCTCGAAGCGGAAGAGTCCGCGCGGCGCGCCGGCGAGGACGGAGCAGGCCGCCACGGACGTGGCATTGGCGACGGTCGCCCAGTTGATGCGCTCCACGATGCGGTGGCCCAGTGCGTCGACGAAGCGTCGCTTCTCCTCGAGCGTCGCCTCGTCCTCTCCCGTCGCGAAGGCCTCGCGCCGGCTCCCGAGCGCCTCCGCGAGCGAGATGGGCTCGCCGAAGCTCACGAAAACGCTGCCGAACCTTCGCTGGAGGAACTTGCGGGCGCGGATCAGCCCGAGCGTGCTCTCCTTGGTCTTCTCTCCGCCCTCGAGCTCCTCGACCATCGCGCCCTCCTCCACGAGGCGCTCGTAGGTGATGGCGATCGGCACGAAGAAGAGGTCGCGGCGCTTGCAGGAGAGGAAGGCTTCGACGTCCCAGGAGAGCATGCCGAGCCGCGGCGGGAGCGTCTTGCCCGTGCGGGAGCGACCGCCCTCGATGAAGAACTCCTGCGTGAAGCCCTCCTTCACCAGGTAGCCGACGTAGCGGCGGAACACCTCCTTGTAGAGCGGGTCCGCGAACGAGCGGCGGAGGAAGAAGGCGCCCGCGCGCCGGAAGATCATCCCGAAGGGCCCGAAGCCCATGTTCTCGCGCGCGGCGATGTGCGGCGGCACGAGGTGGTTCGAGTAGAAGAGCCACGAGAGGATCAGGAAGTCGAAGTACGAGCGATGACTCGGCACCAGGACGATCGGGTGCTTCTTGGCGTAGTCCGCCACCTTCTCGAGGCCGAAGACCTCGATCGATGCGAACATCCGGCGGAAGATCCCGCTCACGATCACGTTCAGCACCGCGAGGAGGGTCGAGTTCATGTTCGCGGCGATCTCGCGGAAGACCTTCTCGGCGTCGAGGCGCGCGGCCTCGAGGCTCCGTCCGGAGGCCTTCGCGTGCGCCACGACCGCGGCCTCCACGCCCGGATCCTCGAGCACGGCCTCCTGCACCTTGTAGCGGGGCTTGAGCGTGGGCCCCTCGACCGCCTTCTCCTCGCGGTAGAAGAACACGAGGAGCGAGCGGCGCACCTTGCGGACGAGCGCCTCCTCGCCTTCGTGGCGCCGCTCCCCGACGAAGTGCGTGAGGTCGATGGGGTCTCCCACCTTCACGTGCAGGCCGCGGTAGGTGGTGAGGAACGACGTGATCTTGGCCACGTCGGACGGACGCGTCCGCTCGCCGTAGGCGAGGTTCAGGAACCGCCGCTCCGCCCGCGGCCCCTTGCGCCAGAAGAGCGCGAGCGGCACCAGGTGCACGGGGCGGCCACCGCTCCATGCGGCGCGCACCAGCTCGTCGAGGCAGTCGAGCTCCTGCCGTCCGGCCTCCACGGCGGCGCGACGCCCCCGGAGCACGGTTCCGAGCCGCTGGGTGCGAAGGAACAGGAACTGCGACGCGCCGCCGAGCGCGAGCTCGCGCGCGTGCTCCCGCTCCGCGCCGCGACCCGAGCCGAAGCGACCGCGGAGCCAGTCGCCGAGGATGCGCACGGCCTCGAGCAGCGGCCGGTAGTAGTAGAAGTGCAGGCCGTTGGCGGCCCCCGAGAGACGCAGTCCCTCGCGCAGGAAGAGCGTGTTGAACAGGAAGTAGTCGAGGCGGCTCGCGTAGCGCATCACGTACACGACGGAGCCCGCGCGCTCGAGCTCGCGGAGGCGCGAAACCGTGCGGTCGTCGAGGTCGAAGTGCCGGAAGAAGCGCCGCGCGAACCAGCGGAAGAACAGGTTGAACCGGGGCGTCATCGCCGAGAGGCGATCCGCCGAGGCGCGCGCGTCCGGCGCCGCGGTGTCCGAGGTCCCCGCCATCGAGGGGACGATACCGTCGCCGCTCCGGCGCGACCAACGCCGCGCCCCGGGCCTTCACTGCGGCGCGAGTCGAGGCGACGGCGGCGGGCCGCCGCCTCGACTCAGCGCGTCAAGCGAGGATCTTGTCGATCGAGGCGGCGATCTCCTGCGGCGTCCAGAGGCCGCCGGCCTCCTTCTTGGTGACGCCTTCGTTCCGCTGCATGCGCATCTCGGCGATCGTCCCACCGCCCACGAAGAAGGTCTTGTCGGTCAGGTGCTTGGCCTGCTCGCTCGCCAGGTAGACGACCAGCGGAGAGACCAGCTTCGGGTCCATCTTCGCCTTCATCTCCTCGGCCTGGAAGAACGGCAGATCGTCGGTGAGGCGCGTCAGCGCGACGGGCGCGAGCGTGTAGCAGCGTACGTTGAACTTCTTGCCTTCGAGCGCGAGGCAGCGCATGAAGCCCCAGATGCCGGCCTTGGCGGCACCGTAGTTGCTCTGGCCGAAGTTTCCGTTGAGTCCGGACGTGGAGGACGTGCTGATGATCACGCCGCCCTGGCCGCGCTCCTTCATGTGCCGGAAGACGGGCTGCGTGACGCAGAACGTGCCCTTGAGGTGCACCTGCACCACGACGTCCCACATCGCCTCGTCCATGTTCGAGAGCGTCTTGTCGCGCAGGATGCCGGCGTTGTTGACGAGGATGTCGACGTGCCCGAACGCCTTCACCGCCGTGTCGACGATCGACTTCCCGCCCTCCATCGTGGCGACGCTCGCGTAGTTGGCGACCGCTTCTCCGCCCTTCGCCTTGATCTCGTCGACCACATGGTCGGCCATGTTCTGGCTGCCGCCACCGCCGCCATCGCGCGCGCCGCCGAGATCGTTCACCACCACGGCCGCACCCTCGGCCGAGAGCGCCAGCGCGTGCTCGCGCCCGATGCCGCCGCCGGCGCCGGTCACGATCGCCACCTTTCCGTCGAGCAGACCCATGAGCTCTCTCCTTGTGCGGCCGGGAAACGGAAGCCGCGGGGGGGATCCTCGGAGCGAGGACGCCGACGGAGGACGTT
>JACDJC010002956.1_pt1 | contig 12778 bp, 6 predicted proteins | sample 7454191 | NCBI WGS metagenome assembly JACDJC01 (sample SAMN14253291, study PRJNA609438) | sludge metagenome | isolation source: sludge after 25d culture with pyrite and EDTA | collected 2018-12-20 | reverse complement strand
TTTGATCGCTGCTTTACAGGGTTCACTGCAATGGCCGTTGCTGGTCGTTGTGGAACGCATGGATCAGGGCTTAGCCATCGCAGACGAACTAGGGTTTTGGATGGATAGGGAAGCGATTGCCTTCTTCCCGGAATCGACCACCATGTTTTACGAAAATGCGCCCTGGGGACCCTTGACCCGCCGAGACCGGCTGCGGGTGTTAACGGCATTAAGCCGGTATCATTTGCCGGGTACACCAAAGCCGGCACAGCCCCTGGTCATCATTACTACGGTAAAAGCTTTGATGATGCGCACTATGCCACGCCAAATCTATTTAAAATCGGTGTTAAGGCTGCGCACCGGGCAGGTCGTCCAACCTGATAGCCTGATTCGGGAATGGGTTGGGTTTGGATATGAAGCCAGTGAAATTGTGGTCATGCCCGGGCAGTTCTCAAAACGGGGCGGGTTATTGGATATTTGGTCTGCATCGGAAGAATACCCGGTGCGTCTGGATTTTTTTGGCGATGAAATTGACTCACTGCGCCAGTTTGATCCAGCTACGCAACGCACCCTTCACCAACTAAAGGAAACCACTGTGACCCCGGCCAGCGAGGTGTTAGCCTCCAAAGCACTGGAAAAAGGGCTGGCGGTTCAGGATTTGCATGAATTTTCTCTTCCCCTGATCTATGCGCAAAACGCCAGTTTATTGGATTATCTGCCGAAAAAATCGCTGGTGATTTTGGATGATCTGCAATTCCTGGAAACAGTGGCGAATGAGCTGGAAGAAAAAGCGGTGCGCGTGCGGCAAGAATCGATTCAGGAAGGGGGTTTGGATGCTCAATATCCTACCCCATATACGTCCTGGTCTGAGATTATGGATAGTTTGCATACCATCCAATGGCTGGAACTGGGTTATTCCAGCGCTGAGGAACCATCTCCGCTGGCGCAGCAGATTGTGCCCGGTGAACGCTTTGGCGGGAAACTAAAGCCATTTATCCAGCATATTGTGGAGTGCTGCAGGGTTGCTGATGAAGTTATGGTGGTTTCTCGCCAGTTAAAACGAATTCGCGAATTGTGGGATGCCGCAGCCTGTCCGTTCCGTGAGCCGAGGTTTGTAGATGGCAGCTTATCCGATGGCTGGGTGTTAACCGATGACGATCAAAAAAAGCGGTATCATCTCTATGGCGATGGGGAAATATTTGGCTGGGACCGTCCCCAGCCGCGCAAACGGCAGAGACCGGCCGTGCAATCGCCCGAGATGGACTACGCTGATTTGCGCCCTGGTGATTATGTGGTGCATGTGGATTACGGCATTGGGCGTTTTACCGGGCTGATCCAGCGTGTTTTGGAAGGAACCGAACGGGAATTTCTTAATATTGCTTATGGGGAAAATGATCAGTTGTTTGTGCCAGTGCATCAAGCCGACCGCCTCAGTCGCTATATTGGGCCAGATGGGAATGAACCCCGCCTAACCCGCCTGGGTACGCAGGACTGGAGCCAGGCCAAGGCCAAAGTGCGCGAAGCGGTGCAGGAGATTGCTCAAGATCTATTGGAATTATACGCCAGGCGTTCTGTGGTGGAGGGCGTTAAGTTTAGCCAGGATACGGTTTGGCAGCAGGAACTGGAAGCCAGCTTCCCGTATGTAGAGACGGATGACCAGATCAAGGCGATTAACGAAGTGAAAGCGGATATGGAGGCAGCCCGTCCGATGGACCGCCTGTTGTGCGGTGATGTCGGCTATGGCAAGACCGAAGTCGCGCTGCGGGCTGCGTTTAAGGCGGTGATGGATGGCAAACAAGTTGCGATTTTAGTGCCAACTACCGTGCTGGCGCAGCAGCACTATGAAACCTTCCGCGAACGGTTGGCGCCCTTTCCGGTAAATGTGGAGATGTTATCCCGTTTCCGTACACCCAAGGAACAAGATGAAATCCTATTGCGGCTGGCGGTTGGTGATTTGGATATTGTGATTGGCACCCATCGTTTGATCCAAAAAGACGTGACATTTAAAGAGCTGGGGTTATTGATCATCGATGAAGAACAGCGCTTTGGCGTGACCCATAAAGAATTTTTCAAAAAAATGCGCACCGAATTGGATGTATTAACCCTGACCGCCACCCCGATTCCGCGCACCTTATATATGGCCCTGACCGGTGTACGCGATATATCCGTCATCAATACCCCGCCAGCCGAACGTCAGCCTGTGGTAACGCATATTGGCCCCTATTCCCAAAAGCTCGTGCGGCAGGCTATCATTCGGGAATTAGAACGCGGCGGGCAGGTCTTTTTTGTGCATAACCGCGTTCAGACGATTGGGGCGATGAAGAGTCACTTGAACAACCTCGTACCCGAGGCCAAGGTAGGGGTTGCCCATGGGCAAATGAAAGAAGGCCAGCTTTCAACGGTGATGGAGCAATTTACCGCCGGTAAAATTGATGTGCTGTTGTGTACATCCATCATTGAGTCTGGCCTGGATATTCCCAATGCGAACACATTGATCGTGGATCGCGGCGATGCGTTTGGTCTGGCGCAGCTTTACCAACTGCGCGGACGGGTGGGGCGCGGGGCGCAGCGCGCCTATGCCTATTTCTTCCGTCACCGCAAAAAAGCAGCCACCAGCGAGGGCCAGGAGCGTTTGGAAACAATTGCCGAGTATACACAACTGGGGGCAGGGTATTCGATTGCCATGCGTGATCTGGAAATGCGCGGGGCCGGAGAATTATTAGGGACGCGTCAGCATGGGGCGATTGCCAGCGTCGGGTTTCATCTGTACACACGGCTGTTGGGCCAGGCCGTGCGTGCCATTAAATCGGGTGGCAATTTGGTGAATACGCCAGAGTTACCTGGCTTTAAAGAAATTAAAATGGCGGTCTCGGTCGATCTGCCCTTGGATGTGGGCGTGCCGGTGGGGTATGTTTCCGATCAGCGCATGCGCCTGAGCATCTATCGCCGCATGGCCGCTATTGACTCCCTTGCTCACCTGGAAGAATTACAAACTGAATTTGCAGATCGGTTCGGCCCGTTACCAGAGCAGGTCAAAAATCTCTTGTATCAAATAAAAATCAAGATCCTGGCCGAGCAAGCCGGTTTCGCCTCGGTCGGTTTTGAAAATCAGCAATTGGTCTTGAAGTTTCCATCCCTGCCGCCAGGGCATACGGACAGAAAATTACCAGAGATCGGCCTCGGGGTTCGGCCGGGGAAAAACGCTTACTGGATTTCTTTAAAGCAACTTCAAAAAGATTGGCAAGAGCTATTACCAGAAGTCATTCAAGATTATATTGCTTCACGCCAAATTGAATAAAATCCGGTATAATCTAATCTTAGATTTTATGTTCTAAAGAGGCAGATATGGAATTTCAATTACAGGCACCTTTTATCCCGATGGGCGATCAACCCGAAGCGATTCACCAATTGGTGAGCGGGGTCCGGCAGGGCTATCGCGATCAGGTCTTGTTGGGCGGCACCGGCACTGGTAAAACCTTTGCCATGGCAAATATTATTCAAGAATTGCAAAAGCCAGCCCTGATTATGGCGCATAATAAAACCCTGGCCGCTCAGCTCTATGCTGAGTTTAAGGAATTTTTCCCGTATAATGCGGTTGAGTATTTTGTCTCTTATTATGATTATTATCAGCCAGAAGCGTATGTGCCGCGCCATGATCTATTTATCGAAAAAGAAACCGATGTCAACGAGGAGATTGAACGCCTGCGTTTAGCGGCCACCAAAGCACTCATGTCACGTAATGATGTCATCATTGTGGCTTCTGTCTCGTGTATTTATGGCCTGGGCAGTCCCGAGAATTATGGAAATGCTGTGATCGCCTTGAAAACCGGGCAAATCTATCGCCGCAATGCACTCTTACGCCAACTGATTGAAAGCCAATATACCCGTAATGATATGGACTTTCATTCCGGCACCTTTCGGGTGCGGGGGGATACCTTGGAGATTTTTCCAGCCTATGAAGACAAAAAAGCCTACCGAGTTTCCTTTTTTGGCGATGAAGTGGAACAGATCACCCAATTAAACCCGGTGACTGGTGAAATTTATGACCGGCCTGAGGAAGTACAGATTTTCCCTGCTAAACATTATATTACCGATGAGGAACGCCTGAAACAATCGATCCAAGACATTGAGCAGGAGATGGAAATCCAAATCGGCCGCTTCAAAAATGAAGAAAAATACCTGGAAGCGCAGCGTATTGAACAGCGCACCAAGTACGATCTGGAAATGCTGCGCGAAGTGGGGTATTGTTCCGGTGTGGAAAACTATTCCCGCCATTTGGATCAGCGCCCCCCTGGCAGCCCGCCTTGGACGTTGATTCACTACTTGCCAACCGATTATTTGCTATTCCTGGACGAATCGCACATGACCGTGCCGCAAATTCGGGGCATGTACCGCGGCGATCAATCCAGAAAGCAAACCCTGGTTGACTTTGGTTTCCGGCTGCCATCTGCGCTGGATAACCGCCCCTTAAAATTTGAAGAATTTGAAAAAGCAATGGGATATACCATTTATACCTCAGCTACCCCCGGACCGTATGAGCTACAAAAAGCAGATCAGATCACCGAGCAGATCATTCGTCCGACTGGTTTGCTGGACCCGCAGGTGGAAATCCGCAAGACGCAGGGACAGATTGACGACCTGCTGGTGGAAGTGAAAAAGCGGATTGAAGTCGGGGAACGGGTGTTAATTACTACCCTCACCAAGCGCATGTCGGAAGATCTTTCGGAATACTTAATGGAATTGGGCATTAAGGTGCAGTACCTGCATTCTGAAGTAGATACCTTGGATCGGGTCGCTATTTTGCGCGATTTGCGGAAAGGGGTGTTTGATGTGTTAGTGGGCATCAATTTATTAAGGGAAGGGCTGGATTTGCCCGAGGTTTCCCTGGTTGCCATTCTGGATGCGGATAAAGAGGGTTTCTTGCGGTCGGAGACGGCCTTGATTCAGACGATTGGCCGGGCGGCGCGACATGTGCATGGGCGTGTGATCATGTATGCCGATAAGATCACCGATTCAATGGCAAATGCGATCAAAGAGACTAACCGGCGTCGTGAAAAGCAGGAAACCTACAATCGAGAACATGGCATTGAACCGGCCAGCATCATCAAGGCGATCCATGACCTGACCGAAAGGGTCTCTGAGCATGCGATTGGTGAGGCCAAAGCAGAATATGCGGCTGGGCAGCGTGAACGCAAAATGAATGTCAAGGAATTGGAGCGCACGATTTCTCATTTGGAACAAGAAATGCGCGATTCCGCGAAGGCCTTGGAATTTGAGAAAGCGGCTGCCATTCGCGATCAGATCTATGAATTACGCACGATCTGGGCTGAAGAGGCGGATATCCCCCCCTGGAAAAAGGCAGCCATCTTGGCCGGGGAGACGGTTTAATTCAGGATTTTGAATTCGTTTTTTCTTTTTTGCCGCAGCCATAGGCCGCTAAAAAATGGGGGGAGGATCAATACAGCGGATAAAAGCAGGTACGGGCTAAAAATCGAAACGGATGAAGAAACTTGTTGGGGCGACAGATTGAATTCACTGAACAGCGAGACATCCATATTTAAGATGGTTCTTTTCCACTCTTTTTCTACTTCATAGATGGTCTTGTTATAGGTTTGCAAAAAGCCTTCTTCGCAGCCCAATCCATCGCGATAGTTCAGGAAAAGCTGCTGAATTGCGTTGGAACCGTATTGCTCATTGATATACTTAAGGAATGACCAGGATTGCGCATACGCTAAGAAGGCACCCGAGGCATCGGCTGGAAATTGGTTGCAGTAGCTAACCATCGGTTTAATGGTTTGTTCCTGGGCTGCCTTTTGGATAATGCGTTGATAGTCGGGGTTTGGATACAGTTCCACAATCGATGCTAAGCCTTCTTTTAACCAGACCGGCTGTTGGGTATACGAAGGCCCGGCGATCTGATATTCCATCAGGTGCATCAATTCGTGGGGTAGCTGGCGTTCCAGTTCTAGTTTTTGATTGGGTCCGGGCGGGATGGATAAAATCACCATGCCCAGGCTGGGGTTGGCATGACCTGCCACCCACAATTGATCCTGTAGATTGAGTGCGGATTGTAAGGAGGATGCATCAGGATAAATGATGATCTTAAAATCTTCGGGTAAGGAGGCATCCAGGATCTCCGTAATTTTTTGCAATCCTAATTTTGTGGTGTTATACACATCCTGGGCAAATTGATCATCTTGGTTTTGCCAATAGATTTCCACCTTGTCGAAACGCTTATGTTTCCATTCAAAGCGGTTGTCCAGGTAATCAAACCAGTATGAAGAACTGGTGTACGATTTTCCATCTTGAAAGCTGACTTCAAACCAATAATACACTCTGGTGAAGGGGTAATCGGTGAGATTTTCAGGGGCAATTTCTTGTAAAATCTGGTTTTGATCAAATGCTTCGATCTCGATGACACGGGTGTATTGTTTGTCGGGATGAATATATAAGGCGATGGACTGGATGGGCTGTTTGCTCGAAAATTCAGCCTGAAGGGTGGCCGAATCCCCATACGCATAGAAAAACTGCACATTTTCAAATGTTACCAGGTCAGCCTGGAGGAGAGTTGCTCCCATCAGGGGAAATGCCAGGAAGATCATCAAAAAAAGCAACAGATAGCGCATGCTTGTTTTTCTTGATCGGTTATTCGTCGCTTTCCTCATCGTCCTCATCGTCGTACAGCGTTTCAAATTCATCATCATCCATATCATCGTCAGTTTGCTCATCGAGATGGTAGTACATATCCCGTAACCAAGAATTCCTGTAAAGCGCATCGGATAAGTCTTGCTCGCTGTCGTCCATCGAAAATTCGCGGTATTGGGAAGAATCAGTTTCCTGAATATCTAAAAAATCTAAATCTGGCAGGATACCATTGGTGAGCTGCAGGTTGTCCAGTGCGTCATCCAAAAACATGAGTTCGATCTCGTCTTCGGTCTCGTCCATTAATTTATGGATTAGGGTATCGATCCCTTCTCCGCCAATCTTTGAAAGCGACCAGACCGCTGCAGTCCGGGCATCCTCATCTAACTCATCATTCAAGATAAATTTAAGCAGCAATTTTCGTGCCGCTTTAATCTCAAGTTCGCCCGCCGCTCGAATGGCTTCGCGTTGAATATAAGCGTTTGGATTGATCAGGGAGGTGAGTACTTGTTCTTCCCAAAATTCATCGGCACTGCGGCCCATCGCCACCACAGCACTTTTGGTCCACTGATGATTGGCCGATAAATAGGCATTTTGAATGAAGGCTTTTATCTCTTCTCTGCCAGAGTATCCAATCGATTCAAGAGCTTTTTGGCGCACCAACTCACTTTCATCATCTGCCAGGACACTGAGCAAAACCTCTTCGAGCTGCTCATAATCTTCTTCGGGGATCTCTTCCAGCTCCCCGAGAAAGACAAAATGCCCTAAGGCTATGGCAGCCTGTGCGCGTACATTCGTGTCTGCATCGTGCAGCAACAGGCTTAACAAAGGTTGAATTAAGCGGCGTGATTCTATATCCGCTAATAAGCGGATTGAGCTGGCCCGAATGACACTATTTTCGTCATCCAAACCGAGCAATGCCAGTTGGCTGAAATCTTTGGTGAAGTCGCTTTCATAAATGATTTCCAGATTTTCAAATAATTTGGCTTTGCGCTGCGGGGTAATTTCGTGCCAAATATTTTTCAGTTCATATAAATCTTCATACGCGATATCCGAAAACTCGACAAAATATTCAACTGGAAAGGCTGCGTTATCATCGAGTAAAGCTTGTATTACCATTTTAAAATCGATCGGTTCGTTTTGGTTGTCCATAATTCATCCTATTTAGGGTATGACGATTGGTTTCAGGATGTCCATGGTGGTGATAATCACCATCAGGGCCAACAAAGCCACAAAACCAACCATATTAATCATATTTTCGTACTTTGGCGGTACCCGTTTTCGGAACAGAATTTCCGGCAGTAATAAAATGATACGCCCGCCATCCAAGGCTGGGATGGGTAGTAAATTGGTAAAGCCCAAGGCTACTGAAATGATAGCCAAAATCAGCAATGTGTTGAGACGGTCGACCGGGTTTGCGGAGGTTGTATTTTCGACATCTTTTTCTCGGGCTTGGGAGTAAATGCTAAAGATACCCACCGGCCCGACCGGACGCGCTTCTTCCGCCGAGATTGAGCCGCGGATCAATTGCCCAGGCAGCGTGACCAGGGTATAGGCATAATTCCCAGTAGCTTGAAAGGCGTAGGGTACTGCTTCATACCAGGCTGCGCTGCGATAGGGATTGGTCATGGTAAACCCCAAATACCCTTCCCCGGGCGGGGGGTCGGTGCGTGGCACAGCCTTGATTTGTTGGGTTTCTCCTGAGGGCTTTCGTAACACGATCGATATTTCTTTGCCCTGGTTGGCCCTGATCTTGGAAGCCAGTTTATCTGTATCTTGGATTTCTTCATTTTCAACGGATACGATAATATCGCCCACCTCAATGCCGGCCGCTTCTGCGGGGGAATTGGGTGAAACGTCATACACTTGCACCGTTTTCAGGTCTGGAACACCCAGGCGCATGAAGATGATCGTAAAAATTGCGATACCCAGCACCAAATTAAATAAGGGGCCGCCGATCAAGGTCATAAAACGAGCCAATGGGGAAGCCTGCCCGTAGCCGCCGGCAACGTCGGGATCTTCTTCTCCGCTTAACCGCACAAAGGCACCGAAGGGAATCCAGTTGAGGGTAATCTCGGTTTCTTTAAACTTGCCGATCTTGGCTAAGCGTGGGGGAAACCCAAAGCCAAATTCTTCGACTCCGATCTTAAAAAGTTTCGCAAAGATAAAGTGACCAAATTCATGTACAAATAACAGTAAACCAAATACGAGTATAAACTCAACAATTATCATTTAACACCTATGATTGTAGCTTGTCTTTCCATTCATTCTTACTAACGTTCCCAATTATAAGGTATTTTTATCGGGGCGTGCAACCAACCAAATAACCTATCGGAGAACTATTCCCCACAGAGAGGGTTGACCACTAAGCAACACCAAGCACACTAAGAAAAAAATCAGAAAAATGTAGGGGCGAGGCGAAAATAGAAGACTTCCCCCATAGCCTCGCCCGCAAAACCACGACCTCCTACGGGGTACATAGGCACATCAAGCACACAAAGAAGACAAAAAAATGAAGAAAAAATGGAAGAGGATTGTTTGCGAGAGCCTAGGTTGGGCAAGCCCTGGTTAATCATTTCGACCGTTTGCCAGACTACCCTGGGGAAGAATATCCAGCGTTTGCCCGATGCCCCCGCGCTTCCGGGAGAAGCCCAGCTATTCTGTGATCAATCGCGTGCCGCCACCGACCCCAGCAATGAGAACATCGAGCAAGCCGGGGATTTCTCTCAATTTGGCCTGGACGGCGGGCACATCTTTTTTCAAGCAAATGCAATGCACATTTGGGCCAGCGTCCATGGTGTAACACACGTTAATATTTTCACTGCGCCAAATGGGCACCTTTTTTATAATGGAAACCGTAGCTGGTTCCCAATAAACCAGCGGAGGGTTAGAGGTCATCATCACCGCGTGCATCAGATTACTGTCCAGTTCCACCATTTCTGCCAACGCGGCAAAGTCTTTATTGAGAATGGCTTGACGCACGGTGGTCAGACGGCGTTCGGTATCAGCAATGCGGGCGGGTTGCAACGGACTGGTATGCGCTACTGCATGTCCGGCGGTGGAGCCGACCGATTTATGTTTTTTGGTGACTACAGCAATCAGATCGGTTAGTTCCCAATGCTCGGGAGGGGCGATACTTTCTGCGTAAGAGTTTTGGTCCGCATTACCTGGCAGCCATTCCACAAAACCACTCGGAATAGAACGACAGGCCGAACCGGAGCCGCGGCGTGCCAGACGGGAGAGGTCCTTCTCCGATAATTCCAATCCTAAAGCGGCCGTGGCTGCTAAACTTAAGGCCGCAAAGGCAGCTGCGGAAGAAGCAATGCCGACCGCCATCGGATAATTATTTTCGCTGTGAACATGCGCATAATATGATCTGCCTGCTAACTGCCGGACAATCGTAAGCAAATTTTTTACCCGTTTCAACCCCGAATCCTCGATTTTCTCTTGGTTAATGGTCAAGCAATCTTCTTTGAATGCGGAATCAAACGTGACTGTTGTTTGGGTTGCTAATCCGGCCAGATTAAAAGAAATCGACCCATTTTCGGGAATTCGATATTCGTGATCTTTATTACCCCAATATTTAATCAACGCAATATTGGGACAGGCAGCAGCGGTAGCGGTTCGTTGTGACATGAGATACAGAAAAACCCTTTCTAGGTGAGTGGTGGATAGGATTGGTTAATCATAATCCATTTTAAAAGATTGGCGGTGGCAATCATCCTTTTTATGAGCGGTTTGTCCCGCGGGTTTGCTTGTCAAGATACATTTTTGTATCTGCTTCGAGCAGGGTTTTTACCAGCGATGTTGGCTTTTCGGCGGTTGCCAACCCGCAAGAAAGCTTCAACTTTCTTGCGGGTTGTAGGGCGTTGAATTTTTCCAGTTCATTGCGCAGACGTACCAGGGCTGCTTCTGCTTCTTCGGAGGCAGTGTCTGGCATCAGCACGACAAATTCATCGCCGCCAATGCGGGCGATGGTATCTTCCACACGAAAGGAGCGTCCGAGCAGCTTGGCGGTGTTAATCAAGGCCTGATCCCCGGCGGCATGCCCATCCTGATCATTAATCGTTTTTAATTGATCCACATCCACCATTAAGATACTGATGGGGAATTGGCGTCCTTGTTCGAGGCGTTCTAAACTTTCTTCGTAATAGGCGCGGTTGTATAAGCCGGTTAAATTATCGTGCATGCTTTGATAGATTAATTTCAATTCTGCTTCTTTTTGTGCAGAAATATCACTAACCGCTGCCCGACAGATCAGTTCGCCTTTTTGGTTGTGGGCCAAGGTGGCGGTCATATTTGCCCAAAACAGAGAACCATCATTTTTTACCATGCGAAATTCGCAAATTTGGGTTTCCTCTGTTGCAAGCAAACGTTTGTAGCCAAGATAATAAATATCTTGGTCGTCTCTTAAAATGAATTGGGTAATCGGTTTGTGAAACAAATTCGCCCGTGAAATTTGGAGCATATTGGATACGGTTAAATTATTTTCTAAAATAATCCCATTTTCGCTGATCGTAAAGTAGCCAACCGGTGCCATTTCGTACAGATCAAAATAACGAGATCTTTCATGCTCCAGTTCAATCTGGGTACGGCGTAATTCTTCGTTTTGCATTTCTAATTCAATTTGATGAACCCGTAGTTCGTGGATCGCTTTGGCAGCTTCCTCGGCAGAGAGGGCAGCTTCTTGCTGAGTTTGTTGGTCTGCGTTTAATTGTGCAATCCGTTCAGCACGCTCACGCAGATATTCAGCCTTTTTATCTGGTTTGTTCTTTCCATTTAACATGAGATTTTTTCCTTTCTTCCATGAAGATAATGATTTCAAAATTTAACCCATCAGCAGAACAATCCAAAATTTTCGAAAAATCCTTGTTTCGTTTCACGAGCCAACATATCATAAGTCATAGGTGGTTTCATTCTTATTAATTACGACTGCAATTGTGAGTCATACATTTCGGTTGTATCCACGAACGTGATGACAGCCCCTTCTATGACGTTCTCCAGGGTGCGATAGGGCTGAATGCGTAACGTATAGCGTCGATTTTTTTTGGTGGTTACTTTTCGTTCTTTGGGGATGAGCGTGTCTAGCACCTTTTTAACATCTTCCGTTAACTGATCATAATCGGTTAGGTTGGAAACCAGGTGTCCAACCGGTCGTCCAACATCGCTTTGTATCAGGTTGATGATTTTTGTAACGGCAGGCGTATAGCGCAATATGCGCAAATGGTGGTCCACAAAAATGGTACCAATGCCGGTTCCGGCCAAGAGGTTATTCATATCATTGTTCGCCCGTGATAAGTCGGCAATTTTGGTTTGCAGTTCAGCATTTACGGTGGAAAGTTCTTCGTTCACCGATTGCAATTCTTCTTTCGAGGTTTCTAATTCTTCATTGGTGGATTGTAACTCTTCATTGATCGACTGCATTTCCTCATTGGAAGATTTTAATTCCTCATTGGATGTTTCTAGTTCTTCGTTGGTGGACTGAAGATATTCTTCTTTGTTTCGTAGTTCCTGTTTGAGGGCAAGAATACTGCTTTCGTAGTCCTCCGAACGGCGGCCGCCTTTTCGTATTTGGCTGCTGACCGGCAATGTTGGTATGGGAGCATCTTCCAAAATCACCAAAAAGAGCGGCGATTGTGGTGTGCCAGTACTGTCGGTAGAAACGGGGGCGATGGTGAGATTGACAGGATGGAAATCCCCATTGGTTTTTACCCGCAAACCGGATCGTCGCACGATCTCTTTCGTTTGTACGCACTTGTGCAGGGCAATGGTTAATTCGCGCCGCAAGCCTTCACGTGCCATTTTTAGGATATTATTGATGCCAGCATCCCCGGGACTGGGTTCCAGGTACAGCCCGGTGCGCCCATGAATATACAGGATTTCCCCTTGTGCGTTTACCAATGCAGCGGCTGGGTTTAAGTGTTGCAGCAGGGCTTGCTCGGTCATTTGACGGAGGGAGATTTTTTCAGGCAGTTTGGTTTTCAGGACGGGGCTACGCGGATGCGGATCGCTTCCGAGGTCCATCATCGGTGGAAGCAGGTGATTAAAAGTACTGCGGCGGGATGCATGAAAATCTTCTTTGCGCTGATAGATTTTTGCTTTACGGTCTAGGGTTGCAAACAGATCGATAAAATCTCCAATGGTTTCAGAGGTGCCT
>JACDJC010002955.1_pt1 | contig 12778 bp, 6 predicted proteins | sample 7454191 | NCBI WGS metagenome assembly JACDJC01 (sample SAMN14253291, study PRJNA609438) | sludge metagenome | isolation source: sludge after 25d culture with pyrite and EDTA | collected 2018-12-20 | reverse complement strand
TTTTGTGGTTCAATAGATGCCGGCTATAATACGGGAGGGGAGGAAACCCTTTTTAGTTGATTGGTCGGCATTTGTTTTGTAGTTTTATTTTACTTTGGCGTATTGAATGTTTTATCTTTACACTAAGTATGGCTTCAGAAGTTATCGTAAGCGAAAGCACACTACGAAGGCGACACTGGGGCCATTCTTATTTTATGCACAGTTACAAGCAAGCCTAAAAGACGACACTACAACCATCAACGTGACTACCAAACAATCGACCTTTGACATCCTGACCAAACTTTTCAGACGACCATAACACGGTTGACAATTTCGCTGTAAATCGAAACAGACCAGTAGACCAACTTGGTGACACACAAGCCAACACAAGGAAAAAATTAAAACACCCCACCGCACAAAAAAATTGAATTTTCCAGCCGCACATTTTGCACATTTGGTTTTGCCCGACACACAAGCCAGCCCTTCGCAAAACCAAAAGAGCAAAATTTTCCAACCGCACGGGGTGACAGTTTCAAAATAAGCAGTATATTTGACAACTCTGTCCAAAACAATTTGTCTAAATGAACAACATAACATTTGGTGACTATATAAGAAAACGAAGAGAAGAAATGGAACTTCCACTACGGAAAGTTGCCGCATATCTCGACATTGACACATCAACTCTTAGCAAAGTAGAGAGAGGTGAACGACCTGCTTCACCTGACTATTTAAAATCACTTTCTGAGATTTTAAAATTGGATTTGAAAGAGGTACAAACAAATTATATAGCGGATAAGATAAACAAAGACTTTGGCGGACTTGAACATTTAATAGAAGGGCTTAAGGAAGCAGAGAAACAGATAAAAAGAAATAAAAAGTAATGGCAACTAAGTTTTTCACAAATAAAGACGACAAAACCCTAATTGGTAAGTTCGAAGGAATCTTTTCCAATACGCACGTTCATTACTTTGATGCATTAGTAGGGTTTTTCAGAGCGTCAGGTTATTTCAGAGTTAGGCCTCTACTGAAAGATGTCTCAAAAATCAGAATTCTGGTTGGTATTGACGTTGACCATTTAATAAGTGAGGCAGCGAGAAAAGGGTTTGAATTCAACTTCAATACTGATGTAACAAGAGATGAATTTATGGCAGAGTTAAAATCCGATATTCAGAATGCAGAATATAAAAAAAATGTAGAAGAAGGAATACTTGAGTTTGTTAATGATATCATTGACAAAAGAATTGAAATTAAAGCACATCCGAGTCAAAAACTACATTCAAAGATTTACATTTTCCGACCTGAAAATTTTAATGAACACAATTCGGGTTCTGTGATAACAGGTTCGAGTAACTTATCAGAATCAGGACTTGAAAGAAATTTTGAATTTAATGTTGAGCTAAGAGATTTTGATGATGTTGCTTATGCCTTAAAAACCTTCAATGAACTTTGGGAAGAAGGTGTAAGCATTTTGCCATCTTCAATTTCTGAACTTAAAACCGAAACTTATCTAAATGAGGACTTCACTCCTTTTGAAGTTTACATCAAATTTTTGATTGAATACTTTGGTAAAAGTATCGAGTACGACCCTGAATCAATAACCGACTTACCAAAGGGTTACAAAAAACTGCATTACCAAATTGATGCGGTAAATGATGGTTACAATAAACTTGTTCAGCATAATGGCTTTGTACTGGCAGACGTTGTGGGCTTGGGTAAAACAATCATTGCAACTATCGTTGCAAAGAAGTTTTATTTCTCCAATGGCTACCGTACAAAAATTCTCATCATTCATCCGCCTGCACTAAAAAACAACTGGGAAAGAACCATTCGAGATTTTGAAGTACCTAATGTTACACTCATTACAAACGGTAGCCTTCACAAAGTAACACACCCTGAAATCTATGACCTAATCATTGTTGATGAAGCCCACAAATTCAGAAGTGATGAATCTGAAATGTTCAACTTCCTTCAAAAGATTTGCAAAACACCGAGGAAAAATCCTGCACCTGATGGAAGTAGAGAGAAGAAAGTCATATTAGTGACAGCTACTCCATTGAATAATAAACCTGACGACATACGAAATCAGTTGTACTTGTTCCAAGATGCAAAGAACTCAACTCTTGAAATCGGAAACTTACAGCACTTTTTCAGGCCATTGATTGACCGCTACGATAAACTGAAAAAGCAAAAAGATAAGTATATCATTGCTTCGGAGGTTAAAAAAATATATGATGAAATCAGGGTAAAAGTCCTTGAACCTATCATTGTAAGAAGAACAAGAACGGACATTAGAAACACAGAAGAGTACTGGAAAGATATAAAAGCCCAAGGTTATACATTCCCAGACATAGAGCCTCCAAGACAAATTCTTTATCAGATGGATGAAGAATTGAGCGACTTGTACGATGAAACTTTGAAGCAACTGAAAGACACAAAAAATGGATTAAAATATTTCCGCTATCAGGCCATCAAATATTTACCTGACGAAATCAAAAAGAAGTTTTTCAACAAGAATGCAGACATAATTTCTGATTCTTTGGCGAAAATCATGAAAACGCTTTTGGTGAAACGCATTGATAGCAGTTTCCATGCTTTCAAAATGAGTTTAAAGCGATACTATGATGCCAACTCTGCCATGATGAAAATGATAGAGAACGGTAGGGTTTTTATCGCTCCAAAACTGGGGGTAAATGACTACATTTTGAATGATGATGAAGATACTCTTCAACAAATATTAGAAGACACACAAGACCCAAATATCATTCAGGTATTTTCAGTTGAAGAATTTGCCCCCGAGTTTATTGACGGAATTTATCATGACCAAAAGGTTTTAGACAAGTTAGTTGAAAGTTGGAGCAGAATCATACAAGACCCGAAATATGATGAATTGGTTTTCCGATTGAAAAACGAGTTGATGAAAAAAGACATCAACGATAACGGAAAAATAATTCTTTTCAGTGAGTCAAAAGAAACTACCGACTACATCAGCAAAAGACTGAAAAAAGACGGATTTGAAAGATTGATTTCAGTAGATAGTTCTAACCAAAAGGATTTGTCGGACACGGTTGCTGCCAACTTTGATGCTAACTTAAAGCTTGAAGAACAAAAGAACGATTACGACATCATCATTACAACAGAAGTATTGGCAGAAGGTGTTAACCTTCACCGCTCTAATGTAATTGTGAATTATGATATTCCTTGGAATGCTACTCGATTGATGCAGCGTATCGGTCGTGTTAATCGTATCGGTACGCCTTCAGAAAAAGTTTATATCTACAACTTTTTCCCAACTGCTAAGACGGATAATGAAATTGAATTGAATAAAAAAGCTTATATCAAGCTACAAGCCTTTCATTCAGCTTTGGGTGAGGATAGCCAGATCTATTCAGATGAAGAAGAATTTGGCACCTTTGGTTTATTTGAAAAAGTACCCGAAGAAGACAGAGATGAAAGATTGGTGTTTCTGAATGAATTAAGAAAATTCAGAGACGAACAACCTGAACTATACAAACGCATCCGTGATCGTGTGCCGAAAAGAGCAAGAACAGGCAGAAGCGATAAAAGCAGAAAAGAAACTTCATTGGTTTACATCAAAAACCAGAAGCGGGATAGTTTCTACTACATCAACAGCAAGTTAGAGTTTGAAGAACTCACTTTTATAGAAGCAGCTAGAATTTTCAAAGCTTATATCACGGAAAAGGCTGTAAAGCTCCACCAATTCCATCACGACCAAATTGGAATTGCACTGCAAACATTCAGAGAAGAAGAAAACCTTGCTGCATTAGGTCAGGCAGGAACAATAAAGATGGGGCCGAACGACCAGCGAGCAATTGAATATTTGCACGGGCAAATTCATTTTGACTTTGTGAGTGCAGATGAAAAGGAATTATTAAATGCTGCCAAAGCAGCTATTTCAAAAGGGAAATTTCAAAAATTACCAAGAGAGATTAACAAGCTGGCAAAAGAACGTAAACGACTTTTTGAAGATTCACGGAAAAACCCTGCCGTAAAGCCAATGACCAATGTTGATGCCTTTCAGAGACTGATTAAAATCCTGAAAGCCTATCCATTGATTGATGCCTTGAAAGAAGACGAGCAGGAGCCAAAACCGAAAAAAGTTGAAACCAAGTATAACGCACCGCAAATCATTATTTCAGAATCATTCGTAGGCTAATGACAAAAGAAGAATTACACGAACAACTAAGAGCCGAATACACACGGGAAAACTGGAAGAAGATTGTAAACGCCATCTTCCCCAACCGTGAATTTTTTGCTACGGAAGAGCCTGTGGAAATGACCAAACAGGCACAAAGGGATTTAACTCAAAAAATCATTCGTTTTGGAAATATCAAACTGGATGATGGTAACAGTTTGGCATTGTATGAAGTGGAACTAAAGACCAATGCCACCCACATAACAAGAAACCGTGTAGGTTTACGAAATCTGATTACTAATGAAGTTATTCCAGGTGTTGTTGATGGCGCTTTGATTGTTTACCATCAGCCCGGACATGACGATTGGCGTTTTTCGTTTTACTCTAAATCAAAATACTGGGATGATGAAGGCAATGAGATAAAGAAAGAGACCCATCCCAAACGCTACACGTATGTTTTAGGCAAAGGAGAAACCTGTGTAACACCCCGTGAACGCTTTTGGCATTTGGTGGAAAAGCGAACCAGAACCATCAAAGATGTACTGGAAGCTTTCTCTGTGGAAAAGGTTTCCAAAGAGTTTTTTGTCAAGTACAAAAAACATTATCAGGCATTTGTGGACAGTCTCATTGAATCTAAATATAAAGCCAACATCTTTGGAAGTAACGAAAAAGCCATTCGTGACTTTGTCAAGAAGATGCTGGGCAGGATTGTTTTCTTGCAATTCTTACAAAAGAAAGGCTGGCTAGATGTGGCATCGGACAAACATTATGGTGAAGGAAATAAAAATTTCCTAGCTGAATTTTTTGAAGCCAATAAAAATGATGCTTTTTACACCACTTGTCTTGTGCCGTTATTTTTTGAAACGCTGAACAATCCGAAGGATGAAATCTTCAAAGTAACAGGAACTAAATTCCCTTACTTGAATGGCGGTTTGTTTGAAAAGGATGAAATTGAAAAAAAATCCCAAGCGGATTTTATTGTATTCAAAAAGGAGCTTTTTGAAAACCTATTTGCTTTTTTTGGCGAATACAATTTTACCATAGACGAGAGTACACCTGATGATTTGGATATTGGTATTGACCCTGAAATGCTCGGTCATATTTTTGAAAACCTGCTGGAAGACAACCGTGAGAAAGGAGCATTCTATACGCCCAAACTCATTGTGCAATACATGTGTCAGGAAGTATTGATTCAATACCTTGAGCTGCACTTAGGAAAACATGAAGACATTGCAAACTTTATTCGCTACAAAGACCGTGGAGATGAAAAAGCCAAAGACAACTTTATCCGCAACAATGCTTCTAAAATTGAAAAGCTACTGGATGATGTAAAAATTTGTGACCCAGCTATTGGTTCAGGTGCTTTTCCAATGGGATTGTTGCAGGAGATATTTCACGCTAAACTGGCTTTAGATTGGACGTTGCTCGACAAGAAAGGAGAAGTAAAACGAGCCATCATTCAAAAATCTATTTACGGTGTGGATAAAGACAAAGGTGCTGTGGATATAGCCCGTTTGCGTTTTTGGTTGAGTTTGATTGTAGATGAAGAAGTACCTAATGGGAAAAAGCCAATTCCGCTTCCTAATTTGGACTACAAAATTATTGCAGGAGATAGTTTGCTTCCAATTTTTGAAAACGAAGTAGTTTACATTGATTGGGAAATAAAGAATGCTGTAAGATCGACTGAGAAATTTGTTGAAAATGTTCGTAAAACTTTGCAGAAAATCATCAAAAAACAAAAAGATTATTACAGTCCAGATGTAGACAAAGAGGCTGCGAGAGAACAAATCAAACTTCTAAAAATCGAATTACTTATAAATCAAGTTTCTTTGACCAAACAGAAGGCACTAGAAAAAGCAACGGCAGTTGGTGACCTTTTTAGTACCAAACCCACAAAGAAACAGCAAGAGTACGAAGCGATTCAAAAACATTACGATGCTGTAATTAATAAGCTAAAATCATTAAAAGCAAATCCCAAACTTCCTTTTGAGCATTTTGATTGGAAGCTGGATTTTCCTGAAATACTCAATCCATATGTATCAGAGGATTTAGGCTTTGATATTGTAATTGGCAACCCACCATACATCAGACAGGAAAGTATTACAGACATTAAACCCTATTTAGAAAAGATTGACGGAAAGCCAAACTATGAAGTGTATAATAGCACCAGTGATATTTATACTTACTTCTTCGAATTGGGTCATAAAATTTTGAAGCAAGATAAAGGAGTTTTTGCTTATATCTGTTCAAAACAATATACAAGAGGAAGGTTTGGTCAAAAGCTTCGTGAATATCTACTCAATAAGTCAATAATTTCAGGCTACATTGATTTCCATGAAGTACAGGTATTCGGAGCAACAGTTGACACATCAATAATCTTTTTTCAAAAGAGCCAAACTGTACCTGAAAAATATTCATTTCTTTATTGCTTGGTCGGTAATGATGTTCAAAAGAATAATCCTCTTATCGAATATGTTGAGAAAAATGGCTGGATGATGGGTAAAGAAATACTGAATCCGAACTCTTGGTCTTTTGCTCCAAAAAATGAAACTGAAATAATTAAACAAATTGAGAACAGTGGCAAGCGTTTAATTGAATATGGGATAAAAATTAATCTTGGAATCAAAACAGGTTTTAATGATGCCTTTTATCTGAGTAAAGAGGTTAAGGATGCTCTTATTAAGACGGAACCAAAGTCTAAAGATTTAATTGTAAAACTTCTAAGAGGACGTAACATTAAAAGATATGTAGCAAATTTTGCTGACACCTGGTTACTAAATACACATAATGGATACAAGGATATTCCAGCGATAAAGGTAGAGGAAGACTTTCCTAAAGTCTACGAATATTTAAAACAATTTAAAGCCAAATTAGAAAAACGTGGCGACAAAGGATGGCATTGGACTAATCTAAGGAATTGCACTTATATTGATGATTTTAGTGAGCCTAAAGTAACCTGGATTACACTTTCTGATAGAGCAAACTTCTATTATGATGAAGAAGGTTATTTTGTGAATAATAGTGCTTATTTCTTCACTGGTCAAAATCTTAAATATTATACAGCTTTATTGAACTCTAAGTTAGTTGAGTGGTACTTTAACTACATAGCCACTCACTCTGGCGTTGGAACAAATAGATGGGAAAAAACTTATGTTGAACAAATCCCCATTCCTGAAATTCCAAAAGATGAAATGAAGCCGTTTGAGATTTTGGTGGATTACATCACCTTCATTAAGAAGTATTCGGAACGTATCAGCCCGTACACCCCCAACGACCACATGGCAGCCAACTTTGAAGAACTGGTAGATGCCTGTGTTTATGAGTTGTATTTCAAGGACCACATGGAGGAAAAAGGTCTTACCGTTCTAAAAGAAGTAAACCAATTGCTAAAACCCATTGACCATTTGAATGAAAAAACACAAGCCGATAAGATTATTAAAATCATCAATGCTGTGTACGATGAATACAAAAGCACGGACAACATAATCAGAAGACATATTTTGGACTTTCCTGTGAAAAGTCCTGACATCATCAATGTAATACAGAATGGCTAAGAAATATTTACATAGCATAGAGTTGCAGAACTTCAAGGCGTTTCCTGAATATGAGAACCTTGTTTTTGAAGGTAAGAACGCCATTGTTTGGGGCGTAAACGGTAGCGGAAAATCAAGCATCTTTTGGAGTTTATATACATTCCTACAGTGTGCAGGAAAACCCGAGAACGACTACAAAAAATACTTCAATGGTGGCGACCAGGATTTAAAAAACATCTATGGTGGTGAAACGCCTTCATTCGTCAAACTGAGTTTTGCCGAGAAGAATGAGAAAGGTGAAATAAAACCTGAAACCAAAGAAACCTTTGTCCTCGACCCTGCAACAGATGCTGATACAAGAAAGGAACTAATCCGTTCCTATTACCAAAGCAGTGAGTTCATTTCTCATCGTTTACTGCTCAACTTTTCTAATTTCCGAAATAGTCAGCAACTCAATCTTTGGCCATACTTTGAGAGAGACATTTTACCTTACTTTACGCATAAAGGCAGAACACTACATGATATTCTGAAAGAATTCAGAGAAAAGATTAACATCGAGACACCGAAAAAATTAGAAGCAATCAGAGACGATTTTAATAATGGATTGGAGAATCAAATTATTGCACTCAAGAAGAAAGATGCAGGGAAGGAATTCAACGTACTGACAGAATTTTACAAAGACAATTTGGCTGAGAAAAACGAGTTCTCAGAACTTGAATTATTCAATCCCACATTCCTGAGTTTTGATGGCACAAAAGGAAAACGCACAATTACCTATCCTGAAATATTCCTGAAAGCAAAATTTGGTAAAACAAAAGATGAACTGATTGACATAAACAAACCACACATCTTTTTTAATGAGGCGCGAATAAATGGTATAGCCTTAGCTATTCGCTTTGTGCTGATGGAAAACCGAACCAACAAAGAACAGAATAACCTTCTCTGTTTGGATGATTTGCTGATAAGTCTTGACATGCACAACCGCAAAAAGGTAATTGACTTGCTGCTGAATAAATACACTGAAAATTATCAGTTGCTCCTTTTTACGCATGAAAAAGGATTCTTCAATGAGTTTCAAAGAGCTATAAAAAGTCAGGGGAAAAACTGGAAAGCAATTATTTTCCGTGAAACTCCCATTGATAAAAACCCAAAGGTTGAAGACAAAGGTGTTCAAACCTATTATGATAGAGCCAAAGAGTTTTTTGATAAGAATGAATATGAAGCTTGTGCCTTGTTCTTAAGAAAAGAAGCAGAACGACTTTTAGCTAAAGTATTCGACCCAAGCCTTGATTTTGTTTGGCGTTCAGAATTGCTTTTAACATTAGGTGATTATATCAGCAGAGCAAGAGGCGAAAGCAGTCAGGATATTTCAGATTTGAAAAGAGCCGTTCTCAATCCAAATATTACGGATGCAGACCTAAATAAAGTATTTGATGATGCCATTGCCGCTTTAGGAGAAACTATTCCTGAAAAGAAATTGAAAAGTCATATTAAATCCATCAAACAAAGCATTCAGAAAATAAGAACCAACGCAGACACAAAAGACAAATTAAAAGAGGTTTTGGATAAAGTAGATGCAGCGACAGGCAGAACATTGAACCCTGCTGCACACTTCAATGAAGAACCATTTTTCAAAGATGAAATGGAAGAAGCACTAGCAACGATTGATGAATTAAGAAAAGCGGTAAAGTAATAACGAATTCATTTTGAATAGAATTGATTACATAAATAAGATAGCTACCTACGCAGCAAGATTCGTTGTGGAAGTTGAAGGCTTTAATGCCATAGGCAACTACCATATTAATATTCATGCTGAAAGCTTCTTGGTTCCTGTTCTTAATGAGGTTTTAGGGTTACAGCTTGAAAACCTGAATGCTACCCAGCAGAAGAATTTTCCTGCAATTGACTTAGCCGATTTTAAAAACAGAGTTGCTATTCAAGTAACATCAACGAGCAGTTTAGAAAAGATAAAATCTACTCTTGAAACTTTCGGTAGGCATAACTTAGATCAGCAATTTGATGTTTTGTACATCTATATTATCACAGAAAAGCGTGAACAATACAATGACGCAAAGTTGGCTGAGGCAATTCCCCAAGGGTTTACATTCAATTCAGTTGAACATATTATTGATAAGGATTCTATTCTTCAAAAGATAAATTCAATTTCAGCCACTCCAAAATTATTGACCATTTCAAAATTGTACGAGCATGAGTTTTCAGATATTCAAATTGAACAGAGAAAGAAGAAGTTTGAAAGTGGTTATCTAAACAGCATACCCGAAAACATCTGCCCAAACATGGTAAGGATATCATTCCCTACCCATATTTATAAAGCAGACTTGAATATTGATGAAGAAACCATTACCGCAAATCTCAACGAATATTTATCCTCAATTGGAAAACGAACCGTCAAAAAGTTGAAGCCAGCTAAATTGGTACAACGTGCATTAAGAGAGCATAATGCAATGTCATCTGATTGGATATTACATGAAAACTGGCTTTATACATTTAGAGATTTAACTCAAAGTAATGAGCCGTTCAGAAAGATTGTTGACATAGGAACAATTACACCTTTGGAATGCTCAGAGTTTTATGATCAGAATGAGGCTACCAATAGAGTGTTTAAAAATTTATTGCGTAATACTTTAATGCAGTTGTGCCACAAAAAAGGCATTCAATGGTATGCGCCTCGTGAAACATTTCGATTTGCAAATTCCAGACCTCCCAAGGTTAAACAAGTACGTTGGAAGGGGAAAAAGGAATCTACAAAGACTGTAATTTTCGAAATGATAAACAAAAAAGAAGGTCACGTAATTTGCTATCGCAGCCTTGCATTTAGAGCTTCATTCCTAAATTTTGATACGGATTGGTACTTGGTAATAAATCCGACTTGGAGCTTTACAAATCCCGGTGGGTATCGTGAAAGTCGATTTGAATCCGCTTACATGTCTGGTATAAAACGACTTGAAAATAACAATTCTGTATTCAACTACTTTAGATTCTTTTCCTATTATTTGGCATACACTGACCTCTTTACTCCTGAATTTCCATATCTCAAAGTACATACTCCTGAACCTATAAGCATGTCACCTAGTTTGATGGAAGCAAAATGGAATCCTGTAAAAGTAACTGAAAAGGACTTTGAGGCTCCTCCAACCGACTTACAGGCTGACACTGAACTGGAGGATATTAAACTTTTTGAAGAATGAAACTTAGATATATAGAAGAACCATCCCTTCAATTCGGCACTGCTCATCACGTCTGCCCTAAAAGTGGAATTTATTCATTTAATCCGTTTGACATTGCTCAGGTTAGACCTGAAAAAATAACTATTGGCGTGGTTGGCAAAGGAGAAAGTGTAGATAAAGTTTTGGAATGGATTGAAAGTTGCAAAAGTCATATTGCTGGTAAAGAGAGTAAAACTCCACATCCAAATTTATTCATGAACTTCTGTGGTTTCAATAAAAATATTGGCTTCAAGTGTGAAATTGCTTACGATGAAACATACTTACGCAAACTAAACAACTCTGACTTTGAGAAAATTGTAAAAGGAAATGGTTCGCTCGAACACGTAATAAATGATGTTACAAACCTTTACCTGAATGAAATCAAGTTTCTTTCAAAAAACAAAAAACCTGACGTAATTCTCTGTGCATTACCTGAAAACCTGATGAAACACATTATGGAAACAAAGCCTAAAAGCACTGATAACGATGAGGAATCTGAAATAATTGAAAAGGACTTTGACGATGAAGATGTTTCAAAAAAGGAGCAAAATTTCAGAAGAAATTTGAAGGCACAAGCCATGCAATACAACGTGCCTATTCAAATTATCAGGGATAGAGTTGCTAAACCTACAGCAGAAATGCAAGACCCTGCCACCATTGCTTGGAACTTCTTTACGGCTCTTTATTATAAAGCATCTGGTACACCTTGGGCTTTAATTCGTAAAGACTCTGCTGAAACAACTTGCTACGCAGGAATAAGTTTTTTTAAGAGCAGAGATAAAAAGTCAACTCAAACAAGTATTGCTCAAATATTCAATGAACTTGGCAAAGGAGTTATACTACGTGGAGAAGAAATCAAATTGAAAAAGCATGATAGAACACCTCATTTAGCGGGTGAACAAGCATTTAACTTACTTACCCAATCATTGAAGGAGTATTATGACGCAGTTAAAATCTATCCTAAAAGACTTGTTTTGCACAAGACATCAAACTTTAATGATGATGAAATCTATGGGTTTACAGAAGCAGCCAAAAAACTACATATAAACCAAATTGACTTGGTTTCGATTCAAACTTCCGACCTTCGTTTATACAGACAGGGAAACTACCCACCAATGAGAGGTACTCATTTGACAATGTCTGAAAAGCATCATTTGTTATACACAAGGGGTTCTGTTCCATATTATGAAACTTATCCGGGAAGATATATACCAAGAGCCATCGAAGTTAAACTGGCGACATGGGACGAGTCACCAAATGTAATCTGTGATGAAATTGTAGCATTAACGAAAATGAATTGGAACAATACTCAGTTTGACAGACAAATGCCAATTACAATTGAATGTGCCCGAAATGTAGGAGAGATTTTAAAATACTTGGGCCCTGACGACCAAATGCAATTAAAGTATAGCTTTTACATGTAGAATATGCCAATACAGCAGTCACACACATACCGCATTCGCACAAGCCACCGCACAGACCAAAAATGCGGTAAGAGTGTGCCTGCCCATCCCCGAGAGAAATTCATTTTTTTTCTTCCTTCCCTTCGGTGTTTTAATTTTTTCGCCACCCACAACCGACACAAAAACAGTTGGACAATAACAGCGAAAACCCATACGGACAGCGACTTGACAATGAAGAAAGACAGAAGGCCAGCTTGTAACAGCGTGTATGTGGCAATAGCGGGTGAAGTGGTAAATCGAAGGTCTGTGCTTCTAAGAAACTTTGTGCTAAACGGACAGGAAAGTGCTTCTAATCCGCTACTGCACATAGTGTGCCGAGAAGCAGAACATCGGTAGAAGTAGCGTTCTGCATGCTTGCCTGAATTGGCAGGTAAACTGTAAATGAGATGGTGGAATCCGCCAACTGGCGGCCGAACCACCAGT
>JACDJC010002953.1_pt1 | contig 12780 bp, 14 predicted proteins | sample 7454191 | NCBI WGS metagenome assembly JACDJC01 (sample SAMN14253291, study PRJNA609438) | sludge metagenome | isolation source: sludge after 25d culture with pyrite and EDTA | collected 2018-12-20 | reverse complement strand
GCCATGAGCAGCTGCATAAATTCGACCGAGCCAAAATCAGCATATTGCTTGGGGGCTGTTTCCGCAGCTTGCCCGTATGTGGTATATACATCTAACGCTGGGTTTACATTCATTCATCTTTCCTTTCTAAAGTCTCCGCCAGGAGAAAGCTATATCCGGTAATCAACACCGGTTTCCGTGCGTAGGTGCAGCGGCTTGGGCTGGGTTTCCACTCTGTCCAGTGCTGCGCCTTGCGTAGTCCTCGTTAAAAATCTGCGTTTTTGATCTTGGGTCTGCCAGGCATTGTGACTGCTGTGGGGGTGCTGACCGACATTCAGATGCGATAACTGAATGCCAGCCTCCTGCAAGGTCTGGCGCAGTTGGTCTAACTGCGCTTGCAGCAGTTTACCGGTTTCTGCCTGTTCGGTTAACACCGTAACACCCATGCCATGACCACTGTTCACCAGCCGAATGTCAATCCGTCCGAGATGCTCGGGGGATAACTGTAAGCGTAGTGAGGAGCGACCCTGTTGGATCAGCATTTCTATTTGTTCTGAGAGCTGATGGATCGTTTGACGAGGTAAAGCTTCCGCCATGCGGGCCGGCTCACTCATCGGGTTGCTTTTGGTAATTTGATCCACCTGTACTTTGGTAAATTCCATTTCCTTGGCTGTGGTTTCGGTTTGCTTCTGGGTGGCAGAGTCGGGCTGAGATAATCCCTCACCGCTATCAATTTTGATTTCATTCCCTTTTGAAGGTGCTTTCGCTTCAACCACCGCTTTTGAAACCTGATCAGTGCGCTGCTGCGCTTCCGCTTCCGCTTTGATCATTTTCGGATCAATCTCCACGTCTTGCAAATCAACTGCTTCTGAAGAGATTTCCTGGAAACTGATTGGGGCTGACCCTTCCAAATTTTTTGCTGCCTGTGCTGTTTTTTCCTGTGTTGCTGAAGTTACCTCCGTTTGAATTAAGTCTGCTGTTTTCGATTGAGATGTTCCCACACCATCTACTTGCTCAGTTACGGCTGCTGCCAAACCATCCGGCAGGCTAGAACCCGCGCTGACTGCACCTTTCGTCTGATCTGAAACCGCATTCGTTTGCGGTTTTGCCAGCATTGCCAGCATCAACGCTTCCGCTTCTGAGGACATCTTTTCTTCTTCCTGCCGTAAAACCGCATCAAAGTCAGCCTCATCCGCCCCGCGCCCATTTTTAGGTTGTGCGGCTTTTGAAGCATCACTGCTTGCTGCTGGTTTACTGGTTGAAACAATCATGAAGTCCATTTTTTACCCCGACATTGCAATATTTTTTAACAATGCCAATTTCTTGGTGATCGATTGACTGACAGCCTGATATTGAATGCCGGTCTGCGACATCTCCAGTAATTCCGTGTCAATATCGACATTGTTGCCATCCGCCCGAAAACTACCCCCAGGGCGGGAGGAGACACTGAAAGAGGAGGCCGTGACCTGCGCTGGGGAAGCCAAATGAGCGCTGTGGGAAGAAGCCATTCTCAATTTGGTTTCCGGTTGGGCAGCTTTACGCAGCACACTTTCAAAATCTAAGCGTTTCGCTCGATACCCAGGTGTGTCTACATTCGATAGGTTACGGCTGATCAACTGTTGTCTGGTTGAAAGACCGTTTAACGCGATCTTAGAGACATTCATGGCATTATCATTAAAAATAGAATCCCGCATAAGCTTTATCCTTTCCACTGATTGCTGGATTGGTAGGTACTGATGACGCGCTGCACATACATTTGTGTTTCCTGGTAGGGGGGAATACCGTTGTATTGATCGACCGCACCCGGCCCGGCGTTATAAGCCGCCAGGGCCAGCTGGATATTGCCATCATATCGATTCAACAAACTTTGCAAAAAACGCACCCCGCCATCTACATTCTGGGCTGGGTCATACGGGTTTTCGACCCCTAACCATTCGGCAGTGCCGGGCATCAGCTGCATCAAACCAATCGCCCCCGCGCCAGAGACAGCCTGAGCATTAAAATTCGATTCATTTTTGATGACGGCTTTCACCAAATTGGAATCAACCCCATATTTCAGCGAGGCCTGCTGGATGAGGCTTTCAAAATCACCCCCATCCACGAAGTTTCCGCCGACGCCGCTCAGGTAAGGGTTATCAAATCCGGCCCCGTCCTGATTCTGCACGGCTGTGGATTGCATCTTTTGCATCATTTCGATCATCATGTTGTAGATCACTTTTTGGAACTGTCCTGCAAAAATCTCATCCATGATAGCGAGCCTCCTCCTGACGCTGCCGGAAAGCCTGCGAGATATAAATATCATCCTGCTGCTTGGCTTCCTTATCGGCTTGTTCTTTCATAAAGACATCGTGCTGTTTGTTCTTTAAAATGACCAGCATTTCTTCTTCCTGCTTGGCAAGCACAATTTCTTCCCGTTTTTGATTAATTTTGATCTCTTGCTCGGCCAGCGATTTCATCAACAACCGAATCCGTTCATCGGTGGCAACAATATTTGCCCTGAGCATCGATAAATTGAACAAGTCCATTTCGCCTTGTTGCTCCTCAAATAAACGCTCTAACAAATCCGTGCGGGCAGCATACAAGGCGGCTAAGCGGTCTTCCATTTCCTGCTTGGCAGCCAGCAATTTACCCAGTTCAACTTCCAGGCCTTCCACTTTGCTGGTGCGAATATCGAGTACGTTTTGTAAGGAGAATTTGGGGGGCATCGTTTACCTGACCTTTACCGTTCTTTCACTGCTTTGTGCGTATCAATCATCTGCAAACCCGCCATGGTTTCATCAAAATCAGAGACTTCATCGACATCCTGTTGGAGGAAACCATTGATCTTAGACATGACGGCCAGGGCCGAGTCAATTTCCGGGTCGGAGCCATGCACATAGGCCCCAATATTGACCAGATCGCGGGCTTTTTCGTAGGTTGCCAGGTGTTTGCGGCTGGTGGCAGCAATCCGGCGGTGATCTTGCGAGGTGATCGCCGGCATCACGCGGCTGACACTGCCCAGCACATCAATCGCCGGGTAGTGATTACGGGCCGCCAAGGCGCGGGAAAGAATAATATGTCCATCCAAAATGCCACGCACCGCGTCACTGATCGGCTCGTTGAAGTCGTCGCCCTCCACCAAGACGGTGAAGAAACCGGTGATCGAGCCCTTGGCACTGGTGCCGGCCCGTTCCAATAATTTGGGCAGCATGGCAAATACAGACGGGGTATACCCCTTACTGGCCGGCGGCTCACCAATCGACAACCCAATTTCGCGCTGCGCCATCGCAAAGCGCGTCACCGAGTCCATCAAGAAGGTGACATCCATGCCGCTTTCGCGGAAATTCTCGGCAATCGTCATTGCCACCAGAGCCGCTTTTAAGCGCACCAAAGCCGGTTGATCAGAGGTGGAAACCACCACCACCGAGCGTTCCAAGCCTTTTGGGCCTAAATCCCGTTCCAAAAACTCGCGCACTTCCCGGCCGCGCTCACCGATCAAGGCAATTACACTGATATCAGAGAACGAATTGCGGGCAATCGAGCCCATCAATGTGCTTTTCCCGACCCCACTACCCGCAAAAATACCCAGACGCTGCCCCTTGCCGCAGGTCAACATGCCATCGATCACGCGCACACCAGTTACCAGCGGTTCGGTGATCGGCGGACGCTGCAAGGGATGCGGCGCGTTGCGGCTGGTGGAAGACCATTCCTGAATATCCAGCGGCCGGCCATCGATCGGACGGCCCAAACCATCCAAAACCCGCCCCAGTAAGGCTGTGCCAACCGGTGCTTGAAATGAACGGGCAGCCGGATAAACCGGGCTATCGGGTTGAATGCCTTCCATTTCACCCAGCGGCATCAGCAGCATGCGATTATCACGAAAACCAATCACCTCGGCCAGCAAAACTTCATCATCCTGGTTGCGAATCTCACAAATTTCCCCGATCTGGCAGTTCAATCCGATCACTTCTATCGTCAGGCCGACCACCTGCACCACCCGCCCCGAGACACGCACCGGGTTGAGGCGGCCTAATGCTTTGCGTAATTTTGTCAGATCCGTTGCTTGCACAGCCATTAATACTCCTCATTTTGTGAGAAATCGGTTTGTAAGGTTTCCATAATCGTGCGCATTTGGGTTTCAATACGCGCATCCACACTGCCCATCTCGCCGTGAATAAAACAGCCGCCCGGGGTGATCCCTTCGGAAGGTACAATCTGCACCAGATTGCCGGTCATCGATGCCTGAAACTCGCGCCAATACGGGTCTAAGTTGACAGCATCGTTCGGGTTTAAATATAATTTCAAATTGCCAATATTCTTGGCGTTCTCTAAAATGCGATTTAAGTTTTGCTGCAGGGCTTCATTATTTAAGACCAGCCCCGAACCAAACATGGTTTGGGAGATCTCACGGATGATCTCAATCACAACGTCCTGGCTCTGGGTGATGACCTCTTCCTTCCAGGAAGACACCTGATCGAGCATGGAATTGACGGTCTGTAAGATGGTGCGGGTTTCTTCTTCGGCTTCCTGTAAACCCATCTGGTGCGCCTTCTCCATCGCCTCATTTAATTGGTCGTGCGCCTGGGCGATGATCGTTTCCGCTTCTTGTTCGGCAGCCGTAATTAACTGTTGCGCTTTTTGGCGAGCATCGCTCAGAATCTGTTCCGCCTGCCGTCCAGCTTCCACTTTAATTTGCGCGGCGGATTTACGGCGGTCAATGTCGTTTTGAATACCATTGGAAAACGTAGACTCGGCCCGTTGGAAGTACGGTTTCCCGATCTGTTGTTGCTGCTGGGCAACCCGCTGCCTTTTGCCAGGTTCCGGCACCTGATATTCCTGCTCTGGCATCCAATTGGAAACATCCTGCGTCTCATCTGGCGTAAAGACCGCGCGATTACTGGCAGCGCCCCGTTTTTTGCGGTGTGGGCTGATCTCTTCTCCAATGAATAGATCCAATACTTCTTCCACTGTAATCTGCGGTGCCTGATTGTGCGGCTGCTCAAATTCCATCGGATTCCAGTCCGACACGACACGCTGTGGGTTTTTTCCTAAAAAGGCACTAGACGATGACTTCATATTCATCTCCACCACCGCCAATCACAATCTCACCGGCTTCTTCTAAGGCGCGCACCGCATCAACGATCTTACGCTGTGAAGCGTAAACGTTCTTCGCCAGCTGCGGCCCCAAAATCTCAATCTCTTCTTTCAGGTTATCACGCGCCCGTTCGGAAAGATTCTCAAAGATATTTTCTTTTAATTTGTCGGGGGCCGCTTTCAGGGCCATCGCCAGATCGGCCTTGCTAATATCGCGCAACACGCGTTGAATGGTACGGTCATCCAATTTAATCAGATCATCGAAGGTGAACAGGTTCGCCCGGATTTCTTCCACCAATTTCGGATTGGTTTTTTCCATCGCTTCAAAGATCGTTTTTTGCACGCCGCGGTCGACCATGTTCAACATTTTCACCAGGAAGGAGACCCCGCCGGTTGCCCGAAAATCGGCTTCACTTAACACGCTGGAGAGTTTGTTCTTCAAGCTGCGCTCGACCACCTGCACCACCTGCGGGGAAACGCGGTCCATCACTGCTAAGCGCAGGGTGACTTCGATTTGAAGATCCTTGGGCAAACTGGTCATAATATCGGCTGCTACTTTGGCTTCCAAGTAAGAAAGCACCAGGGCAATCGTCTGCGGCATTTCATCTTGCAGCAGTCCGGCTACCTCTTCGGCATTGGCATTGCGCAGCATCTCAAACGAAGACAATTGCTGGTGAACCGAGATTCTTTCTAAGATTTCCGCACCGCGCCGCGGGCCGACGGCCCGTGATAATAACTGGCGGCTATATTCCACCCCGCCACCACGCATCGAGGCGTCCGCCATCGCAAAATCGTATGCTTCCATCAGGGCAATATGGCGAATTTCTGCATTGACCGGCCCAACCTGCCCTAATTCCAGCAGCACCCGTTCAATCTCGCCTTCGCTTAAATATTGCAGCACGTTGGAGGATAACTCCACCCCCAGGCTCAATAATAAGGCCGAGGCTTTATCAATGCCGCGTAAACTGGTTGCTGCCTCAGCCATTGCGTTCATCCTCGCTTAACCAGATTTGGATAATTTCAGCAACAGCGGCCGGGTTTTGTTCGGTCAGGGTCGAGATGGCCTGTTGACGTTGGTCATCTTCAGGACGGGTGGAGGGTTTTGCACTCGGTTCAAATACCACTTCGTCTTCATCCGGCATGGGGAAATTATCCAAGTTTTGAGGGGCTTCCACGCGGGCTGAATTGCCATACCCGGCACTCATTTGCGGATAGGCCCCATAGCCGCCCAAGCCAGCCCCTTCCAAAGCCATTTCTCCCACTGGCTTCAAGATCGGTTTCCATTGTTCACCGGAAGCCATTCTCACATTTTTAATCATCCGGCTGATAAACCACACCATCAGGATCAATAGGATAACCGCAGCAACGGCAATCCCAATTTTCATATACAGTTCGGTCTGGGATTGTTTTTCAGCTGCTAAATTCTGCTCTTCCAGATAGCTGCGGTCAAAGGCCATCGGGGCTACCACCAGTTGATCACCGCGCTCCTGATTAATCCCAGCTGCTGCCGCCACTGCGGAAGTCAGCGAAGCCAGCACGGCATCATCGGTAATCCCATCCACCATGACGGACAAATTGATCTTTTCGATCTTACCCGGTGCCACCACCTCGGTTTGATTAACCTGGCTGATTTCGTAATTGATCGTCTCTTCCGAGCGGGAATAGGTCGAGGTGCCTTCCCCGCCGTTCACCAATTCCCCCGGCACCGGCAGGTTGCTTTCTGCGCCAGGCACACCGCCCACCGTCGCGCCATCGCTGCTGTAATTTTCAGTCACGATCTGCGAACTGCGCACCGCGGCTGGGGTCGGGTCAAAACTGCTGGAAGTGATCTCCACCTGATCCCAATCCATCACCACACTGGCCTGTACTGCTGCTTTATCGGGGCCTAATACATCCGAGAGCATGTTTTCAACTTTATGCTTGATCTCAGCCGCTGCGTTCAATTCAATCGCCCGCTGGCTGTCCGAGAGCGCGGTCATCCCATCCAAACCACCCTGTAAACCACCCCCGGAGAGCATGCGGCCTTCCGTATCCACAATCACCACGTTATCGGAGGCTAAACCTTCCACGCTGTTGGCAACCAGGTTGGTGATCGCTTTCACCTGCCCGGCGGTCAGAGCCATGCCGCCATTTTCTTCCACCGTCACGGAGGCGGTGGTGGGTGCCTGGTCGCTGCTCAACAACGATTTTTCAGGCTGGACGATATGCACGCTGACGTTATCCACCGATTCGATGCTGGCAATCGTTCTTTCCAATTCCCCTTCCAGGGCGCGCTGGTAATTGATCTTTTGGGTAAATTCGGTCATCCCCAGGGTGTTGCCGTCAAATAATTCGTAACCCACCGCGCTTTGTTTGGGATAGCCTTCGCGGGCCATTTGTAAACGCGCTTCATACACCTTATCACTCGGCACCATGATCGTGCCGCTGGTTTTAATTTGATAGGGGATATTGGCAGCCGACATTTTCTCTGTGATCGCAGCCGCGTCCTGTTCACTCAGCCCGCTGTAAGCCACCGAATAGGTTGGTTGGTTGGCCCAAATCAACAAAACCGGCACCAAGATCGCCAATGCCAAACCGAGGGCGACCATCGTAATGCGCTGCGGATTACTTTGTTTTTGCCAAAACGTTGTCACTTGCTGTTGTAAGGGTGCTAACATTATTTTCTCTCTCGTTCAACCAAATTCGTTTTTGCCTGGGCCTAAACCTGCATGCGCATCACTTCACGATACGCATCAACCAATTTATCGCGAATCCCCATCGCTACTTTGAAATTAATATCATTCTCTTCCAAAGCGATCATCACCTCATGCAAATCCACATCTTCCCCGGCCGCCATTTGCTGCACCAGCGAATCGGTGTTGAGCTGGGACTCATTTAACCCGTTCAGGATAGAGCTAAACGATTCACCCACCCCTTCCACGGCGGATTTCTGTGCGGATTCACCACTCTTGCGCAATTCCTCTAGGGCTTTGATGCCATTCATCGGATTTGGTGTTACCCCGTGAATTTCCATTGATTACCTCCCGATTTCCAAGGCTTTTAATGCCATCCGTTTGGCGGCATCAACAACCGATAAATTTGCTTCGTAGGAGCGCGTGGCGGATAACATATTCGTCATCTCGACCACCGGATTGACATTGGGATATTCGACGAAGCCATCCTCATCCGCATCGGGATGGGTGGGGTCGTAAACGCGCGGGCCTTCGCTTTCATCGGTGATGATCTGATTGACCTGCACCCCACCCGTGCGGGTATCGATGCCGTGTCGCTCGGCCACAAAGGTCGGCACAAACGGGCGGCTGCCCTGCGGCATGAAGATGACATCCTGGCGCTGGTATGCGCCGCCGGCTGCGGTGCGTGTGGTTTGTGAATTGGCAATATTGTTTGCGATCACGTCCAACCGTAATCGCTGTGCCTGTAAACCGCTTGCGCCAATCTTCATCGTTTCCCAAAAACTCATAGTTTGCTCCTTGAACTGAAAAAATAGTACCATGCCTCTTTTTCAGATGCAGTAAAGCCGAAGTGAACATCCTATAAATTTTGCGTGAAGAAAACCTAAAGAAGGTTTATAACCCCCAATGATTTTGTCTTATGTCAACTGTCTAACTTGGTATATCCCTTTTTTTCTCACACAGAGCAACTGAGATACGGAGAAAAGATTTTTTTATGCTTTTTCCTCGGTGCTTCCGCGCCTCCGTGCTTCTGTGTGAGCATCTCAATCAATAATTCTATGCAGGCCGTGCCACCGAACCCACATAACCAGCCGGAATGGAAGCCATGTTGGGTTTCGCAGAAAGCTGTTTTTCCGATTCGCGCCAGGCATCGCGCAGTTCAACCAGAATCTTACGGGCGGCGTCATAATCGCCCTGGCGCAGGCTATCTAAACACCATTGGTAGAGGCGGAAAAGGCCAACCGAGACCTCAGGATAATCGAAATTGAGCGCGTCCCGCAGGACACTGATCGCTTTGGTTGCTTTTGCGAAATCTTTCCCGTCACAGGCGCGGATCGCCAGATCATACGCCATGACAACCAACCGGATCGGACTGGCACCCATCACATCCTGTTGACGATATTCCTGATTTCGATATGCTGTTCCTGGATACATAGTTCGCTCCTTACAAATAATTTTTTGTCTCTATACAATTAATATCGACTGGTTCACGGCGTTCTTGAACGGTTCGCCGTAAAAATTACCTAAAGATCAGGCTAACAACTCTACCAGATCACCGGCTTGCAAATTGTTCAGTTCATCGGGGGGGATGCTGCGAATAACACGTTTTGAAGCACGGTCAACCACGTACACCGTCACTTGTTTCGTTTCTTCGTTCACTTGGAACTTCAATTGAATATCGCCCACCGGTTTTGCAGGTGAGGCGGCCGGTTTGTTTTCACTGGTAGGTTTAACCGCTTTGGCCTGCTCATTTAAGCGAGCAGCTTCAATTTCAGCATGATGCTGAGCGGCCTGCATCACACGATTTACGCCGGGCTCCGAGTCAATGCTGGAAATGGGGTTTACTGAATTTTCAGCCATCATTTACCTACCTTCCCTTTTAAATAAGGGTTTATCCATAATAATTACTGCTGCCAAACATGGCACCGAACTGCTGCGATTGATACGTCATCGTCATAATCTGAGCCTGCATTTCGGCATATTGTTGATACAAAAATTCTTCCCGCTTGCTCAAACGACCTTCAATGGTCGTGATACGGTCTTTGGTGTTTTTCAATTCGCGATCTGCTGCATTGGATTTTGTCGTCAGATAACCGGATGTTCCCAAAAAGCGGCTGACCTTGGTATCGATTTGGTTCATGGCCGCATCCAACAGGGAAACCACACTCGAGCGGTTGGTCAACAAAGCGGCTTCCAATTTACTGGAGTCACTGATCTCTAACTTTAGATCATCATTCATGGTGATACCAATATCCCGTAAACGGGAGAGGTTGCCGCTGTTTGCAAATCCGGCACCCGGTAAACGCAGCAAATCATAGCGCAGGCTGGAGAAAACCATATCCCCGGCCAATGCCCCACGGCTATAGGTATCATCTGCCTTTTTGGTGGTCGCAATTTTATCGGTCAAATACTTGGTCAGCTTGTTAAACTCACCAATAAAACCGCTGATCTGCTTTTTGTTGCTGTCGGTGCTGGCGGTTACATTCAAGGTGGCCGTTTTACCGATGGAATCCTTGTTGAGGGTTAACGTAACCCCATGAATTACATCGCTTAAACCTGAGTTTTGCGAGCGTTTCACATCCAGGCCGTTTACCTTAAAATGGGCACTTGCCGATTCTTGCATCTGATGAAGGAATGCGCTGCCGTTGTAAATATCCAGACCAGCCAGGATTGAGCCTGCGACGTCCGCAACCTGAATATTGCGGTCATCGCCAGAATATTTCCCAGAAAGGATCAATTGGTTATCCACAATCGTCGCGATGACCTCATTGCCTTCGGAGTATTTGGCGGCGTTGATCTTGGAGGCAATATCGACCAGTGAGTCAGAGGCTTTAATGTCTATACTGGCACCCTGGGCGGTAAAGTTGATCGCTGCGGCCCCAGCGCCGCGCGTACCGGCCGTGTAACCACTGGCTGCAAATTCCATTGAAAAACCGCGCCCGCTATCATAACTGCCGCCGCCAGTTGGCAGCGCCTGCCAACCCGTGGTGAACCCATCACTACTGCCGTTTTTCACACTGACCGCTTGCCCATCCTGGTTGACAATGCGGAACTGCCAGCCGTTCTCGGCGTCGTTACGGGTCTCGACATAATACGTGCCGCTGCCCAGGCCAGTTTTACCAGCAGCGACCGCAGCCGCCCCTGAGGATGAGACCGAAGCAGAAGAAGTGAATTCAACATTGCGACTTTCTGCCCCACCCATTATAAAGCTGCCCTGAAACCCCAGCTGCTGGTTGCTGTATTGCACTTGTTTGGAGCGCACGCGGTGCGTCTGGGCTAACGTGGTAACTTGCAGTTCATAACTACCCGGGATGGCCGAGCTGCCAGCCGAGACCGAGCCAAACGAGACGCCATCGGCCAGGCCGCTGAGTGCAGCCGTATTACCCGGCTTAAAACTATAACTCGCATCCGTACTCAGTAACCCTTTCACAGAAGTCTGAAAACTGGTCAGCATGCCATTCAAATCGGTATAAATCGCTTTTTGGATCGTTACTGAATCCTTCTGTTGGGTTAAACGATCCAGCGGCTGACGTTCCATTGTCATGATCTCGCGAATCATGCTAACGTAATTGCTATCTAAATTATAGGAACTGATTGCACTGGTACTCATATAAACCTACGTCTTTCTATTTTTTATCCAATTTGAAAGGTATCATTCAGTTGATAATTTTCTACAAATTACACTTGAGCGGAGGGCGCATGAGACGCCCTCCGCTTTCGTCGTTCGGCGGTTGTAAGGTACCGATTATCGGAACAGTGAGAGTAAGAATTGCGGTGCGGCGTTGGCCTGAGCTAACATCGCGGTCGCGGTTTGTTGTAAGATTTGGTACTTGCTGGCTTCTACCTGTTCTTCGGCCATATTGGCATTCATGATCCGGTTATAAGCTGCTTCGGTATTAATTTGAGCTGCCGAGATCTGATCTTCCTTGAAGGATAATCGCCCCGTCAAGGCACCTACTTTTGCCATTTCGCCGTTTACCGTGTTTAGTGCCGTCTGGACGGTCTCCATATAATTAGCAAAGTCAGTAGCTGAAGTGGCTGCCACACTATAAGAACCCGCTTTGGTGTATCCGACTGTGCCGCCATCTTTCACGCCTGTTGTAAGTCCACTGGCTAAGGTCACTTCAAGTCCATTCCCAAAATCAATTGCTTTCGTTGAATCTGTATCATAGGCAAAAGTCAATTTTTGGGATACTAAACCACCGTCGGCACCATTCGCATCTACATTGACGGGCACACCATTGCGCAGCAATTGAATTTCACTATCTGCGGTGGAGTTTCCACTGGTTACGGTGCCCAGGTTGATTGCAATCGTATAGGTGCCGCTGTCCAATTCTTGCATACCAGCAAATAATGTGTTGCCACCACTGGTACTTGCACCTACAACGGCCGCTCCGACACTATCTACATTCGTAGTCGAAGTGGCTGCCACGGTTGCAATCCCCAGTGCGCCGGCACTCACATCACGAATTTCGGTCATGATAGTGGCGTCTTCCGATTCCGCACCAGTCTGGAAACGTAAGTCACCGGTATTGCCATCAATCAACTTTTTGCTGTTCCAAGAAGTTTGTTTGACAATATCATCGACTTGGGCTGCAAATGCCGATAACTGAACTTTGATCGCGTCACGTTCTTCGGTACCCATCGTGTCGGATGCCGCTGCTTCCGCTTTATTGCGCATCTGTACCAAAATATCATTGATGCGGCCTAAGCCGGATTCGGCTACTGCCAATAGGTTCTTCGCATCACCGATATTGGACAATGCTTGTTTCAGCCCTTCCGAGCGGGAGAACATTTTGGTTGCAATCGTCAGCCCAGCCGGATCATCGGCGGCACTGTTGATGCGTTTACCGGTTGCCAGGCGGGTCTGGTGAACTGCCAAGCGTTTGTTGATGTTGGCTAAGGAATTCAGGGAATTCATTGCGCCGATATTACCAGCAATTCGAGTTACATCTACTTCTGCCATTTCATACCTCCGTGTATTAGGCTTGGAGATCCATCTCCAATTAAGATTGAGTTTGCGAATTCCTCTACCGGTGTGTTTATTGTTCCGTCG
>JACDJC010002952.1_pt1 | contig 12780 bp, 7 predicted proteins | sample 7454191 | NCBI WGS metagenome assembly JACDJC01 (sample SAMN14253291, study PRJNA609438) | sludge metagenome | isolation source: sludge after 25d culture with pyrite and EDTA | collected 2018-12-20 | reverse complement strand
GTATGCTCGGTGTTATCGCTCGTAGCCGTCGAGACGCAAGGCATCAGTCGGGCGCCCGGCGCATTGTAGTTGCCGGCGGCGCCGACGCGCAGAGCGCTGAGGACGGGCACGGTCTGGTCGCCAGCGCCGTAGCGGACACCGAAGTAGGTGCCGTCGATCTTGCTGTCCTCACAATCGCTGCCGAAGTAGTACGTTCAGGATATGAACGTTCTGGCCACTACCTGGTTGATGGTATCGGAACTCCCGCTCTGACCAAAGATGTGGAAGTTACGCACGCCCGGTGGGTCGGCGGACCAGTTTTCCTGGCGCCCGCCGTAGTCGAGGTCACGGAACTTGCGCGTGATCGAGCCGGGTTGCAGCCCGCCGCGACGGTGGCGTGCGTCAAGGACGGCAATGGTCGTGGGGTAGTCGAAGCGGTCGTTGGTGCGGCCGTTGCCGTTGAGGTCGACTCCCTCCTCGACCAGGATCGGGCTGCCGCCTTGGTCGAACCAACCGCGGGCGGGAATGATCTGATGCGCGGCGGGGAAGGTCTCGATGATCTCCTGCAGCGTACCCGGCAGAATGACCGCCGGCTGCGAGAGGCCCAGGAACCAGCCGGTCTCGAGCACGTAAGTCAGCTTGGGACCGCCGAGCAGCGGCCCGCCGACCGTGATCAAGCCGTTGACGTTTCCGGGGTATTTAAGCATGAAGCGACGCGAGATCATGCCGCCCATGCTGTGGGCGATGATGTTGATCTTGGTGTTCGGCTTGTAGAACTTGCGGATACAGCCGAGGTAGTCGTTGAGGCGGTCGGCGCTTATGTCGTTCGAGCGACGCCAATCATAGGGGAATACAAAGAAGTTGGGGCGATTGGCCTGCTGCCCGGAGACGTCACAGCCGGCGGTAGTAAGCCGCTCGGGACGAGCTTGCCCGTTGCCGCCCAGACGCAGTTCGTAGAAGCGAAAACCGGCGTCCTTCATCGCGTCGATAAATGACTCGTAGATGTCCTTGCCGTATGATGTATAGATTATGTCGCTTGCGACCATTTCTGGGTTCCCGGCCAGAAGGGCAAGTTCGGAATGGTTGATGTTCGGGTTGCCCAGCCAATACTCGGTGTCGCCGTTCGGCGCCAGGCCCAGGTTGCTGGCCGAGATGCCGGGCAGAAATACCACCGGGCGGTCCTGGCCCAGGCGTGTGACGAAGCCGTTCATGTAGCCGCCCAGGGTCGGCCGATAGACGCCTGGGGTCGTGGGAAAATTGGAGGAGCGGGTGAAGCCGGTGACGTAGGCGTCGCCGTTGGGGCCGACAGCCACCGCCCCTGAACCGTCGCTCAGGTGTCCGCCCAGGTAAGTGGAATAGTCGAGCTCAAAGCCGTGGACGGTCTGTATGATGTGTGCGACCCAGGCGTCGCGCTTTTCGACATAACCCTGGAAGCTGCCGCCGCCAAAGACGGGCTGAACGGCGTTGACAATGGGAAAGCCCTGGTCAGAGTCGGTGTTGCCGGAGACATAGGCGTTGCCGTCGCCATCGACCGCCAGGCCGTAGGCCACGTCTTCGTGGTTGCCGCCGAAGTACGAGGAGAAGGTCAGCTGGCCCTGATCGTCGTAGCGCGCCACAAAGGCGTCGCCTTCATCAGCATCGCCCGGGCTGCCCTGAATGGGAAACATGGTCGGGAAATCGCTGGTTTCGGTGAACCCGGCGATCCAGACATTCTGGCCGCCTGGATCGACGGCGGCCACCTCGCCGATGTCGGCGGAAAAGATGAACCCGCTGCCGGGTTCGACTTCCCCGGAATGGCCGCCCAGACCGTTGGCCCACAAAAGTTGGGAGCCGGTGGGGTCGAGCTTGGCCACGAACGCGTCGCGGGCAACGTCGCCAGTGCTTGCGCCCAGGAATCCGCTGCTCGTCGTCGAACCCGTGGGATAGACGTTGCCGTCGCCGTCGACTGCCATGCCCAGAACAGCATCATCGCCAGCCCCGCTCAGGTAGGTCGAGTAGTCCAGGTTGTAGCCGTTTTGGGGATCGAAGGCGAACTTGGCGACGAAGCCATCGTAGTAGTTGTCCGGGTCCGAATTGGGAGCGCTCTGATAGGCGCCGCCCGTGATGGGGAAAGTAAGGCTCTGCACGTCGGCGGTGTAACCGCCGATGTAGACGTTGGCGTCGTTGTCAAGGCCTACGCCGTAGCCGCCATCGAAGTTCGAACCGCCAAGATAGGTCGAGTAGGCCATCTGGCCGTTCTCGTCCAACACGACCAGGTAGGCGTCGGCGCAACTAAAGATGTTGAAGGTGACGTACTGAGCGCATGAGGCGTTGCCGGCGTTCTCGGACTGGAAGGCGGCGGCGCTGACGGGGAAGTCCACCGAGTAGGTGTAGCCGGTCACGTAGGCGTAACCCGAGGCGCTGACTGCAAGCGTGCGGGCGTATTCGCCAACGCTGCCGCCTAGTACGCTCATGTAGAGCAACTGCTTGCCATCGGGGCTGAGCTTATAGACGACAAGGTCGTCGTCGATTGCCTGGCAGAAGCAGCTGATGTAGCCGCCCACCAGGACATTGCCGTCGGAATCGACCGCAATACCTGATCCAACCGGCCCGAAGAGCGAGGCGTTGACGAAGGTGCTGAACTCGATGGTCGGGTCGACGATCAGCGGCAGATGCTTGTCGTAACCCTGGGGAAACTCGAAGCCATAGGCGCCGTCCGTGTAGGCGACAAAACGCACGGGCACATCGACGTGCTGTCCGGCGATTACCTGCCAGGCGACAGGAGGCTGCTCGTCGAAACCGGCGGTCCCGCTTGCGCCAGCGCCTGCCGACTGGCGTACGTTCAGGGCGCCCGTTGCATCCAGATGCACGTCCGTGGCGCCGGCGTAGCGCCAGCGGATGCCGGCAGGATCGGCGCCAGGGGCAACCAGGTAGGTGCCTTTGAGTTGGCCGGTGGAGCCGTCGTATTGCAGGGTTACGCCGGGGTAGAGACCGCGATAGGCTACGCCGGCATACATGGGCACGTTGGTGCGCCAGGCAGCCGGATCCGCGCCGGTGTAATAGTTGAAATGGCCCGGCAGCGTCTGCAGGGCCGCCAGCTCAGGCGCCGGGTTGGCGCCATCGAATACAATCCGCAGTTCGACCGGCGCCGCGGGCGCGGCATCGGCGGATGCCATGGCCGAGGTTGCGCGGTCGCGGAGGGAGCGCGGGTCGGACGACACGAGCGGCGACTGTATGTCAGCGCCGGCGTTGGCGGCTGCCGGCGCCAGGCGCACGACCACCTCACGCTGCGTAAACGCCACGCTCCCACCCATGCCCTGGGTCTGAAAACGCACCGCCGGGTCGGCCTGACCGGCGTTGGGCAGGAAGGCCAGGGGCAGCCCGGCCAGGGCTTGCGCTGCCGGGGCATCCGGGACCAGCTTTGGCTCAGGCGCCGCCAACGCAGCCGATCTTTTTGGCTGCGTCGGAACCGGGGCGGCGGTGGAGGGCCAGACGACCGAACTCATGAGCATAGCGAGAACGGTCACGAGGGCAAGAGCGGGATAAACCGAACGGGTAAAACGGGTGGACCTTGCGCGCACCATGGGTAACTCCAGTCTTCCAATAGAATCGTCAAGCAAACCAGATCAGCCGTTGTGAAATGGGCGCCCGAGAGCAGCGGGCCTGAAAGACACTCACAGTGTAGCCAGCAGCCTGATTGCTTTCCAGACCAATCACTGCTCATTCTCTGTTCATTCCCCGATTACTGGGTGCGTGAATATGCTCGTGCCTGCGCCCCCAGGGTTTGCCCTTGAAGATGATAGAATAGTCGATCATGTCGCTCAACGAAGCCGATACCCGCGCGCAACTGATTGACCCGAAGCTCAATGTCGCCGGCTGGACGCGCAGCCAGGTCACGCGCGAGCACTACGATCGTACGGACTGGGTGTACACGGCGGGCAAGATTGTGCTGCGCGGCGACCGGGCTGAGCGCCTCCCACCTAAACGCGTCGACTACCTCCTCCGCTATACGGACAGCCTTCCCATCGCTGTTGTCGAAGCCAAAGAGGAGGGCAAACCAGGCTTGCTGCTCGACGAAAATGCCAAACGCCCCAGCCTGCACCGCGAGATCTACTTCGCCATCTACCAGACGCTCTGGAACGAGGACGGACGAGGCAAGCGCTTGTTCGAGAAGTTCCCGGCCGATTTCTTCGACCTGATCATCATCGATGAGGCGCACCGTTCCGGGTTTGGCACCTGGAAGGAGATCCTTGACACCTTCAGCGGCGCCATCCACTTCGGCATGACCGAATTGCAGCGCCGGCTGTATGCGGACGCGGCGTGAAGACGAAAGGGAGTAGCGATCTCATGAACGTATCCGATCTGATTACGGCTGCCGAGGGGAAGACCCTGGAATTCAAACGCGATCTGTCCTCCCTGCCGCCCATTCTGAAGACACTGGTGGCCTTCGCCAACACCGCCGGTGGGACCCTGGTCATCGGCGTCCAGGATCACGGCGCGGTAGTCGGGATCGCCGACGCGCTCAGCGCAGAGGAACGACTGGCCAACAGTATCGCCGACGGCATTCGTCCTGCCATGACACCAGAGATGGACCTGGTATCTCACGAGGGCAAGACGCTACTGATCGTGCGCGTGCCGCACTGGCGCGGGCCGTTCTACCTGCGGTCAGAAGGTCCGCAAGAGGGCGTCTATATCCGCCTGGGTTCTACGAATCGACGCGCCGGCCCCGAACTCCTGGCGGAACTCCAGCGCGCCCTCTCCGGCCTGTCGTTCGACCAGTTGCCATGCACCGATCTCACCCCCGATGATCTCGACCCTGATCGCATCCAGCGCTACTTTGCGGCCATCGGGCGTCGCGCCAGCCAGGAGCATCTGGAGTCGCTTGGCGTGCTGGTCGCCCAGGCCGGCCGGCTGACCCCATCCCACGGCGGCCTGATCCTTTTCGGCCGAGATGCGCTGCGGCAGCGCCTCTTTCCCGAGGCCCGCGTAAGCTGCGCCCGCTTCCGCAGCGCCGAGCGGGTGGACTTTCTCGATCGTCTGGACATCGAAGGCACGGTATTGGACGCACTGGAGGAAGGGCCGAGGTTCATTCGTCGCAACACCCGGTTGGCTGCCAGGATCGTGACCATGCGCCGGCAGGACATCCCGGAGTATTCCGAGATCGCGCTGCGTGAGGTGCTGGTCAACGCCGTGGCCCACGCCGATTACTCGCTGACCGGGATGCGCATCCGTGTGGCGATCTACGCCGATCGTCTGGAGGTCGAAAACCCCGGCATGTTGCCCTTCGGCATGACCCTGGATGACCTGAAAGCGGGCGTGAGTCGCATCCGCAACCGCGTGATTGTGCGGGTGCTGCGCGAGCTGGGTCTGGTGGAGGAGTGGGGCACGGGCTATCGCCGCGTGACGCAGGCCTGCGAGGAGGGCGGTTATCCACCCCCGACGTGGCAGGAACTGAGTTCGGTGTTACGGGTGATCTTTGAACCACACCCGGAGGCGGCTGACGAGGACCGTGAGCGCAGCGATGTCCCTGTGGGTGAGCCTGTAAATGAGCCTGTAAATGACACCGATGTCCCCGTAAATGTCCCCGTAAATGTCCCCATAAATGTCCCCGTAAATGTCCCCGTAAATGAGTCGTTCAATGAAAGGCAACGCTGGCTTCTTGATCAGCTCAGTCAAGGACGGCGACTGAAGCCCGGCGATATCGCCGTACAATTCGGCGTCACAGAGAAGACAGCAAAGCGCGATATCGCCGACCTCAAGGCGCGCAGCCTCATCGAATTCGTTGGGGCGCCGAAAACGGGCTTCTATCGGCTTGCCAAACGGGATTGATGCCATATGGTCAGCAACAAACGCCAAACCGATGAAACCTTCTGCAGCGACATCTGGCGCGCCTGCGACATCCTGCGCCGCGACAACAATGTGGGCGGAGTGGTGCAATACACCGAACATCTGGCCTGGCTCCTCTTCCTCAAGTTCCTGGACGAGGAGGAGAAAGAACGCCTTGCCCAGGCCGCGCTGGGCGACGGTGGGCACTACGAGCCGGTGCTCCAGGGCGACCTGGCCTGGGACGCCTGGGCCGGCCCTGCGAAGCTGGGAACCTGGAAGGTCGACGACCTGATCCAGTTCGTGCGCGGGCGGCTGCTGGTCGTCCCATTGGACGTAGTTGGCAATTTTCAGGGGCTGCGCCAGGGGTTCTACGACCATCAGAAGGACTCTGTGATGCCTTCAGCCCAGTTTTGAGAGCGAAAAACTGGCCCAGCCTGCCCCCTACCCCAAACTTTTCGACTCAGAGCCGCGTCAACCCCCGCCGGCAGCGGATGGAGCAATCGCTCATCCCGCCCTAGACCCCGTCGGGTTTACCAGCCGCCGCTAAGGGAAGTACTTTCATTGTTGTTCCGGTCAACATTGCTAATCTGCTCGACCGCGCCCATCATCTTGAGCGCCAGTATCTGTGCATCGGTCAGGCCCTTGACCCCGGTGATGTCGAGCCGTTCATACGGGCGGTCGCGGCGGAGAGTCGTCACGTGATCGCCGTTTTCCATCTCCCAGATGCGGATTGCTCCATCATCCCCGCAGCTGGCGAGAAAGCGACCGTCAGGACTGGATCGCAGCGATTGGATCGGTCCTTCGTGCCCGTGGCGAGACAGAATGCACTCGCCGCGTCGCAGATTCCACCAGCGGAGAATGCCGTCACTCCCCGCACTGACCAGGCGTTCACCATCCCCACTCCAGGCAACGCCCAAGATCAATGCGCTCGGATCATCAAGGGCGCGGATCAGTTGCCAGCTCTGGCTGTCCCAGATCATCAACTGGTCACTCCCATGTCCCCAACTGCCCGAGGCGAGTCGCATCCCATCGGCGCTCCAGGCGAGGGCGGACACCATGCCGCGATGTCCCTGAAGCGTGGCGCGCAGGGAAAAATCCCCGCTATCCCAGACAAGAATAAGCCCGCCCTCGCTTGAAGCAGCGAGATACCTGGCGTCAGGACTCCATGCCACGCGGCGGATTCTGGGCGGCGCATCGAGGCGCCCAACGCGCTGGAAGACTTGAGTGCGCCTGTCATAAACAAACACGCCCTGACGGTGTGTTGCCACAGCCAGACGTTCGCCATCCGGGCTCCACGCCGCTGCGAAAAGTTGCGCGTCCACCAACTCGGGATCCGTCACAACCCGCTCGCTCGTGGCTTTGGCGACATCCCAGATGCGAATCGTGTTGTCCTCGCTGCAGCTCGCCAGCCGCCGGCCATCGGAGCTCCATGAGACGCCCCAGATGATCGCCTTGTGGCCGCGCAGCAGATGAAGCGGAACCTGCTGTGAGATATCCCAAATCGTCACCAGCCCATCATTACCCCCGCTGGCAATGTGCGCGCTGTCCGGACTCCAGGCAACATCGGACACGCTGCGCGCAAAACCCTGCCAATGGTGGATACACTGGCCAGTGGTCATGTCCCAAACCTGCATGCTTCCATCTTCACACGACGTATCCAACGTGCTGCTGTCCGGCGAAAAAGCGAGCGCACGCACGGGCGCCATCTTGCCATAGAAAGCCGTTCGCCGCTTGTGTTGTTCGACGTCCCAGACCCAGAACGCACGATTCAGTTCGCCCGACGCCAGAAAGCGGCCGTCATGACTCCACTCCAGACCCGCGGCGCGCGCTTGAATGGGAATGTTCTCGTTGAGCGTCCCAGTTCGCACGTCCCACAATCTCACACTCTTATCCCAACTCGCACTGGCGAGCGTTTGGCCATCCGGCGAAAAGGCCAGTCCCCGCACCGGACCGCTGTGCCCCGCGAGTGTCCGCACCGGTGTGGGCTTGAGCGTTGGCGACTCTGCTCCCGCCATCTCCCACAGGCGGATCGGCCCGTCATGTCCTGCACTGACGAGAAGTTCACCGGTAGGATTCCAGGCGACACAAAATACTGGTCCTGTGTGTTCGCTCAGAGTCTGCAGCAGGGCGCCGCTTGCCACATCCCACAGGCGAATCTGGCCATCGGTCCCGCCGCTGGCAAGGGCGCGCCCATCGGGTGAAAAGGCCAGTTCCATGATCGCATCCATGGGGAGACCTGTCCACAGCAGGGCGCCGTTGGCTGCATTCCACATCTTGATCACACCATCCCAGCTGCCCGTGCCCAGGCGCTGCTCGTCCGGGCTGAACACAATGGCGTTTACCACGCTGTGATGCGCTCTCCATGTGAGCTGCAATTGCCGTTTTGCGTACAACCATATCTGGACCTGTCCTTGTCTGTTGCCTCCCGCCCAAAACGTACCATTTCTGCTGAAAGCCATGCTCCAAATCGTATCGGAGGCCTCCGTAAACACGGCGTCGCGCAGTGCGGCCTCAGCAAGGCTCGTGTCGCGCAGGTCCACGCCACGAAAATCTGCGTTTCGAATCGAGAGGTCATGCAGGTCAAGTCCCGATAGATCGCCGCGCGAGGCGCGCAGGAGCGCCAGAAGGTTGGCAGGCGCATAGCCCTGATACTTGTCACTCTGCTTTCTAAACGGCGCCAGCAGCGTGAGCAAGTGTGCTTCCAAGGCTGAAGGTTCCGGGAACGAGGCGCGCAGGCGGGCGAGAATCGGAGCCACAATCAACCGTCCTTGCGCCTCCCGAATATATTCTTTGCCGTTTGCCAGTTCCAGTCCGTGATCAATCAGAAGTTGCAGACGCCCGCGTTCAAGCTCGTTCACCGCCGCTTCGATGAGGCGCGTGGTGGTATGTTCCAGCACGACCGATTGGAGAGTGAAACTGCCTTTCACATTGCCGCGCTCAATCAGCGAGCGACCGCGCAGGGTATCCAACGCTTCCAATACCTGCGCGCGGGGTAGCGGACCAGCCAGCACGTCAGCGAGTCCTTGAACAGTCACCGGCTCGCGTAATATCGCCAGCCACAGCAGGATGCTTTCTTCTACGGCCGAGAGTCGCGCAAACTGTTCCTGCAACAAATAACGCACGCTGCCGAAAATCAACTCGCCCTGTTCCAGAAAGGCGGCAATCTCACCACCAAACACCCCCAACATCGTCGGCGCCACGATTTTCAACGCCAGCGGATTGCCGCCATAGCGCTCAATCAGGCGTTCGCGCTCCGCCGCGCTGCCCGTCACTTCTGTTTCTTGCAGTAGCAATTCGCAGGCGCCGGCATCGAGCTGTCCGAGGTGCAGCGAGCGAACCGGCGTTCGATTGCCTTCGAGCGGCGCCAGATCCGTTGATCTTTCGCGGCTCGTGAGCAGCAGGCAGCTATTGTGTTTGGTTTCCGCGGCCCGGCGCAGCAAGCGTCCATAGCCTTGATAGCGGGGAAGTAGATGGCCGCTGCCTTCTGCACCCTCCATGATGCTTTCAAGGTTATCGAGCATCAGCAGAACGCGTCGTGTCCGCAGGTATTCAAATAAGAGTGTGAGACGACGTTCGAGACTGTCCAGTACGATGGTCAGCTGTTCTCCCGCCAGGACGCGCAGCAAATCGTCGAGCAAGGGTTCGCAGGGTGGGGCATCCCGCAGTGAGCGCCAGATCACGGCATCGAATTGATCGGCGACACGGTGCATGAGCGCGACGGCAAGTGTGGACTTGCCGATACCGCCCATGCCCAAGACGCTCACCACACGACAGTTCTGTTCCAGCAACCAATCGCTCAAGAGCGCAAGTTCGTCCGTGCGTCCGTAAAAGGTCGACGCTTCGGGCGCATCCCCCCAGTCCGTGAGATACCCCGGCTTGGATACATCTGTGTCAACAGGCGATGAGCGTACTAAGGAAGCTGGCGCAGCCGATGGCTCATGCTGCTTCTCCAGCAGACGTGTGAGCCACGTTTCGTCCAGGGGCACACGGGCGCGCGAATTCTGCCACAAGGTGCGGATTTCCCCGGCCTCCAGCCCGTTGTGGAAGGCGCTGTGCTGTAAACAGATCTCGATGAAGCGCTTGAGATGCTGAGGGGACGGATAGCTGGTGCCAGCTTCCCAACCGACGACCGCCTGACGCGAGATGCCGAGAAGCTCGGCAAGCCCGGACTGGGTCAGATTGGAGCCAATGCGGAGCGCGAGAATCTGCTGACCGAAATCATAGTCACGATCGGGGTACTCATAGCGGCGCATGGCAACCTGCGTCTTTCTAGATCATCAGCGCATCGAGATGACAAGCGATGACAAGTGAGCTGTAAAGTCTTGCAGAGTGACTTTCAGTCTTGCCCTCGCTATGATCGGTCTTAAAGAGTGCACCCAAGCAGTTTCACAGTTGTTCAGAAAGCTCAGTGAAAGTACTGGCGCCGACGAACAGCCGGTGCTCATGATAGCACACAGCACACGCTGAGACAATACGAGCGCACTCAATAACCAACGCAGAGAACTGCGAAATCATTTATCTAGCAAAGGAGAATCTAATGTCAACACTCATCGTCGTAGGTTTCAAGAAGGACGTGTTCCGGGCCTCCAAAGTGCTGAACGAGCTCGTGGACCTGAATTATGACTGGACCATTGATCTGGACGATGCCGTCGCAGCTTATCGCGACTACAACGGCAAACTGCGGATCGATGCCAGTTACCAGCTGACAACGGGCGAAGGAGCTGCCCTCGGCGGCTTGTTTGGCTCGTTGATCGGCCTCACGCTGGGCGCGATTACTGCGCCGGTGACAGCGGGCCTGGGCGCCGCCACAGCAGTCGTCGCGGCAGGCGCCGTGGGCGGTGCGCTCGGCGTCGCGGGCGGCGCCCTGGATGCGAAGTGGTGGAAAGATGACTTCGGCATCCCCGAGGATTTCGTCGAGGAAGTTGGCACGCTGGTACAGCCCGGCGACTCAGCGATTTTTGCGCTACTGCGTTCAGCAGACCCAATTCTGGTCGCCGCAGAGTTCGGCAACTATGGCGGTGTCGTCCTATCGACCACACTCACCACCGAGCAAACGCACAAGGTGCAGGAGGTGCTGGATGGCACGAATTGACCAGTAACCTGTAAGCCTACAAAGACGAGCCTTACGCTCGATCAACTAACCAACCACCCAACCAACCACCCAACCAATCAACCAACCAACCACCCAACCAACCAATCACAAGGAGAAACAAACCATGAAAACCTGGACAGAAATGGAAACCGAGTTGGAGCCCAAGCTGCGTGAATGGGCCAAGGAACTCGACGAAATCGAAGCAGAGGAAGCAGCGGCAGCGGCTGAGTTCGACGCTCAGATCAAGGCAGCCAATGCGGAAGCGCAAGCCAAACTGCAGGCCGAGAAAGCCAAGATGCAGGCCGACCTCGAAGCCCGGCGCGCCAAGATTCAGCATGACCTGGACGAGGCTGATCGCAAGCTCGATGCTGAGGCGGAGCGCCTTGATGCCGATCTGGCGAAAGCGGAAAGCAGTGTCAAGGCCGATTTGGAGGCGCAGCGCGCCAAGCTGAACGCGACCCGTGACAGAGTCAGGGCGCAGATCCAGACGACCTACGAAGCACAGGTCAACCACATCAAGGCGCAGATCGCTGAGATGCAGGCCTGGGCAAGGACAACGGATGAGAAGATCCGAGCCAAGGTCACCGCTGATCTGGAAGCCGTGCGCAATCGTGTGGCCGATGTCGAGCAGCGCCTTCAGCAGCTTCACGCCGAGCACGTGGCGACCTGGAACGAGAAAAAGGCCAATGTCGAACGTGCGATCGCGGACCTCAAAGAAGGACGCGACAAGGCCAGCGCAGATCTCGCAGAAGCGCGCGCAAAGGCCAAGGCGGAGCTTAAGTAGACTGCCTGACCCCAACAACACAACTGTACTGAACGCTCATTGCAACAAAACAGGTCCGGCGGGATGCCCATCGCATCCCGCCGGATAAAGCATAGAATTAATCGTCTGCACTTGACCCACGCCATCCTGAACATTTCCCGGAGCATCCATGAGCACATTTCTGCTGGAACGCTCAAAGCGCCATCGCCAGAGATATCAACAAATCGCTGAGGTCTTCCTACGACATGGTTTTGGCTATCTGATCGAGCGCCTCGGACCCGAATGGGCGCCACAGCGAGGCTCTTCCCGATCGTCCGACCAATCTGCTTCGCTGGTGATTGAGCAGGACCTGCCGGCGCATTTCAGGCAAGCACTAGAAGAACTGGGACCCACGTTCGTGAAGCTGGGTCAAGTTCTATCGACACGCCCCGACCTGCTGCCCCAATCCTATATAGCCGAGCTAAGCAAGCTGCAGGATGCAGTGCCGCCCGTACCCTGGGAGGCCATCCGGGACGCGCTCACCCAAGAGCTGGGACGCCCACCAGAGGAGGTGTTTGCGTCTATCGACCCCGAGCCTCTCGGAGCAGCCTCTGTGGGTCAGGTGCATGCCGCCACGCTGGCTGATGGCGCTGAGGTGGTCATCAAAGTGCAGCGGCCCAACATTCAGCCAACCATTGCCACTGACCTCGAAATCCTACAGGCGCTGGCGCCGGCGGCCCAACGGACGCCCGAGGGGAAGATTCATGACTTCGTCACCGAAGCAGACGACTTTGCCTACACGCTGAACAATGAGCTGGACTATCGCCTGGAAGGGCGGAACGCAGATCGCTTCCGGACCAACTTCGCCGATGAGCCTCACCTTCATGTGCCGCACGTGTACTGGGAATACACCACCTCGCGCGTACTCGTGCTCGAGCGCATCAGTGGCGTAAAAATCGATGACGTCGCAGCCGTGGAAGAGGCCGGCTACAATCGTCACCAAGTGGCCATAAACGCCGCTCGCATGGTCGTTAAGGAAGTCCTGGAAGATGGCTTCTTCCACGCCGATGTCCACCCAGGCAACTTCGTGGTTATGCCGGGCGAAGTGCTCGGCGTCATGGACTTCGGCAGAATGGGAGTCCTAAGCGATCGTGACCGTTAC
>JACDJC010002949.1_pt1 | contig 12792 bp, 11 predicted proteins | sample 7454191 | NCBI WGS metagenome assembly JACDJC01 (sample SAMN14253291, study PRJNA609438) | sludge metagenome | isolation source: sludge after 25d culture with pyrite and EDTA | collected 2018-12-20 | reverse complement strand
GAGCGCACCCCCGTCACAAGCGATCACGCTCGTTGCCACGGATATTGCCTTCGACATGGAACGTATCGAAGTCAATGCCGGACAGACGATACGCCTCGCGCTGGACAATCAGGGCGTGCTGGAGCACGATTTCAACATCACCAGGATACCCCTATCCGGTGAAACAACCGTCACCGAAGCAGCCGGCGAAATGGCCGGCCACGACATGGGCAATGACGACATGGGCCATGACGACATGGGCCATGCGGCCGACGAACCGGCCGTCCACGTGGCCGCGCCCGGCGGCAATCAGGCCGGCGTCGAGTTCACGCCCACCGCGCCGGGCGAGTATGAATTCTATTGCACCGTCTCGGGACATCGGGAAGCGGGGATGCGCGGGGTTCTGGTTGTCAATTAGCCGTAGCGGACGGTAAAGCAACATCCGTCAACATCTATATCTGCTCATTGGGAAGCTTGCTTTCAAGGGGAGCCGAACGGAGAGCGAGATGCACGATCATCACGAACATCATTCGGCAGCGGATGGCAAGTCCCTTCCCACCGATTCGGCGCGCCCCGCGGCCGATGAGACCATCCATAGCGGCCGGCAACCCCACCACACCGCACCGCAGGAATCCCACAATAACCACGACGACCATGGCGGTCACGACAGCCACGAGGGCCATGGCGACCATGTCGATCACACCGGCCACGAAGCCATGTTCCGGCGGCGCTTCTGGGTCTGCCTGGCCCTTACTATCCCCGTCCTGATCTATTCCGAACATGTCCAGATGTTATTGGGTTTCCGCGCGCCCGGCTTCCCCGGCAGCGAGTGGGTCGCCCCCGTCCTGAGCGTGATCATCTTCCTCTATGGCGGCCTGCCCTTCCTGCAAATGGCCGTCCCGGAGATTCGCGCCCGCAAGCCGGGGATGATGACGCTCATCTCGCTGGCGATCACCGTGGCCTTTGTCTATAGCCTCGTCACCGTTTTTATCCCCATCGGCCAGGATTTCTTCTGGGAGCTGGCCACGCTGGTGACGATCATGCTCCTCGGCCACTGGCTGGAGATGCGCAGCGTGCGCCAGGCAAGCGGCGCGCTGGACGAACTGGCCAAGCTGCTGCCGGACACGGCCGAACGTGTGACCGACGACGGCCGTGTCGAACAGGTCCCGGTGACCCGGCTGCGCGAGGGAGACGTGTTCCTTGTCCGGCCGGGGGCCGGCGTCCCCGCCGACGGCGAAGTAACCGAGGGGCAAACCGACGTCAACGAAGCGATGATCACCGGCGAATCCCGTCCGGTGACGAAAGAGCCGGGCAGCCGGGTCATCGCCGGGACGATCAACAGCGGCGACGGTAGCCTGCGAGCGCGGGTGATGGCCGTGGGCGAGGCCACCGCGCTGGCGGGCATCATGCGCCTGGTGCAGGACGCGCAGCAAAGCAAGTCGCGCACGCAACTGCTGGCCGACCGAGCCGCCGGCTGGCTGTTCTACGTCGCCCTGGCCGTGGCGGCGATCACCCTGATCGTCTGGACGGCGGCCGTCGGCTTCGGCTCGGAGACGGTGGCCCGGGTCGTCACTGTGCTGGTCATCGCCTGCCCCCACGCGCTGGGGTTGGCCGTGCCGCTGGTCGTCTCCATCACCACCACGCTCGCGGCCCGCAACGGCCTCCTCGTGCGCGACCGGCTGGCGATGGAGACTATCCGCGAGGCGGATGTGGTCATCTTCGACAAGACGGGCACCCTGACGCAAGGATCCCACGGCGTGGTCGGCATGACGACAGTCGAGGGAACGGATGAATCGGCGGCGCTGGCGCTGGCCGCGGTCGTCGAGGGGGATTCGGAGCATTTCATCGCCCAAGCGTTTCGCCGCGCGGCCGAAGAGCGTGGCCTCTCGCTGCCTGCCGCCGCCGGCTTCGAGGCACTGAAGGGGCGCGGCGTGCGGGCGGAGGTGGATGGCGTGACCGTTTACGCCGGCGGCCCGCGCCTGCTGGAACTGCTGGCGCTCCAGCCACCGCCGGCAATCGCCGCCTTTGCCGATGAGGCAGGCCGGAAGGGTCAGGCCGTCATCTACCTGATTCGGGATAAACAGATCGTCTCCGCCTTTGCCCTCGCGGACGTCGTGCGACCGGAGAGCAAGGAAGCGGTGCGCCGCCTGCACGAGATGGGCGTGGCAGTGGCGATGCTGACGGGCGACAGCGAGGCGGTGGCCGCGGCCGTGGCCGCCGAACTGGGCATCGACCGCTACTTCGCCGAAGTGTTGCCGGAGACGAAAGACCGGCAGGTGGCCCAATTGCAGGCCGAGGGCCGCCGAGTGGTTATGGTCGGCGATGGCGTGAATGACGCCCCGGCGCTAACACGCGCCGACGTCGGCGTCGCCATCGGCAGCGGCACGGACGTGGCCGTCGAGTCGGCGGGCATCGTGCTGGTACGCAGCAACCCGCTCGACGTGGTGAAGATCATCGAGCTGAGCCGGGCGAGCTACCGCAAGATGATCCAGAACCTATGGTGGGCTGCCGGGTACAACATCATCGCTCTGCCGCTGGCGGCCGGGGTGCTGGCTCCGGTGGGCATTCTGCTGTCTCCTGCCATGGGCGCGGTGTTGATGTCGCTGAGCACGATCATCGTCGCCATTAATGCCCAACTTCTGCGCGGTGTCCGGCTTGACTGATGTCCCTCGAATATTTGGGGTCAGCAGATTGAAGCCTTTAGGAGGTTTTTAAATGCGTCTTACGACAGGCGGGCGAGGAAAAAGCACTGGAGGCGGCGGCTCATTGATACCGTTAACTTGTTTCAGGACAGTGTTAAGGAAGAAGGTTAGTTGTACAAACTAGACACCCAACGTTCCGGTTCAGCAGCGAGCCGCTACGCGGCGCGGCGTTCGCTGCAACCGGCTGTTAGGTCGCTTTCGTTGCCGACTGAATGCGCCGGTTGCGCTCATTGATGAAAGCCACAGCGTCGTCACGATACGCTCTGTACTCATTGGCATCCTTGGGTACTGGCGAACTTCTGAAGTCGTCATAAGGCTTTGAGATCTTTACCTCGTTTCCGACTACAAAATCCTGCAACAGAAAGAAGTCGACATAGCCACGAAAGTCAGCGAAGAGCATGAAGAAATCAGCATGGCGACGCAGCGGTTCGCTCAACGGACTCGCTTCGCCAGCATAGTGTCTGCGAATGCATTCTAAGGTGAGATCGAATCGGTCTTTGACGAGCGGGTGGAACCCGCGAGCGCCGTTGATGGTCATTTTCCCATCGACCTTGTTTCCTGGGAACACCATCATTCCGCCAATTGTGTATCCGATCGCGTTGAAAGCCTCGATTTCCTCTTCCGGAATCAGCGTCTTGATATGCGGGACCTTCCGAAAGGACGGAATCATGGCATCGCTTGCCAGGAAGAACTCGCCCACTCCAGATCGGTGATACAAATAACAACCCGGCCTTGAGTCGCTGAGGTCAAAGGGGGCTCCTCCTGGCAAGGTCTTGCTCCACAGAAGCTTGTGGTAGCGGCGCAGCGCCGGGCTGGCGGTATCCGGATCTTTTCCTTCGGGCGTGTCGCTCCTGAAGTCGAATGCGATATCGATGGAATGTCCCTTATTTACCATGCTTGCAGCCTAGCTATTAATTATACGGACTCCTGATATGCTGCCAATTCGCCGTATAGTCAAGGTCATTGCGAAGTCAGCTGTCGGGCATTGAACATCAGCATGCGGATGTCGCGAACGCACTCAGATCGGCAAGAGTAGGGCGATTTTCGTAAATTGCGCCGCGTAAGTCCGCCTAAATCCGCCTATTTATGTGTTTACCGCGCACTGTCTCGCTACCATGGGGGACTTTGCGATGACCTTGGTATGATACTCCACAAGGGTAGCATGAGTATAATCAGAAGCGTATGATACCCGCCACTGAGCATGTCGCCATTCAATGTCGCCCCGGCTGCGGTGCGTGCTGCATCGCGCCATCGATCTCCTCGCCGATCCCCGGCATGCCGCAGGGCAAACCGGCCGGCGTGCGTTGCGTTCAGTTGAATGACGACAATCTGTGCCTGCTGTTCGGTCTGCCGGAGCGCCCGGCGGTGTGTGTGGGGCTGCGGCCGAGCGCGGAGATGTGCGGCGCGTCGGCCGGGGAGGCGATGATCTATTTGAGCGAGCTGGAGTTGCTCACCCGAACCTGAAATTGATGAATGGGGGTATAATCTATTCATGCCGACCAGAAGGATTGGTGAATTTCTATGTTATTTTGTCTCTTACGATTGCATGGAGCCACCGCATATTCATCTGGCGAAAGGAAAAGAAAAGGCCGCTCCCAGTGTGAAGTTCTGGCTCGATCCCGTGGAGATTGCCAAAAATAAGGGGGCTATCCGCCCGAGATTTGCGAAATGCCCAACGAATTGTTGAGCAAAACAGAGATTCGTTCCTGGAGATGTGGGATGAGTACTGCAACAATTGAGGTTCAGCCAAGAGTTGACGACGTTACCTTTGCCGATGCCGGCATGCTCTCGGTGCGATTGGCAGATGGACGTATCGTGTTGGTGCCGCTGGAATGGTATCCGCGACTTGCCCATGCAACCCCGACCGAACGAGAGGATTGGCGCGTGTTTGAGGACAGCGACGAGCGAGACATTATTTTCTGGGAGGGGTTGGATGAGCTGATTCCCGTGATCGCCTTGCTGACAGGTACACCCAGCCGGGAATCGAAACGCTCGCTTGATGCCTGGCTTGCCGAAAGGAAAGATAGTTGATCGACAAATGAATAATTTTTCCCCGCAAAACACTCGCTTCGATCTATCCTTGCCCAATTGGGCCATATCGGCGCTAAACGAGCTGCCGAGCCACTTGCCCACGCTGGAAGATCGCATGGCGGCCGTCATCGACTTCTCGCGGCGCAACTTCATCGAAGGCACAGGCGGGCCGTTTGCCGCGGGGGTGTTCGAGCGCGATTCCGGCCGGCTGGTGGTCATCGGCGTGAACCGGGTCGTTCGGTCGAATTGCTCCCCGGCCCACGCGGAGATCATGGCCCTGTCATTGGCCCAGCGTATCCTGGGCACGTTCGATCTCGGCGGGCCGGGGCTGCCCGCCCACCAACTGGTCGTCAACTGGCGGCCGTGTGCCATGTGCTACGGGGCCGTGCCGTGGTCGGGCGTGCGCTCGCTGGTCGTGGCCGGCGACGGGCCGGAACTGGAGGCCATCACCGGCTTCGATGAGGGGCCGGTTCACCCCGATTGGCGTCGCCAACTGGAGCAGCGGGGCATTGAAGTCGTCATCGACGTGTTGCGCGACGACGCCATCGCTGCCTACCATGAGTTCGCCGCCGGCAAGCAACTGGTCTACAACGGACGGTCGGGGAATTAGGCCGATGGGCAGATTTACCGGAGACAACACGCGCTTTCAGGTTGACTTACCGGCGTGGGCAATCGACGCGCTGAACGGGTTGCCGGAGCGCTTCCCCACGCTGGAGGATCGCATGGCGGCCGTCATCGACTTCTCGCGGCGCAACTTCATTGAAGGCACCGGCGGGCCGTTTGCCGCAGGGGTCTTCGAGCGGGATAGGGGCAAGCTCATAGTTATCGGCGTGAATCGGGCCAACGCAGCGTATTGCTCGGCTGCCCATGCCGAAATTGTGGCCCTGTCGCTGGCTCAGGCGATGCTGGGCACCCACGATCTGGGCACGGAAGGGTTGCCTGCTTACCAGCTCGTGGCCAGTTGGCAGCCGTGCGCCATGTGCGCGGCGGCCGTGCCGTGGTCGGGCGTGCGCTCGCTGGTCGTCGGCGGCCGCGGGCCGGACCTGGAGACGGAGACGGGGCTGGACAAAGGGCCGACGCCGCCTGACTGGCGCGTGGCGCTGGAGGCGCAGGGGATCGAGGTGATCGAGGGCGTCCTCTATGAGGAGGCGCGGGCGGTGTTTCGGGAGTTTGCGGCCCAAATGTGATTAGAAACCGAGTTTCTTCCGAGAAACTCGGTTTCTATGTTTCTATGACGCTTTCCACGCATCCTTCAGCGATACCGTCCGGTTGAACACCAGCCGGTCGCCCTCCGTGTCGGGATCGACACAGAAGTAGCCGTCGCGCACAAACTGGAATTTGTCGCCGGGCGCGGCCGTGACCAGACTCGGCTCCACCAGCGCATCGACCACGCGGATCGAGTCGGGGTTGAGGTTTTCCACGAAGTCATCGACCCCTTCTTCCGGGTTGGCCTGGGTGAAGAGCGGCTCAAACAAGCGTACCTCGGCCGGGAGCGCGTGCTCGGCCGACACCCAGTGGATCGTCCCCTTCACCTTGCGGCCGTCGTTTGACGTGCCGCCACGGGTGGCCGGGTCATAGATGGCGCGCAGCTCCACGATCCGCCCGGCCTTGTCCTTGACCACGCCGGTACAGACGATGTAATAGGCGCTCATCAGCCGCACCTCGACTTCCGGGGCCAGCCGGTTGTAGCCCTTCACCGGCTCTTCCATGAAGTCGCTGCGTTCGATGTAGATCTCGCGCGAGAAAGGGATGGCCCGCGATTCGGTGCGCGTCTTGTCCTGTTTGTAGTAGGTCACGTCAAAGCTCTCTTCCTGCCCGGCCGGGTAGTTCTCAATGACCACCTTCAACGGCTCCAGCACGGCCATGACCCGCGGGGTGCGGGCGTTCAGGTCTTCGCGGACGGCGTGTTCCAGCACCGACATATCGACGATGCTGTTGGCCTTGCTGACGCCGATCATCTCGGTGAAATTGCGAATACCTTCCGGCGTGTAGCCGCGCCGACGCAGGCCGCGAATCGTCCACATGCGCGGGTCGTCCCAGCCGTTGACGTGGCCTTCCTTCACCAGCCGGATCATCTTGCGCTTGCTCATGACGGTGTAGGTCAGGTTGAGGCGGGCGAATTCGATCTGCTGCGAGCGGGGGATGCCCAGCGCCTCCTGGAACCAGTCGTAGAGGCGGCGGTTGTTCTCGAACTCCAGCGTGCAGATGGAGTGGGTGATGCCCTCGATAGAGTCACTCTGGCCGTGGGCCCAGTCGTAGGTAGGGTAGATATGCCAGGCGTTGCCGGTGCGCGGATGCGGGGCGTGGAGGATGCGGTACATCACCGGATCGCGCAGGACGATGAACGACGAAGCCATGTCGATTTTGGCCCGCAGGACGCGCGATCCCTCGGCGAATTCGCCGGCGCGCATCCGGCGGAACAGGTCGAGATTCTCCTCCACGGCGCGGTCGCGCCAGGGACTGTTGCGCCCCGGCTCGGTCAGTGTGCCGCGGTATCCACGGATTTCGTCGGCGCTCAGGTCGTCGACGTAAGCCTTGCCGTCGTTGATCAACTGCTCGGCCCACTGGTATAACTGCTCGAAGTAGTCGGAGGCGTGGAACAGGCGGCCGTCCCAGTCGGCTCCCAGCCAGCGCACGTCCTCCATGATGGCGTCGATGTACTCCTGTTCTTCTTTCTCCGGATTGGTGTCGTCGAAGCGCAGGTTAAATTGCCCGTCGTAGTCGCGGGCGATGCCGTAGTTGAGGTTGATCGACTTGGCGTGGCCGATGTGGAGATAGCCGTTCGGCTCCGGCGGGAAGCGGGTGTGGACGCGGCCGTCGTGCTTGCCGGTGGCGTTGTCCTCGTCGATGATGGTGCGGATGAAGTTGGAACTGGTCGATGTTGTGTCGGTCATTGTATCTATTGATTGCTCAGTAATTCAATCGCGTCGTCGAGGCGGCTCAGGGTGCGGTTGCGGCCGAGGGCGACAATGGACTCAAACACCGGCGGCGAGACGTCTTGCTGGGTCACGGCCAGGCGCAGAACGCCGAGGAACGGCCCGGCCTTGCCGTTGGTTGTATTCTCCTCGCCGATGGTCATCAGCCCGGCCGAGAGGGTCGCCACGTCGAAGGGCTGGGCCAGGGCGAGAAAGGCGCGAGCCGATTGCAAGCCGCGCAGCGCGGCATCGCCCGGCATTTTGGCATGCATCAGGCGATCGGCCGGCGGCACGGCGGATTCTTCGTCCTCCCACAGGAATTTGAGAAAGTCGGCGGCGTCGGTCAGCCGCTTCAGCCGCACGCGCAACGACGGGGCCACGGCCAGCAGGGCCTCAGCCCCGACCTCGTGCCCCTGCCGCTCGAGGAACGGCTTCACCGCCTGGGCCAATTCCAGCGGCTCCATGTCCTGAATCCACTGGCCGTTGAGCCAGTCGAGCTTGTCGTAGGGCAGGCGCGTGGGCGCGGGGTTGATGTCCTCCAGCCGGAAGCGCGGGATAGCTTCCTCGATAGGGAACTTCTCGCGGTCGTCGCCGAAAGACCAGCCGACGTTGGCCAGGAAGTTATTGAGCGCCTGGGGCAGGTAGCCGGCGTCGCGGAACTCCTCGACCTTGATGAGCACCTCGCGGCCGCCGTCGTCGAAGGCCTGGGTGCGCTTGCTCAGCTTGCCCCGGCCGCTGGGATTGAGCACCAGCGGCAGGTGGGCATAGACCGGGTGCTCCCAGCCGAACGCAGCGTAGAGGTTGATGTGCAGCGGCGCGCTGCTGATCCACTCGTCGGCGCGCAGGATGTGGGTTATCTGCATGAAGTGGTCGTCGACGACGTTGGCCAGGTGGTAGGTAGGCAGGCCGTCGGACTTGAGCAGGACGGCGTCGGCGATTTGGGCGTTGGGCACGGTGATGTCGCCGCGGATGACGTCGGGGATGACCGTCGCGCCCTCGGTGGGGGCCTTGAAGCGGACGGCGTAGGGCATTCCCGATGCCTCGCGGGCGGCGATTTCCCCGGCCGACAGCGTGCGGCAGCGGCGGTCGTAGCCCTGGTCGCCGCGGGCGGCTTTCTGGGCGGCGCGGCGGGCTTTCAGTTCGTCGGCGGTGCAGAAGCATTTGTAGGCGTGGCCGTGGTCGAGCAGCCAATCGGCCCACTCGCGGTATAGGTCGGCCCGCTCGCTCTGGATGTAGGGGGCGTGGGGGCCGCCGACGCCGGGCCCTTCGTCCCAGTCGAGGCCCATCCAGCGCAGGGCGTCGATGAGGGCCTGGGTCGCGCCCTTGACGGCCCGCTTCTGGTCGGTGTCCTCGATGCGCAGGATGAATTGGCCGCCGTGCTTGCGGGCGAACATCCAGTTATAGAGCGCAGTGCGCGCTCCGCCGATGTGGAGGTAGCCGGTGGGGCTGGGTGCGAATCGTACACGTACGGTCATGAAGAGATTTATCCGCAGATTTCGCAGATTACACAGATTTCAGATGGGTGTCTGTGTAATCTGGGTTGTTTTTTGCAAACTGGAAGAATAGCAGAAAAGGGGGAAGTTGGCAGTAGTTGCGTCTCAAGCGTCGAGCGGGCGCGATAGCGTCTATTGCCGCCGGACTACGCAGGGCGATGAGTTGAGCCGATATGATGACCCGGCGTATCGGGAGTTGCTGGATAGTTTGGAGCCGACGGGGCAGTTGTATCGTGTTAGTGCTGGATGAAACAGATTCTAAAGAATTCCATGAGGCGGAATAAAAACCATCAAGCCTCATGCGATAAACTTAGACGCTCTCCTCACTTTTGTATTCCAGAATGTCTCCAGGTTGACAATCTAAAGCGCTGCAAATCGCCTCCAGGGTTGAGAAACGAATCGCCTTGGCTTTTCCATTTTTTAATATTGATAGATTGGCCATGGTGATACCCACCTTTTCTGTAAGTTCCGTGACGCTCATTTTCCGTTTCGCCAACATCACGTCAATGTTTATTATTATCGCCATAAACATCACTCATACGGTTAAATCATTTTCTGATTTCATGTCTACCGCGTTTTGGAGAAGTCTTTGAAAGATAGCAGCAGCGGTTGCAATTACAATTGAGGCGAAACTGATCATAAATCCAAGTGCCGTCGGACCTGCCGGATCATCACCATGCACAAAGAAACGGATGTAAAGCAGTGCCAGTGCAATAAAACCAATAACACTAAGGGCAGCAAATTTCATAATCCTTAGTGTATTAACGGCATCCTGGGTAAACGCTTTATTGGCGTCAATGAGGTTTAGTAATTTGAATGCCTGGAATAACCCAACAAAAAACGGGATAGAGGCTATATAAATGTAGATAATAAGCGGATCTTTATAAATACTGATTAGATCCAAATTCGTTGCTCTTCCTTCGGTTTGAGGAAACCAGATAAGAGCGACAAGTGTTACCACTCCGATAAGTATGAGTACTACTTTGAGAAAAAGCGTTGAACCTCGTTTCATAGAAGTATTTTAGCATATAATTTATCGTTTATCAACAAATTAATATCGTTATCAAAATTCTCTCAGTATGCAATTAAGTCTTTTCAGTTGTCCATCGACGAACGCGAGGCGCGCGTTGATAGTCATCAACATCTCAGTTTAGAAATATCTCGTATCTTCGACTATGATTAGCCGATGCACCAAAGCCAACCATCCCTCGATAGGACAGGTCGCCGGATCATCTTGCTGACCGCAGGCACGGCCGGCGTCGGCGGCTTGCTTGCCTTCCTCTTTCTCACCGTTATCAATCCTTTGCCGCAAGGGGAGGCATCCGTACAAGAGCTAAGTACAGCCGGCATCGTCCTTTTTGTCGTGATTGCGGTCTTGGCTTTTGCTACGCTGTTTATAGTAGGTCAGCGGCTTTCCCGTCCTATTCAGATCTGGTACGGTCGTCTACAGTCGGGAACGCCGGCGGCCGAACTGCCTGTCGACGTAGCCAGCCGCGTCCTTAACTGGCCCTTCATCAATGCCGCTATTGTTGTCATCGGCTGGGTCCCTGTGACCATCTTTTTCGGCATCGCCTTTGGCAGCCTGATAAATATGATCGGCATTAGTATAAGCGCCATCCTGACTATCATTATTGTCTATGCAGGCACCGACATCCTTTGGCGGGGGATCATCCCTGTCTTCTTTCCCGACGGACAACTCAGCAAGATTCCGGCTTACCGGTTGGCTGTCCGCTGGCGCTTACTCTGGACTTTTTTGATCGTTGGCCTCGTGCCCCCCATTCACCTGGTCGTCCTCTCTTTGTCCCGCTCACGCGCCTTGATCGACTCCCCCAACCCGGAGGTTGTGTTACGTAATCTCATCGTTGCCCAGATTTTTATACTCGTAGCAAGTTTACTCGCCAGCATCAGCATCGCTAATTTTGTCTCCCGGGCCATCATCGAACCATTAAGGACGCTGCAAGATGCCATGGGAGAAGTACAGGACAATAATCTGGATGCAAGGGTTCCGGTAACCTCAAATGACGAATTCGGCTATCTGGGCGAACGATTCAACGACATGACGGCCGGCCTGCGCCGGGGAGAACAGCTTCGACGGTTATTCGGACTCTACGTCAGCCCGGAAGTCGCCCAGGCGGCCGTGGAAACAGGCGCGGGTCTGGGCGGCCAGATATGCGAATGCACCATCATGTTTTCCGACTTGCGCGACTTCACCAGCCTCACCGAGCGGCTGACCCCGGAGACCCTGGTGGACCTGATCAATCGTTACATGACGGCTATGGTTTCCATCATCGTGGATCATGGCGGCCTCGTCACCCGCTTTGGCGGCGACTCCATCCTGGCCGTATTTGGCAGCCCGCTCAATGCCATGACCGACCATGCTGATCAGGCGGTGAACGCTGCTTTCCACATGCGGCAGGCGCTACAACAGTTTAATCAGAACGCTTCAGGCGATCCTTTTGCCGACGGCCGCCAACCGGTGCTGGAAAACGGCATTGGCATCGCTACCGGGCCGGTCATCGCCGGCAATGTCGGCGGCAGGGAACGTATTGAATACACTGTCATGGGCGACGCCGTCAACCTGGCATCCAGACTGGAAGGTATGACCGTAGATCTCAGGTATCCAATCCTGATCAGCGAAGAAACGTTTGAGGCGATAGGGACGCTCGATGGCCGACGGTTGGCTGATGTGGTGGTAAAAGGGAAGGCTAAAGCTGTTACGATTTATGGGTTAGGTTGAGGTTGCCGCAAGGGAGAAGTTGGCAGGTTTGGGGAGGTTAGCACGGCAGCCAATCGGGGATGGTTTCGTCGATGTGCGCTAAATATCGCTTTTCCGACGATTGTCGTCCTGGCACAACATCTGGCAATTCTCGGCGCTGGTCTTGCCGCCCTTGCTACACGGCGTGACGTCGAGGGCAAATCCTTGTGCCTGGTTGGGTAGCTGATACGATGAAAAGAAGCAGGCAGCAACGTCGGGAAAAAGAAAGCCCACGGGCGGCGGGAGGAGTGGTGAGAGCGGGAACAATCGAATAATATTTCTCTATTTGTTGTTAGAAACGCCTTGAATGATGCCTTAAAACTATTGGTAACGATCATCAACTTGATTTGGGAAAAGCCAATATTCACCGTTAATCATTGGAAGTGAAGTAATATCACCAGTTTGAATAAAACGATCCATATCAACTTTAGTCAATCCTAATGAATCGTGGATAAGTGCAACTAGATCGGACTGACCAATGCCCCCATTATAATGCGGAGGACGATAATTCTTAAATTCCTCTCTATCAATAAATGCAACACCTTTTTTCATAGCTGTATTTTTGTCCCCAAAAACATACTCAAAAACTTCAGGGTACATCTCGCTCGGCATCCTACCTTCTATCGTGGATCCTGAAATAAAAGTCATCCATCTATCTTCAACTCTATCGTACCCATAAACCGGCATTGTAACTTTTTCATTAGGATTGTTGGAGTCAAAATAAAAGTCGTAGGCGAGTGATATCTCAAACCTATCTGCAATAACCAAATCGATTTGTCTAGGATTCGTAATTAATCCGTTAAGCTTATACCAAGGTAAACCAAATTCATCGAGTTTCAACGGGTAGCTATTAAGGGTTGGCTCTGCTTCCAAAGCAGCAGTGATTTCTTCTTGGCTTGGCCAAACTCCCCAGGGTT
>JACDJC010002948.1_pt1 | contig 12799 bp, 12 predicted proteins | sample 7454191 | NCBI WGS metagenome assembly JACDJC01 (sample SAMN14253291, study PRJNA609438) | sludge metagenome | isolation source: sludge after 25d culture with pyrite and EDTA | collected 2018-12-20 | reverse complement strand
GGGTTGCAAAGATAGTCAATTTTATTCTAACTGCAAAATTTACTTCTCAGCCCCTAAAAACAAATTGAATCAACGAACTTTTTTCCTTTGAAAACGGCTGCAAAACTAAAACCTTTTTTTATCATTGCAACAGAAAGATAGTAAATATTTTCCGAAAAACAATCTCGTGCAGTTATCCGTATTTCCAAGGCATTGCTATTGGCACAGAAAATCAACAAGATAGAACAATGTTAAATTTAGTGTAAAGAAACATCGCTTAGCAATGAAGATAGGAATGATTCCGTTTCTCAATTCAAAAAAAGCTCAATGACCGGGATCTCTACATTTGGCTTTGTAACTGGCAAACGAAGGTTTAGGTCATTTTCGGTGGCTACACTTCCCTGCATGTGGTGTCCGTAGGGTTCGGTTATCAGCAATTCGGATGCATCATGCAGAAATTGGGCATATTTCACCTTCCCTTTATAGCCCGGGAGCCTGAAATTGGTTATGGGGTAATCAAGAAGATGTATATAAAGGCGGTTGGTTTTGGGGTTATAGGTTAATATGGTGTGCTCGGGCGCTTCAAATTCCTCCGGCGCCTGAGTGCAGCCATAAATGGAGCGATTGTTAAATTCCATCCATTCTCCCATATCTTTAAGCGCTTTGTCAGCGCGCTCGTCAAAAAAACCACGAGCAGTCGGACCTACATTTAGCAGCAAATTTCCACCCTTGCTGACCGACTCGATTAGCAGTACAAGAAGTTGCCGATTGTTTTTCCATGTATATTCATCACGATAGTATCCCCATGAGCCGGAAAAAGTCTGGCAGGTTTCCCATGGAATTTTCTTTCCGTCAATTTCCGGCCAGCTTTGCACCTTAAACTGCTCCGGTGTAGTGAAATCCCATCCTCCCCAATAATCTTTCAAATCGGCGCGGTCGTTTAAAATAATTTCGGGTTGAAGTTCCCTCACCATTTTTACGAGCTCCACCGAGCCCCATTCGTCTCTGCCTTTGCCGAACTTGCCCGGATAGGAATAGTCAAGCCAAAGGATGTCAATTTTTCCATATTTGGTGAGAATTTCACGAACCTGATCCTTTAAAAAGCGGCGATAAACGTTCATGTCCCGGTCTTTATTCAGTTTGTCGTATTCTTCCTGTGTATTCACACTCTGCGGGTGGACCCTGTCAATGGTAAAGTCAGGATGGTGCCAGTCGATAAGCGAATAGTAAAACCCTATTCCAAGTCCCTCGGCGCGGAAAGCTTCCACCCATTTTTTGATAATATCTTCTCCGTAAGGAGTGTTCATCACATTGTAGTCGGTGTAGCCCGATTCAAACATGCAAAAACCATCGTGATGTTTACTGGTGATCACGGCATATTTCATTCCTGCGGCTTTTGCTTTTTTTGCCCATTCGGAGGGGTCGAACAAGTCGGGATTAAAATAATCGAAATACTTTTGGTAATCTTCGTCAGAAATCCGTTCGCGCTTTTTCACCCACTCGTGACGTGCAGCCTGTGCATAAATTCCCCAATGGATAAACATTCCAAACCGGGCGTCGGTCCACCACTGAAGCCGTTCGGTTTTTTCCTGTTCGGTTTCGTTCCAGATTTTTTGCTGGGCAAAAATCTGCTGGCAGGTAAAAACAGCCAGCATCAACAATAGTAATATTCGTTTCATAGTAAGTGTTTTAAATGTTAAAAATTATCCTATTTAATTAAATCATCACAGCTCTTCTTTAATTTCAGGGACATTGTAAACCTCAACATTTGAGATAACCGGCGAAGCTTTGGAGTCTTCTATGCTTATGCGAAGTTTTGTTGTTTCAACAGCGGGAAAACGTAAAATTCGTTTTCTGCCAATGGTAGTCTCATCAGCGATTGTTTTCCAATTCCCTTCAACATACGCCTCAAGTTTGAATTTTTTAACCCGTTGTCCGAGGCGGATCTCTTCCTGAATCAGGAACCGGTTAATTACTTCAGGTTTGTCAAAAGAAATTTCCAAAGAAGCGCTGGTGATATTGTTGTCAGTTGCCCAATAGGTTTCAGGGTTTCCGTCTGTAACGTTGGACGGATTATATTTTTTGGAGTTGCCTCTGGTGTTTGATGCTGTTGCTTTTGTACCCTGTGCAAGATTGTCAGAAAAGTCAGCTTTGACTTTTTCAGCCAGTTTCATCACTTGCTTCACATCATTTTCATGAATCAGCCCGCGGGTGTCCACAGGGAAATTGAGCAGCAACGAAGCATTTCTGCCAATGGAATTGTAATATATATCAGTCAGGTGAGAAAGTGTTTTCACTTTATTGTCTTCGGAGGAGTGATAATACCAGCCGGGGCGAATGGAAACATCCACTTCGGCAGGCACCCAGTGTGTTCCGTCTTCATGGCCTGAACGAAGTTCCTTATATCTTGGAGTTCCCGGAAAAAATTCATCGCGGCGGATAGTTGCCCAGTTGGTCTTTTCTGCCCATCCTTCTTCATTTCCGACCCAGCGAACATCGGGACCGGCATCGCTGAACATGCAAGCCATGGGCTGAAGCTCACGCACAATTTTATAGGTATTCTCCCAGTCATAGTATGTTTTCCTGTCGATGCGCCGTTCTTCGTCTGCTCCGCCATACCAGCCGGTTCCGCCATTTGCCCCATCAAACCATACTTCAAAAACTTCTCCGTAGTTGGTCAGCAGTTCGCGCAACTGATTGCGGAAATAAACCAGGTATTCGGGTTTGCCATAGTCGGGATGGTTTCTATCCCAGGGCGAAAGATAGACGCCAAATTTCAATCCGTATTCCTGACAGGCATCGGCTAATTCTCTCACCACATCGCCTTTGCCGGCTTTCCATGGTGAGTTTTTTACAGAATGTTCTGTATATGCCGAGGGCCACAGACAGAAACCGTCGTGATGCTTGGCGGTTAAAATAATTCCTTTCATGCCTGCATCCTTACAGACTTGCGCCCATTGGCGGCAGTCCAGTTCCGTGGGATTAAAAAGCCCGGGACTTTCATTGCCATAGCCCCATTCCATGTCTGTAAACGTATTCATATTGAAATGAATAAAGGCATAGAACTCCAGTTCATGCCATGCGAGCTGACGCTCTGAGGGCAAGGGGAGAACCGGTTCAGGCGGATGGGTTTCCGTGCAGGAAAACAGTATTCCGGCAAACAAGAGAAGTGAAAGAATTCTTTTCATCCTTAAAAAGTTTTGAAACTGAATGGCAATTTAACGATTTTATTTTAAAATTGATTGTCTTTTGTCCGTCTGATATAGAGTTTGTAGCCTCTTGATTTTTTATTATACCCTTCCCGGAATGCATGGATGGTGTTTTCATTAAACCTCCACTTTTCCGCGCGGCGTGAAAAAGCTTAGCAAACATAACAAAAAATTGAAAGTCAGTAATAAATTCTGAGGCTGCTTCAAAAAACCTGAAGATTGAAATTTATGCAGTCCATATTGTGTATCTTTGTTTACTGATTCGAGGTACTTTAAAAATGCTGGTTTCAATCTTGAGCAGATGCGCTTTGCAGCACCGTGTATAATTTTCTATCGCGAAGATTGAGTGTTCTTCATTTTCTTTTGTAAATTAGCTACAATCACAAAAAATCAACAAAAATGGTTTGTAAGCTCACTGAAAACGATGTGGTGATTAAGAGCTGGAAACAGCTCGTTGAAGAGGTTTATCGCAATTCATGGAAGCCTCAGCTGGGGCGCTATCGCAGTGATTATGCCTTCCGGGGGCTGTCCGATGCAAGTTATCAGCTGAAAAACAGTTTTTTACGCAATTGCGGATGCCATCCTGAGCTGGAATATCATATTCTCCGGAATTTCAGAAAATATGCACGTACCAGCGAACCGCAGCTCACCAATACGCAACTGCGCTCTTTGGTGCTGGCACAGCATCACGGGTTGCCAACACGATTGCTTGACTGGACTTATTCCCCTTTTATTGCCATGCATTTTGCCACAGCAAACACCGAAAGATTCGATACTGACGGTGTAATCTGGAAAGTTGATTTTGTCAAAGTGAACCGGCTGATACCCGAACCTTTGAATTCCTTATTGAGTCAGGAAAAGTGCAATGCATTTACGGTTGAGATGCTTGAGTCCGTTTTTCCGTCGCTTCAGCAGTTTGATGAAAGAATCGGATTTGGGAATACACTGTTTTTTGAACCGCCGTCATTAGACGAGCGAATTGTAAACCAGTTTGCTCTTTTTTCCATAATGACCGATGCGACTGCAATTCTGGAGAACTGGCTTTTTGAGCAGCCTGATTTATATCGCAGAATTATTATTCCGGCAAAGCTGAAATGGGAAATCCGCGATAAGTTGGATCAGGCAAATATCACAGAGAGGGTTCTTTTTCCGGGATTAGACGGTTTGGCAAGTTGGTTGAAACGTCACTATCAGCCGAAACATGTTGAAGAATCAGATACTTGAAAAAATGAATGACCCGATTGGAAGAGCAATTGTCGATTTTTTTAAATATGGCGAAGCGCAGAATATTATCGTCAACACAAATTATACTGAAAATGAGATATTGCCGCCTGCAATTTTTTTCAGAGGCGAAAATGAAATGAGTGAAATTGAAAGCACTGCGCTGAATCTTTGTTATGGCAAAGTATTAGATGTTGGTGCTGGTGCAGGATGCCATTCAATTGTTTTGCAACAGAAAGGTTTAGATGTTACAGCGCTTGAGAAGTCGAAACTTGCAGCGGGTGTAATGGAAAAGCGTGGAGTAAAAAAAATAATTCGTTGCGATATTTTTGAATTTGATGAAACAGGTTATGATTCAATTATTTTGCTGATGAATGGCTCAGGGATTGGCGGAACGCTTTATGGTCTCAGGGAGTTGCTTTTGCGTCTGAAAAATCAAATTGTCTCTGACGGGCAGATTTTGATGGATTCCGCAGATATAGGTTATCTGTTTGAAGAAGACGACGGTTCAGTCTGGATTGATCTGGCAAATGATAGATATTTTGGTGAGATGGAATACAGACTGAGCTACAAAGAAGAGTCAGCCGCTTTTAACTGGTTGTTTGTTGACTTTGACACTTTAGCCGCACTTGCCGGTAAAATCGGTCTGAAATGTGAAAGAATTGCAGAAAGTGTTCTTTATGAGTATCTGGCACGGATTACTCTTGCCTGATTGTTGGCTGAACATTTGTGGGAAAGCTGAAGAAAACATACTTACTTTCTCATTCAAAGCGAAAAATTCTCCATTTACCGAAATAAAAATGTGTTTTACAGATAAAAGTGCATCAAAGAAGTAATTTTAAGTGTAATTTGCATACTAATTTATAAATGATTCAATTTCTGAGACAATACCATGAGAGCAGTTTTTTTAATTTCTTCAATTTTTTTTCTTTTAGGGCTGAAACTGAGCAGTAAAATAGATTTTGGAAAAAGAGTAAATCCTGTTAACTCAATCATTTCAACAAAGATATTCCAAAGGAAAGCTCCTAAAGCCATTCACCTGTTTTCATCTCCCGAGCCGGCTGAAAAAGCCGATACGCTGAAAACAGAAGATAGACCTTCGCAGGGAAAGAGGACAAAATAATTGTTCCCACTTTTATACAAATATTATTATCTTCGGCATAGATTTATAATGAGTTCCGGCTTAATCGTCCGGATTTTCAGGATTCATTTTGTTTGTTTCAAAAACTAAATTATGGAAGGAAAAGGAATGAACATGCACCGCCGGCATTTTGTCAGGGCGTTATCTTTGGGAACAGCCCATCTTCTTTTTGCGGGGCCCTTGAGTGCCGGCTGTTCAAAATATGTATCAGCAAATCCGGTTCAAAGGGTCAAATTGGGAAAGTCAGGGATTGAAACATCTTTAATCGGCTTTGGCACAGGAATAAAAGCGGGGAACCGCTCTTCATTTCTCACCCGTCAGGATAAAAACAAAAGCCTTGATTTGCTTTATCATGCTTATGAAAAGGGAGTTCAATTTATTGACTGTGCCGATTCATATGGGACCCATGGGCTGGTTGCCGAGGCGATGAAAAATATGGACAGGAAAAATCTGACCATATCCACCAAAATGTGGGTGCTCAAAGGAGGAATTCCGGAGGAGGAGCGCCCTGATGCAGATATTGTTGTTGACCGTTTTCGCAAAGAATTGAATACAGATTACATAGATATGGTGCAGATTCATTGTATGTATGACGGGAACTGGACAGATGCACATAAAAGGCAAATGGATATTTTGGAAAATCTGAAAGCTAAGGGAATCATCAGGGCGCATGGGGTTTCGGTGCACTCGCTTGACGCGATGAAAGCAGCTTCCGAAAGCCCGTGGGTTGATGTTATTCACGTCAGAATAAATCCCTACGGCATTGCGATGGATAAACCGGAGCCGGCAGAGGTTGTGGAAGTTATCAATCAAATGCATCATTCAGGAAAAGGAGTAATCGGAATGAAACTGGTAGGTGAAGGCAGGCTGAGTGATGACAGTGAGAAAATCAATCACTCTCTGCAATTTGTTCTTGGGCTGGGTTCGGTTGATATGATGATTATTGGTTTTGAAGAAAATGGGCAGATTGATAATTACCTTATGCGCACTGAAAATGCCTTAAAAAAACTTCATGGTTGAAAAGCGATAAAAACAGATAATGTCAATTATCTGCCAATTATTAATTCTTTTATTTTATTAGCTATATCGGTGTTTTCCATGATTCCGATAAAGTTTTCAGCTCCCGGTCCGTAAGAAAGTACTGGTACCATCAGTCCGGTGTGCCCCTTTGTGGTATAACCGGCTTTAACCATTCCGGTTTCATAGCTTCCATCTAAAATTGCCATTCCACCGGTTTCGTGGTCTGCGGTTACAATGACGAGTGTATTTTTATCTTTAGCGGCAAACTCAAGAACTTTCCCAATAGCGCGGTCTGTATCCAACATCTCTTCAATCACATAAATTGTGTTATTTGCATGTGCACCCCAGTCAATCGCTGATCCTTCAATCATGATGAAGAATCCTTTTTTGTTGTTACTCAAAATGTTGAGTGCAGTGTTGGTTGCAATGGGCAGCATATCGCCGCGTTTATCCATGCGTTCGTTATGAACATCGGCTGTTAAGCCGGCAAGTTTACCTTCTTTAATATTTTCAATGACATTGATGTCCCGTTCAATGCGGTAGCCCTTTTGTCTGAGCTCATTTACCAGATTTCGTCCGTCCTTGCGCTCGGTGAAGTGTGTGTAGCCTCCGCCAATAAACACATCGATATTGGTTTTTAGGAAGTCAGCAGCAATTTCCTCATACATGCTCCGGTTTTCCTGATGGGCAATGAATGAAGCAGGCGTGGCATGGGTAATGGATGAAGTTGATACAAGTCCGGTAGCAAGTCCCTTGGCGCTGGCTTCTTCAAGTAGGGTTTTAATCGGATTATTATTTACATCTACTCCAATGCTGCCGTTATTGGTTTTTTGGCCAGTTGAAAGAGCTGTTCCGCCGGCAGCAGAGTCGGTAACATATCTGTCGGCAGAGGCGGTTTTGGATAAACCGATGTATCTGAGGTTTTCAAGATATAAATTTCCTTTGTTGGCTGTCAGTGCAGCATGCAGGTGCGACAGACCCATGCCGTCAACAATAAAAAGTACTACATTTTTAGGCTTTTTCTTCTTAAAATTTTGCGGAAACATTTGCACATTATATGATTCCCCGCCGGGATAAATCTTTAAATCATCTTCTGCTTTTGCATCAAGATACTCTTCCTGAGCAATAGTTGAAAATCCTGTGAATAATGCAATAAGAACAATCAATAATTTACGTGTCATGAGTATTAAATTTTCAAATTAAGTAAAGCCTGCAAATATAGACATTCATATTTGCTATCGGTTTTTTAGAACACTTAAGAAGCATAAATTTCTTGTTAATGATTCGTTAATCATCCTGTTAATGATTTGTTAATCACCTTGGAGCTGAATTTTTAAATTCATTGTCAGCAAAGTTTGAATTCAAAGTAAAGAATACACCTCTATGTGTGGTTATCAGCTGAATGACATCCATTATTATGAAATTGCTCAAAATTTCTTCTGCTTTTTTACGTGATATGTGGGCAAAGTGAACAAATTTCGAAAAAGTTATTTTCTCGTTTTCCTGAAGGTAATTGACAAGAAATTTCTCATCATCTGAATAGGTAAAATGAATTCCCTGCTTTCTTTTAAGTTTTCTCCAGACAGCGAGCTGTATTCTGTGCGTAAGTATATTCTCATCATCTACACGGGTGTAAGCCAGCCATTTGCCACTATCGTCCAGTGCGTAGTGTGGTTTTTTATTGCTTGGCAGCACTCCGATTTCCAAGACGGTTTTTCCTTCGGTAAACCACTGTTTGACGGAAAAACTTACGGGTGGGTTACTGTATATTTTTGCAGCCGATTCAATCATATAATACTCTTCTTCGGTACGGACACCCGCTACTTTGCCGTTGTCCTTCACACCGATGAGCAACCTTCCGCCGTTGGTATTGGCGAATGCCACAAGGGATTTGGCTATTTTTTTCGAATCATTGATGCAGAATTTAAAATCCTGCTGCTGGTGCTCGCCTTCCCCGATCATTTTATACAAAAGGGCACTCATTGCGTATTCTCTTTAAGCCATTCAAAGGTAATATAATGGTCGGGATTCATGCCCAGTTTTCGGTAAACCAGCTGTGCTCCGCTATTTTTTTTGTCTGCATAGAGGCGGATGCCTTTCAGATGGTTGCTTTCAAGCACGCGGTTTTGAACGTATTTGTATATTTTGCTGTAAACCCCTTTTCTTCTGAATTCAGGAACTACATATACCGACTGAATCCACAAAACAGTGCCATTGCGCCAATCGCTCCACTCATAGGTGGTAAGCAATGAGCCGATAACGATACCATCAGCTTCAGCCACATAATAAATTCCCTTAGAGGAATCTTTCAAAACGGCAGCTACCCCCTTTTCAACTGTATTGCGGTCTAACATGACTGCTTCCGTTTCTTTGGCCATGGACAGCTGGAACTCCACAATAGAGTTTAAATCGCCGGACTTTGCTTCTCTAACTATCATAAATCCACTTTTTATCGGGCGAAAATAATAAATATGAATACATTAAAGGAATCAATTAGTGGTGTTTTACTTTTGTTGTTGCCCCATGTGTCTGTAGTTCAGGGTTTTTGTAATAGATTAAATTTTGTTACATATTTCATTTGTTTTGGGATACTGATTCTTCTTTGTAGCTTTGCTTTTGAAAAAAGAAATTTTTAACAGGAATTTCACTGTTTAAAATTAACAATTCCCTATTATATTAAAAGATAATAATTTTATGACAACTGGTCCTAAGAAACGGAATAGTGCACAGAGACACCGTGTAATTTTAAATGAGATAGAAAAGAAAGGATATATTACAGTGCAGGAGATCAGCCAGCAGCTTAATGTTTCTGAAGTGACTATCCGAAAGGATTTGAAACAACTTGAAGAGCGGAAAATGCTCTTGCGAAGTCATGGCGGGGCAAGCCCGTTGAGTTCACTTATCTATGACCGGCATATCGATGAAAAGGAAAAAATCATGGTGGATGAAAAACTTCGCATTGCCGATGCTGCCAATCAGTTGTTAAAAAAGGATGACCGGATAATAATTGCTTCCGGGACAACGGTGCTCTATTTTGCAAGAAAAATTTCTATGTCGGAGCCAATAACTGTAATTACTCCCTCTGTAAAAGTATCGCTTACACTTTGCTATAACCCCAGTGTTGAGATTATGCAGTTGGGAGGCGGGATGCGCAAAAGTTCGGCAACAGTCATCGGTCCTTACGCCGAACAGTTTTTAAGCGGATTGATGTGCAACAAACTTTTCATTGGAGTTGACGGAATTGATATTGAGTTTGGACTGACAACCAGCAATCTTGCAGAAGCCCATCTGAATCACTATATGCTGGAAGCTGCCAAGGAGATTATTGTTTTAGCCGATTCATCCAAGTTCGGGAAACAGGGTTTTGGAAAGATTTGTGATATTGAGCGCGTTCACCATATTATTACAGATAAAAATGCACCACAAAATGTGGTGCAGATTATTCGTGACAAAGGGATTGAGATTACCCTTGTTTAGTTTTTCATATTGATTGTGACTTTTATTTCTCAAGCTGCTCGCGCAACCATCCCGGGCGGTCGGTTGTGATGGATTTTACGCCCAGATTTGCAACCCGCCGCGCTTCATCGGCATCATTAACTGTCCAGACCCAAACATCCAGACCCAGTGCATTGGCTTTTTCCATCATCTCTTTATTAACCAGTCTGTAGTGAACATCAACTCCGTCAAGCCCGATGGCGGCACACTCTTCAATTTTACTGGCAAGCTCTTTTTCGGAAGAGGTGAGCCAGTAGCATTTGTTGTTGGGATATAATTCTTTTGCCTTTTTGATGGTTTCCCAGTTGAAAGCAATAAATGCCATTTGATCAAGCCTTTTGCTCTTTTTAATTGCTTTCTGTAGTGCAGGGAAAATTTCCGGTCCGGTTTTGATTTCCACAACCAGATATTTGCTTTTGTCTTTAGGAATGATTTTAAAAATCTCTTCAACAAATGGGATTTTTTCACCAGCATATTTTGGATCCTTCCAACTGCCAACATCCAGCTTGCGCAGTATTGACGACTTTGTTTCCGGAATCAGATAATCTACCCCCGATGTGCGCTTGGTGTTTTTGTCGTGAGAAACGACCACCCGCTTGTCGGAAGTCATATAAATGTCTATTTCAACTCCATCGGCATTCAGTTCCCACCCCAGTTTGGCAGAAGCTACTGTGTTTTCCGGTGCAATGTACGATGCTCCGCGGTGTCCAACGATTTCAACCTGAGCAAATAATGCGATGCTAATGATACTCAGTGATACTAAAAGAGAAATTTTTTTCATTTGTTATATATTTTAATGTTGATTCATTTAAGAATTCCTCCCCTTTAAAATAACGGAATTTATTTCATTCCGGAAATTGACTAAAAGGTTGCAGGTTTTTTATGGTGCTTCAAAATTACATTTTTTTGAATTGTTTATGACAAAAAATAACCTTTTGCCATTTCTGTGTATTCGCGAACCTGCTCTTTTTCCCAGGCTTTGTTCTTACCTAACTCTTTTGCCAGAATTTCTGCAACTTTGGGCGCCATTTCAATGGAAGCGCGAGCGTCCATATAAAGTGCCCTGACTCTGCGGGCAAGCACGTCGTCAATTGTTCTGGCCATCTCTTCCCGAACTGCCCAAACAACTTCAGCAACGGTGAAATCGAGTTTTCCGTTCAGCTTTTCTGCATATTCTGGATTCTCCTTTTGCAGCTTGAGAATTTCATCCTGGTCGCTTCCATAAACATAAAGGTGATTGTTCATATCGGGATTTTCCATATACCCGTGAATCTTCAGTGTTCTGGTTATGCATGGTTTAAAAGGAAGATTATTTGTTTTAATGCCCAGGTCGATAGTTTCCTCTGCCATAATGCGGTAGGTTGTCCATTTTCCTCCGGTAATGGTTACCAGTCCGGATTCTGCTGCCAGCAGTTTGTGGCTACGCGAAATTTCCTTGGTTTTCATTTCGTCCGACTTCTTTTTTGGGGCAGCAAGTGGTCTTAATCCGGCAAATACACAAAGCACATCTTTCCTTTGCGGCTTTTTGACCAAAAATCTTCCCGCAGTTTCCAGGATGAAATCAACTTCTTCTTTCAAAGGCACCGGTTCGAGTGCAAATTCCTTGACAGGCGTATCGGTGGTTCCAAGGATAACGCGGTTGTGCCACGGCACTCCAAACATCACTCTTCCGTCGCTGGTTTTGGGAATCATGATGGCATCGTCGCCACCTAAAAATGACTTGTCCACCACAAGGTGCACTCCCTGACTTGTCCGCACGAGAGGACGCACATCCGGAGTATCCATTTTGATTATATCATCCACAAAGATACCGGTGGCATTGATGATGCATTTCCCTTCCAGGTTGAAACTGCCGCCGCCTAATGTGTCCTCAACAACAACCCCCGAGATTTTGCCCTTGTCATTTTTGATTAGCTCTGTTACTTTGGCATGATTTACAACTGTGGCACCGTGTGCAACCGCCGTTTGTGCCATGTTGATAGCCAGTCTTGAATCATCAAATTGCCCGTCATGATATGATACTCCGCCACGAAGATTTTTTTGCTCAATCTGAGGGATGTACTTAATTACCGATTTTTTACTTAAAGGTAGAGAGCGGCTCAGGCTCATGCGCCCGGCAAGTAGGTCATAAACCGTTAGCCCGATGGTGTAAAAAGGTTTTTCCCACCATTGATAATTGCCAATTATAAAGCGTTGATTTCTCACCAGATGAGGTGCGTTTCTGCGAAGATAACCGCGCTCGCGAAGCGCCTCTATCACTAATTTTAAGTCGCCCCTTTGCAGGTAACGCACCCCGCCGTGAACAAGCTTCGTGCTCCGGCTGGAGGTTGCCTTGGTAAAGTCAACCTGTTCAAGCAATACCGTTTTGTAGCCGCGGCTGGCTGCATCAACAGCAATTCCAAGACCGGTTGCTCCGCCGCCGATTACAATAAAATCCCACTTCTCTTTATGTTTTCTTAACTGATTTATACTTTCTTCTCTTTTCATTATTGAGAAATTTTATACAATTATAAAAAAAATGAAAATTGATTCAAAATAAAATCGAAAGAAATATGAGCATATCGAAAGATAAAGGATTGTTTTCAGAAGATAATGTTGCAGATATCTTTCGTATTGGCCTTCTGGAGGTTTCGTTTTGTCTTTTGTGAAGAGTGAAGTTATTGTGAGGATTGAGTGTTGAATAGATTTATAGCCAGTTGCTGGGCTTTGATAATTAATAACTTAATATGGAAAG
>JACDJC010002947.1_pt1 | contig 12802 bp, 36 predicted proteins | sample 7454191 | NCBI WGS metagenome assembly JACDJC01 (sample SAMN14253291, study PRJNA609438) | sludge metagenome | isolation source: sludge after 25d culture with pyrite and EDTA | collected 2018-12-20 | reverse complement strand
TTCAGCACCTCATGGAATCGCGCACCGTACAGCGGCTCCCAGTATTTGCCAGTCCAATACCGGACCTCCAGTCGCGGGTGGTGTGTGCTCAGTTTGTACAGCTTCGTCGTCGCGTCTTCGCATGCTTTGCTCCATGCATGCGCTTCGCGGCGAAGGTGCTCAATTTCGGCTATGGCTTCACCGAGTTCCGGGGTGTGATCCGTTTGCATCAAGCGCAGTTTTTCAATGATGTTCATGTGTTCAGTCGTCCGGTTGGCATGTGCATGTCATGCAGTCGCAGCCGCCGGCCGCTCGCATTTTGATGGCGTCTGCCACCGCCCACTTACCGTCATTGAAGCTCCCTCCCTTGGCCGGCTCACTGGCTGTCATGGCGAGGCGGTAGCATTCGTTCATCCCTGCTTTCCTGCCTTGCTCAAACATCCACGCCCAGGCCGCTTGACGGTCGGCGAATTGCCAAGCGTCTTGTGCCGTGTAGGCTTCAATTGCGTCCTCTACTGTCTGAATCTTCATGCCGGTCTCCTTGTCTATCCGGCGGGTTTCGCTTCGCGCTCGGCCTGCGCTCCACTGGCATTGCCCGCAGTTGCCCATAGGTGGGGTGCCAATGCTGCTGGCCGGCCCCCGGCTGGTATTCACGTTGCCGCCGAACAATCCGCTCCACCGGACAGGCCGCCTGCGGCGTCCTTCCGGTGAGCTTCGTCGTTATGCCTCACCATCGCGGCATCAATCCGATCGCGGCCACAGTTTCCTCCGTAGGTCACGCCAAGCCTACGGAATTCCTTGCCGCTAACATTGCGCATCAACCACTCAAGGCGATCCTGTTCCTCGCGCAAGTCCTCAGAGCAACAATCGTGTTCTTCTTTTTTAATCCTCAACGCGGTTTCGTATTGCCTTACCATCGAACTGAGTTGCCTTACTTGGTCGTCGAGATTGATTATTTTCTTGTGCTCGCTGTCCATGTAGGCCAACAGATCATTCCAATCTTGAGCGCTAAAGTAGCTACCGCCTTCCATTACGGCGTAAATGTGTGCGCGCCACGGGTTGTATTGAGTTACATCGTCCTGCACAGAACAATCACATTCACCCTTTTGGTATGCTGGTGCGTCGTGTGTAGCGCAATCGCTATCGTGTCCGTCGCCTTCTCTGGTGCATCCTGCGGCGCAGTTTGTCGCGTAGTCCGGGCACGTCTCACAGGGCTTTCCTTCTAGCGGGTCTTTTCCAAGTGGGTAGGTCATTCGTCATCTCCAAATATTTCCCAGCATCGTTTGCAAATCCAGAAGCCGCGCATTGCCGGCTGTCCGCAGTGTTCGCATTTCATCGTCATGCCTCCAAGGCATAACCCGGCAGTCCAGCGGACGCCGTTCCGGCGCCGATGACTTTTGCGTTAGGTTCCTTTGCGCGGTCGATCTTGCCCCGCACCCATTCGGCACCGCCTAGCCGTGCCAACTTCTCGCGTTGCGCCACCGTCACCCGCAGGGAGAGTGTTACCGTTTCTTCCCCTTGCTTCACCGGCTTGCGTCCCTGGCCCCTTCCGGGGCCACCTCGGTTAGCGCCCTGCATAGAGCGCCTCCATCGTTTTGTTTTGGGCCGCAGCCCAAAGGGTGTCTTGGTAAGCCCAAGCGCTTGCCTGGGTGCTGAAGGTGCCGGCGGCAACGCCATCGGCAAACACGACGAAATTAACAACAGTTTGGTTAAGACCGTTTTTGGTTTGGGTGCGGATCGTTTCGAGTTGCATTTTGTTTCTCCTTCGTTTGTTGAGTTGATGTTGTTATTGTAGCGCGCAATCAAACGATGGTCAAGAGCTTTATGCATTTATTTTGTGTTGCTTTATCAACCACGGAACCTAACCAGTCATTCCAGGGGACGCTGCGCGATAAAGCCGCGCATCGCCCCTGAATTCCGGCGTTATGCGTCGCCATAGTGTTGCTTCAGGTGCTGTTCCACTGGTCCGCGAAGCCAAGGCCTGCGCCATCCAAATTGCACTGGCCCAAGCCATGCCTGCCAGAAGTTAGCGCCTCGCGTTGTCATACAAAACACAGGCCAATACCGGCGCTCCATGTGCAGCGCGTCGCGCAACTGGCCGAACCACCATCCTTGCCACTTCACCCAAATCAGCGGAGCTTTAGGAAGTCTCGTGTCTTTTATAGTTTCCATTTCAATCTCCTATGGTGCGTAATATTTCGCAAATTTGTCGCGGCACGGTGCGCAGGTTTCATCCACCAACCGCATTGACCATTCTCCACAAGACGAACACTCGCCAGCCGTTCCTTTCGGAATCTCAGCAGCTTTCCGCATGGCTTCTTTTACGTGGTCATCGACGACAGACTCGATAAAGTAATCAGCGCGGTCTATCGGATCGATTGGTACTTCGCGGTCAATTTCCATTCTTCATTTCCTTTAGTTTAGCCACGTAATGCGATTTGATGGCCTTCAATTCGGCTATCGTGTATTTCTTGGGTGTCTGGTCAGCCTCTAGTGATTCAACGGATTCTAGTCCGATTCTGGCAATGAGGCCGATACGGTAATCAACGGCATTGCCTGACAGATAACGGTTATCTTTCTTCGATTGTGCGTGACAGTTGCGTTCGTCAAAGCGAAGATGAGGCGCACTTCCCCTGCTGCGATAATGACCGGCATCCACGTTGTTACCTGACCAGTCCAACGGCTGACCGCTCGATATGCACGGATGGCCTGCCAGTTGATCCCGAAGTCTTATAAATTGGTTGAATGCTGTTTGCGCCTCTCGCATCCATTCGCTTTTCGTCTTCAGTTTCTCGCGCAATATCTTCGTGCTGGCAATGTCTGCGATACGCTCGGCTTTCTCTCGCTTGGCCTTGGAGCGTTCGGCAAAGAAAACACCAAGAGCTACCTTGCACTCGAATGAGCAAGTGTTCTGACCGCAATATGTTGGTTTGAACATTTGCTTGCAGTGACGGCATTTGCGCGGTTTTGCTGGAATGCTCATATCTAACCGCGCATCCAGTTTGACCAAAACCCTTTTCCCCATGCCCACGTGTAAAGCACGCACAGTGCAAACATTCCCCACTGCTGCGAAGACCATGCGGCATAGAACCAAAACGGCTGACCGATCAATCCAAAAATGCAGGCATAACGGCGTCGTTTATCAACGCTTGATTGACTTAGAAAAACAGCAGTCACACCGAATATTGCAATGGCAAATTGTTCCATTACGCTGCAATCCTTTCCGCATCATCAGGAAACTCAAGCCGAACATTACGCGTCAGGAAATCCGCCTGCATCGCTTCCAGATATTTCGATAACTGAACCTTTGTCATCAGGGAAGTGACCGGAAGCATCCGCATGGCAATCAGCTTTTGCTCGTAAGTCATACTCTTGATAGTGGCGTCGTATGCCTGTCTGAAATCATCGTCTTCTGCTCTTAGGATCGGAACGCCATGATGCAGCTTGCAATAGCACTTCCACCCGAGCGCATCGTCTTCGCGTAACTCGCGGGCCAGTTGTTCATACCAGGCGTGGCTGATTGAATTCTGGTCAATGCTTCTTGCCTTTCCCGTCTTCGTGGTCGCTTTGATGTACCGATGCTGAAGGTACATTTCACGTACTTCGCCGATGAACGACTGGAGAGACGTGTCGCTATTGATTACGTGCGTGGTCACTTCGCCACCTTTCCGCTATCCACATGGCGGCAGATCGCTTTGCGGGCTACTTCTCCGGTAATGGTTAGCTTCATGAAAACAAGTCCAGTGTCTTTGTATCAACGAACGGAACTTCGTGGCCAGCCTCAATAAACGCAGTACAGCGCGGTCCAGATTCGTCTTCAATCCATTCCTTGACCTGGCCACGAAAACTAGCAGCGATGATTTCGCATAGCTCGTTATCATCGCACTCGTCAAAATCTGCCAATTCGCGCATAGCCTTGTCACGTTGGCAGCGTCGGCACCATGTAGTGAAGAATATTTCCGCTTCGGAACTGTTAGAAGGAAGATATTTATCAATCATCTGTTTCCCCTAGTGCGTAGGATCGCAGTTTCTCAGAAAGCCACAGTGCATCTTTTCTATCCATACGAGAAGATCGGATAACAAGCTCTCCATCACCGTCATAGCCGACAATAAGCACGTCTTGTAAGTTGTCATTTTCTACAAACTCCATTGCAGACAATAAAGCCTGTTTTGGCGTAAATGTGGTTGATGCTGGAAGCGCAGTAATCATTTATATTTCGTCTTCTAATTTGTCGGCAGCGTCTCGGATTGCGTCAATTGTTTTTTCAATGCGCAGTTTTACCTCTTGGTCAATGATTCCAACCACCTTCCAATAGTCTGCAAACTCACTGAAATAAATACGCGTATTTACTCCATTTGTGCGAAAGTTTGCCCATCCGTCCTTTCGCTCTCGCAGCCCTTCCCAGTCGTGTTTCATTTATCTTTCCTAAGCGGTGATTTTCCAAAACCGCGATTTATTGCTGATTGCTTTCTGTCATCTGCATCAAGAGCACGAACAATACGCTTTGCGTGTTGCTCATCGTGTGCAATGCAAACGCGATTGTTTTCATAGTCAAAAATCTCGAACCGTAATCCTTGACCTGAATGCTTTGTATAGCGATTGCTCATACTGCCACCGTTTTATTCATTAGACCAAGATTTGATTCACAAAACGGGCAGACATTGAGCAACAGACCGCGATCATTTTTTGATCTTTTATACATAACTCCGATTAATACGATGCGTGAATTTTGAACTTGCTCAATTTTGTAAAATCCAGCGCCGCAATCTGTTATGCGCGCAGACAAATGACTGCATAATGAATATTCATTGCATACGTTCATTTCAAATACTCCAGGTTAAAACATTCCCAAACTCGCTCAGTCCAATTGTCTTTTTGTTTTTCTGTTTTTTCACAGCACGTAACGACAGCAATAGTTCTGCCCTTATGAACATGGCGGCAAGCAATTTTGTCAGCACTAGGAAGACCTGCTTTAACAGCAGCTTCTTCGCATCGCTCGCATAGAATTTTGTCAGGTGGTGGAACACTAAGAAATGTTAGGTTTTTCTTGCTTGTTGAAACGCCCATGCCGCACCAAAACGTAATCGCATTATGTGGCTTATCGTGACAGTTAAATGTCACGCCGCTGCGTGGCCTATGAATCAATGTTCCTCTAGAGTTATCAACAAATGGCAATGCGCTTTTCCATGGGAAGCCGTGTTTTACGTCAAACCGCCTTATCTCTAACGGAAACTTCAGCATCTCATGATTAATATCGCCTGAAATTTTGCTCATTCACTTCACCACCTTTCCGCTATCCACATTGGCCCGCTGTGCCTTGCGGGTTTCTATCTCACGGCGCCAGGCTTCCCGGCAATCAACTATCAATCGCTCTGCGGCATCGTTGCCGTGCTTCGCCTTGACCAGTCCGAAATACGGTTGCGGATCGCCATCAGGGAAGAAGCGGCGAATCACCGCCTTGACTTCGCTACGATGGCGGTCTTCTTCGGCCATGTCGATATGGTCAGGTACGTTTGAATCGATCATGATTGCTTTACGCTCTTCGAGAGCTTCGTCCATGCTGGCAAGAAGGTCGTTCATACAGACTTCCTCGCCTTTTCATATTCCGCGTTCTCGCTAGTGAAATACGTATCCCATACGCGGTATCGTTCTTCGTGGTCGTCAATCGTGGCGGGAATTGCTACGCCAGCATGGGTTAGGAATTCAAGACCATCACGAAGCTGATCCGGCCCGGGTGTGAAATCCTTGCGCAGCATCGATTTGAGTTCTTCCATTGATTCGACCGTGAAATCACCATTCGCAATTTTTCTTGCTGCCCAAATGTCAAATTGCTCTTTGAAAGTTCGTGTGACGGTTGCCATATTCAAAACTCAACGACTTCTTCGGATGTACCTGCGGGCTGGTAGCAGCGCGGGTTATCGTTCAGTGATTCAAGGAACTGGCCGGATCGCGGATCAAACCAGAATTGCAGCGCACCATTCCAGCCAGATCCATTACGCTGAGATTCACACGTCAGGATTGCATCCGGCTCGTGGCTCTTGCTCTGGTCGCCCGCGCTCATGGCCTTGTGCTTTGGCTTATTGCGCCAGACGCTAAACACGTTCTCTGCCATGTCGCCTATTTCGCTTGTCCCCTTCACGTCATGAAGGCCTGGCGGCGTGTCGTCTGACGATCCTTTGCGGGCATGGGCAACAAGGTGAATGTGCGGGCCTGCCTGATGGGCGACGGATTGCAACTTATCGACAAAGTGCTTTTGCCGCGTGTAGTCGTCAGAACCAACCCCGATCCCGCACTTCATCAGCGAATCAATGACGACATGCTGAATGCCAAATGTGGCAACGGCATACCGGCACAGAGCAACTACGTTATCGGCCTGCAACGCACCTTGATGATCGAATAACCACAGCCGAGATTTCGCGTATTCAAACCAATCATTAACAAACCTATCAGGCGGTCGGCTTGATCCGGATTCCTGCCGACATTTACGCGCCAAAACTTCCTCTGGCTTGAATTCAGGCGACACGATCAGCACGCGGTTATTCAGGCGCATAACGTGCAACATGACTTGCGAGAGCATTTGCGACTTGCCGTGACCCTTGTAACCAGTCCAAATTGATAGCTCCCCGGGCCTCAGTTCGATTAAATCGCGCGTCTTGAGCCACGGCATAGGCGCTCCGATTGCGGCGCCTTTATGAGCCAATACGTCAATCGTGCGTTTTTTGAATCGATCAGCAGAGCGAACCTGATGGACGTTCGCGGGCTCAGTGAATTGCGACAGGTCGATATGGGAATCAATGAGGTTCATTTCCACCCCCGATGCGGCGCCCACGATGCAAACGTATCACCGGCACAAACCACTAAATGTTTCGGCTTTGCCGGGATGATTGCTTTTGCCAGATCGCGGATTTGATCTGTCATCTGGTCATGAACAATCGACACGTCGAACCCGTTAAGCAGGTCGAAACGATCTGGCGAAATTTCATCGCCTTCCTCAATCGTCAGATCGCAAAATGTCAAAGCATTCTGTCGGTAGAAATTCGGATGTCTTCCTTCCATGAAAATCCGAATCGGAAGGTCAATTCCTTGACGATAGATCGCAGAGAAAAAATCCATTCCGGTCATAGCGCACCTCGCATGAATTCAGGAAGTGCTGGCTGGCCGTCAATTGGAAGTTGCGTTGCGCCATCTTCCCAACGCCGCTGGTTAATCCATGTAGCAGGATTCGGGATGTACTGACCTCCATCCTTTGTCCAGTCGGTAGATCGTGAGGCGATAGCTACTGCATTCAGGCAGATTTGAAGCGACGGGCGATGCTTTTTCCATGCCGCCTCGGCTGCTCCCTTTCCGACTTTTTTAGGATAGGCAATCCAAAACTCAGCGAAGCCGATAGGCATCGCGGTAGTTTGTTTTTTATTGGGATTGGGATTGGGATTGGGAGCATTGCCTTCGCATTGTGTTTTAGATGCGTTTGCATGATCGTTTTCATGCGTTTGCATTGCGTTCGCATTGCGTTCGCTTTCAGTTGGCAATGCTGCGTTTTCTGTCTTTGCATTGCTCCAACGCTTCTGTGCGGATTGCGACGCCTTATTTTTCTTGTCGTTTGCAGCAGATATTTCTGATTCGCAACGCGAATGAACGAACCCGTGTTCTGTCTTTTCAAAGAACTCGAAAACAACCGTATCAACTGCTTCGCGTTGCTCTTCTGTGCTTGCAACAACGAGCCTATAAATCTGGCGCATATCCAACGGCAATGCTTCTTCGCGGATGTAATAAAGGTCAATCAGACGGCGATACGCAATGTCTTCCAACCACGTCAAATGACGCGTATCGCTCGCATAATCCCCTATGTGGAATGCGTAGAAATTCATGAAATACCACCTTTTAGCGCACGTTTCAGCGTTTCGCACAGCAGTACGATCTGGCGCTCTTTCGCCCGCTTGTCTTTAATCTGCGGAATGTGCGCAGCTTGCATGTGCGCGTGCTTCCAGATGGATTTGTTAGCCATTACGCGGCCTCGCTTTCAAACAACGTAGATTGCGATTGCTTTGATTGTTCGTAACGCGGAGTAAATAGGCTTTGCTGCTTGCTTTCTCTATCAATCCATTCGCAAGCAGATTGATAAAAGTTCTTTTTAATCTCGAAACCGTATCCGCTTCTTCCGCTTCTGGCTGCCGCAATAATCGTTGATCCGCTTCCGCAACATGGATCAATAACAACCTCGCCAGGGTCGGTAAATAGAGCTATCAAGCGCTGCAAAAGCATCACCGGCTTTTGCGTTGGATGAATCTTTTCGCTTTCGTTATCACGCGGCCATTCCATCGCGTTGAAAACCATTCGGCCGTCGTTGTTAAACTTTGGCAACTTGTCGCGATAGAGAATCAAACCATATTCACAGTTGCCAACAACGCGCATATTTGCCTTCAATACCTGCGCTGAAAAGTTCTTCGTAAAAACGAGATTGATATAGCGATTAAGGCCGTGCTTTTTGGCTTCTTCGATCAATTGCATCTGCTGATCAAAAGCACAAAACACGATCATGCATGGCGACTTTCCGGTTTCTTTTGGCTCTTTAACCAACATTGATGAACAGAAATGCAGGAACTCACTAATGCGAAAATCCTTGTCCGTATCAAAAAATTCAGTGTTCGCTAATTTGCTCTCACCGTTAGCAGAGTCTCCGCCCTCATACCATGCCGGATTAGAGCCATAGGCGTCTTTTCCGATGTTGTAAGGAATATCAGCAATCACCAGTTGCGCCTTCGGTATTGAATGGCGCTTGTAGTTCTGGAAATGGTCGTGAAAAATCTTGTGCGCAATCCTGCGCTGAACAGGCTCTGTATTCACAACTTGTTCGATTCGTGCCATACTTCCTCCCGTTGGTTTTGACGGCAGCCGAGGTGTTAGCGCACCGATGACGCTGCCGTTGTCTTGTCCGCACTCACAGCAGCAGACTTCTCTGTTTTCTTGGTGTGACAATCGGCGCAACAAAATCCCATCTTCCACCCGCGAGACTTACGGCCTTTGATCGACTTCGACTGGCCGCAATCAGGGCAGAGGAACGTGATGAACAATGCGCCGCGCATCTTTTCGTGATTGTCAGTAGCATCACGGAATGACTTGATATGGCCTGGTTCGGTTGAGTAGGTCATATGCCGTCTTCCATCGCTAACAGGCTTAGGAACGTCACGGCGCCGATGCAAAGCAGAATGTCACCAGCGGCGATTACGACGGATTGCATGATTGCCAGGATTTCAGTCATTCCGGCCTCGCCGTGTAAAAGACCTTCTTGCGCTGCGAATACTCCGTGCGCTTGTCCATCCGCTTGTCGGCGATCAACTCATCAAGCAGCTTGCGCACGTCGTCCTTGTGAATCTTCGGATCGGTCTTGTGCATCTCGGCCAGGATGTCGGCGTGTATGGCCGTGCCCAGCTGGATGCTGATGGCGTGCAGCTTTTCCTTGCGAGATTGGCGCAGCGCAGAGATTGGCCGGCCAGCAGATAGAGTCTGCTCAACCGAATAGCTCGGGTGATACTGCGGCCTGAGTTGCGCCTGTTGGATGGCAATGGATAGGAGGCTCATGATTTGCTCGCCTTGAATTCTTCGCATACGAACGTCGGCGCCACGTACTCGCCAAGCAAGTTGCAGCGCACCATTGGATAAGCCACGCTCGGGCTGTGGAGCTTACAGTCCTTGCAGGCGCAGCGCTTGAAGCCCATAGCTTTCATCATGGAATCGATGGTGGCGTTCATTCTTCATCCCTCGGCACATAGCGGAACAGGCGCGGGCAGAACCAAAGGCAGAAAATGATGCTGATTGCAGTCCAGATAAATACGGCCAGCGCCATTTGAGCAGGCGACATACTGGTGATTAGATGGATCATTTCGCGTCTTTCATTGCGCGTATGGCGGCGCAGATTGACTTGCCTGGTATTGTCAGCTTCCACTCTCCTTGCGCAGCCATTCGTGCGCAGTCCTCGATTGCCTTGTTCCGACATTCGGATAACTCGGCATCCCGGCTGGCGGCTCCGGCAGCAAATCCCGCGTAGAAAGTCACTCTGTCAGAGTAGTACGATCCTGATGTTGCCGCATAAGGATTATCAAAATAGGCGTCACATGCTTTGTCGCTAGGGTTTTGATCTTTGCTCATTCATCGAACTCCTTAACGAAGCAAGCCATTGCAGACAGCACAGAGGCAAAACAAGCACCGAGTGCGTCTGATCCTTTGTCCATGTATATGAGCGCCACGGTTAGGATTGCCCAAGTTGTTGGATATATCCACTTCATTTCATATCTCCTCTTGCGCGGATAGCTTCGTCAATCGCCAAATCCCATACAGCATTCAGGTGGCAAGTGATTACACTCTCAAGATCGGTTCCGTTCCACGGGTTGTCTCGGATAAAGCGATACCGTTTAGCGTCTTTGTTAGCGGCGTCCAGTTCAGCAATCTCGGCATCCCGACTGGCGGCACCGGCTTTGAATGCGATTGACCACGACTCTTCTGCCATGTCAAAGGCCTCTTGTGAAACGCCGCCTCCGTATTCGCGGACATGTTTTCGCCACTCGGCTACAAATTCGTCAAAGGTCATTTCCTCCTCCACAGATTCCAGATAAGCGCGGTGTAGCCCAGTGCAGCGACCACGATGAAAATGTCCTTCAGTAGCTCGATCTCGTTCATTTCCCTACTTCTCCCCGTTCTTCCCGCCGATTCCCAAGCTGGTCATTCGCTCATGTGCCAGAGTGAAATCGTAGAAAGCGGCAACGATGCCGCGAGCCAGAATGCGGGCCGCTTCCTCGGCAATGTCCTTGTCCAGAAAGAACTCGGGAGGCACGCGAACATGAATGGATTTCTTTTCAATGCTCATTCGCTCACCGGAGGAATAAAAAAGCCACGGATGCCGAAGCATCTACGTGGCGAAACCCGGCATTTCGTCCGGGGGAGGGAGACACGGTTCATGCTGCTGTTCGTCTGTTAGCCGGCCGAGATGCGCGCAAAGCACCATTGGTCGCCAGTTCGATTTGATATTGGCGCCCTTCAGGAATCTGGTTTCGATCAAACCACTCTGAAACTGAAGGTTGTCCGCAACCAAGAACGCGGGCGATCTCGCTCTGCGTTTTGAAGTGATCTAGTAGGTCTTTCGGTGTCATGACTAGAATTATCGGGATTCCTATAAACTATGTCAAGCGAACGCGAAGAAATTTATCGGCACTCCAATTGCTGATCATGTGCGAACTGACTGGCGTGACACTTCGATGGATCATCTATGGCGAGGACGGTGAAATCAACATACAGACCAAGCAAGAGCAAGAGCTGCTAACCAATATCCGTGCAATGGATGACAAATCGCGGCAAGCGTTGCTTGATATGGCCCGTGCCATACCTCCGGCAAATAAGAAGTAATACGACTTAGGTAATAGTCGAGCCTTCTTCAAAAACTTTGTGAAAAATTATCGGTTTTCCTATTGACACCACACATAGGAATCCCGATAATTCAGTCATCGGAACACAGCAACAAGCGGAGAACGAGATGACCGACAAGCAACTAGCCGAACAGTACGCAAAGGCCCAGGAAGAGTTTGACGCCTATCTTGCTTGGCGCATGGAACAGGCAATGCGGGCGGTCAATGAAGTCTCGAAGCAGCACAACCGCACCGCAATGACCTACGGAGTGTGCAAGTAAATCAAGTCCCAAAGGTATCAGGCCGGAGTCAATGCAGCCCTGCAAGGATGGGTAAGCAACTCAACACAGAGGGACTTGATGTGCTTGTCGCAAAACTGAGTAACGGAAAGATTGTTCTGGTCTTGAAAGAAGCACAGGAAGTCAGATTCAGCGAGTTCAGGCATGTGCTGATAAACGACAACCTAGACGCAAGGCAGCAAAGATGGAAACCGTATTGGGTACTTGAAACGACAGTTGTTTGGATGCTGAGAATTAGCAAAAAACAACTTGATTAGTAGCAATTAGTAACCGGAGGACGCCATGAAACACATCGTACTAGCCCTGCAAATCGCAGCATTGACCGCAAGCTGGTCTAGCAATCGCGCTGATGCGATGGCTGCGGCGGCGATCTTCGCGGTGCTGTGTGTGGTGGCGGTTGTATTCAAGCACGTTTTCGGAAGCGACAGGCAGTACGCGAAGCCGTTCTAACGGCTAGGTAACGATCTGGAACCGATGGCTTTGCCGGTGGGAAAGAAACCGGACTGATTTACGGCTGGGCCAACGGGAACGGCGCAGTCTTTTTTACAACGATAGGGGATGAAGATGGAAACGCAAATGCACTCACTACGCGAACAGACGGAAGAATTGCGCCGCAAGCATTTTTCTGATGACGCAGAGCAGATCAGTCTGACGGAAGCAATCGGATGGGCAGTGCTTTGTGTTGTCTTCTTCGGAACCATGTTTGCATTCCTTGGAGCCTGACATGGCAACCCACAACTTTACCGACCAGTTCGACAGCTACGCATCTGTCTCTGCTCAGACCACATATGACGGTGAAATCCTGTTGTCGCTATCAAGTCACCCAATGTCAGCCCTGTTCGCCATGCCCATGTCAGTTGCTGTAAAGCTGGCTACGGACATTCTGGAGCAGGCGCGGGAAAGCATGAAGGAGGCAGCATGACCTCTCCTAACACGATCATTGCAGACATGCAGGAAGAGATTGATGCGCTGCGGAAAGAGCGCGATGAACTACAAGCCGAACTTATTGGCATCAAGCAAAACATCATCATCGCCGCGACGTGCAACCACATTGCGCGGATGGAGCAGGCTGAGAAACAGCGCGATGAACTGCTGGCGGCGCTTGAAGCGGTCAATGAATCTGCCGT
>JACDJC010002946.1_pt1 | contig 12802 bp, 12 predicted proteins | sample 7454191 | NCBI WGS metagenome assembly JACDJC01 (sample SAMN14253291, study PRJNA609438) | sludge metagenome | isolation source: sludge after 25d culture with pyrite and EDTA | collected 2018-12-20 | reverse complement strand
TTGTTTAACCCGGCAAACAAAAAGCCATATACATATTCAAGATTATTCAGACTAATAGATGTTAGTGAAGGAAGAGTTTCAAGTCTTAAATAACCAATAATTGAATCAAGATTTGTAAGACTGCTTAAACTTACAATCGGAGAGTAGCGTAAGTCGAGATAACCATTTATAGTTTCTACGCTTTCAAGGCCGGTCAAACTTGTTAATGCGGTACTGTCGATCAGCACTCCGCCAATGGTGGTGATGCCATTGCTCAGGCCTGCCAGGGTATTTAATACGGGAAGTTTATTAAAGATAATAGTACCAAGGTTTGTCAGGTTGTTTAAGCCTATACTGGTTTGAAGAAAGTTATATTGCAATTCCAGCGTATCTCCTAAAGAAGTCAGTGATGCAAGTTCGCTAAGTGAAGTAATAGAGGTGTATGAGATTTTGAGTTTTTGGGAAACACTTTCTATTTCGTTCAATGAATCAAGCTGTGTTATGGCAGGGCTTGCTCCCTGTCCGTTAACTTCTAAAAGCTGAACAGATGTACATCCGGGATATAGAATTTTGAAACTATCAATTTGTGATTGACGGGTAAGTAAAATGGTATCGCAGCTTGCATCCGGGGTAGTAAAATTGCCAGTAGTATTGTTCCTGGTATGGCCGCTCATAACAGATGCCCACTGAGGAAGTATCAGTTTACTCTCCAATTCAGCCATATTCACTTGTCTTGCAGGCTTGTTTTGGGCCAGGGTCGCCAATGGATTTAAAGCTGTAATTATCAGGAGAAAGTAAATGAATCTGGTCATCAGTCAGTTTTTTAGTGTCTTTTTAAACTGCATGTAGCAGGATAATAATTCTGTGATTTATCAGTAACAGGGGCCGGCAGCTTATTAGAGGTTGGATTTCGACACTATAAAAATTGAATTTAACCAGGCAGCAGAAAATACTTAATTTGTAGTAGGCTCCCTTAAATAGTCTCGGTTTATTTTATTTTTAGGTCTGCAACCTCAATGTGTTATAGAAAATATCATATTGTCCTGATTATTACCCTCTTCCCGGTCTTTGTTAATGCACAGACCCGTACAATAGATAGCCTGAGAAAGAAACTTTGGGTATCCGAAAAGGAAAGCTACCGTCTCGGTATTCTACTTTCTTTATGCGAAGAATACCAAAGCCTGAACAGGGATACATTGTACGCATACGCAATTGAGGCAAGGGATCTGGCAGCAGCACAAAAAAATAAAAAACAAGTGAGCCTTGCCGCACTGGCTCTGGCTAACGCATATATGCAATGGGGCTGGGTGGATAGTGCACTGGCTTCTATTGAACCCGAAATCCCGCTGAATCCTGTTACAGATCCGACCACAAGGGATACTTATTTTAAGTTAACCCGTCAAAAGGCCATGTGTTATGGCAATAAATCTGATTTTGAAAAAGCGCTGGCTATATTCTTTCCCTTATTGAGTGAGGCTGAAATATATAAGGATACATTAAATATGGGAGGTATTATGAATACCGTTGGCTCCATTGCCATTGCCAGGGGAGAACCTGCAGAAGCACTGAAATGGATTAATAAGGCAATTACATTTTCAATAGCAGGCCCCAAATATTTCCCTGTATTAGCGGCCGTATATGTAAATGCAGCTAATGCCTATAACCAAATAGAGAAAACCGACTCAGCATTTTATTTTATACAAAAGTCAATACCAATTTGCAGAAAGCTGGAAAACCTGAATTATCTCGCCACTGCCTTACGGGTGCAAACCAGCCTGATGACCAAGAAAGGCAGACTAGATGAAGCGGAAGCATCACTCAAGGAAATGATTAGTATAAGAAGATTAACCAGCGTTGGTGAATTTTTTGTAGATGATAATCTGCAACTGGCAGATTTTTATGCTAATACCGGGCAGTTGGATAAGGCTATTGCTTTTTGCAAAAAGCAACTGCAAACAGGAAATGTTTATGATACTGCTGCGAAAGAGTCGGCAACTTTTACTAACGACCCCAAGATGAGATTAGCTTATTTCCAGGCCTTGTCAAAATATTATAAACAGGCCGGGATGTACCCTGAGTACCAGGAAACACTGGAACAGATTATTGCAGCCAAAGATTCGTTCTATGTAGCCAATTCGGCCCAGGCTATCGCTGATGCGGAGGCAAAGTACGAGGTACAGAAAAAAGAAAATACGATTCTGCAACAAAAGTATGGCTTGCAACGTAAGAATTTCTTCATCTATGGTGCATTTGGTTTACTGGCACTGGCGCTTATTACTGTTTACTTTATTTTCAGGGATTATCGCCGCAGGCAGCGGTTGAAAATGACATTGGCTTTGGCTGAAGAAAAGAGAATTACTATTAATGCGGTAAAAGCAGCAGAAGAAAAAGAACGGGTAAGAATTGCGGCAGATTTGCATGATAATCTCGGGGCTTATGCTGCCTCTCTTTCTTCTAATCTTGGATACATACAGCCTTTGGATAAAGAGTCGGCCATGAGCAATGCTTTCAGGGAATTAAATAATAACTCCAATGCTATCATTTCGGAATTGAATGATACAATCTGGGTGTTGAAAAAAGAAGCTTTATCCCTGACGGCAATCAGCGACAGGATAAAAGTATTTATAAGTCGTATTCAGAAAAGCTACCCGGACTTGCATATAGAGGTTGAAGAACAGGTTAAAACCGATCACCAATTGCCTTCTTCGCAGGCATTTCACCTCTACCGGGTTTTACAGGAAGCTATCAATAATGCACTAAAGCATAGTAAGGGGAAAAATATAAAAGTGAAAATAACCGGTGATAACAATTGGAATGTTTCTGTAGCAGATGACGGCACCGGAATAGATTTGAGTAATGAGTCTGCAGGCGGTGGAGGAAATGGATTAAACAATATGAAGGAAAGATGCAAAGAGGCGGGATGGGAAATTTCCTGGCAAAAGACAGATTCGGGCGGGACTATAGTTAAAATTTCTCCTACTACAAATTGATTATTTTTCAGCGTCTGCCGATTCCTAATTTTAATATACATATGAACTTCATTATAGCCCTTACAGAGGATAACAATATCAACAGGAATACATTTCTGCAAAAGATGAATTTGCTAGGCAATATGCAACTGGCTTTTGTTGCTGCTAATGGTAACGAATGCCTGGAGCAGTTAAAAGGAATGCCATTGGCAAAATTGCCACAGGTGATATTTATGGACCTCGAGATGCCACAGATGGACGGTATTGAAACTATTCGCCTTGCAAAGTCACTGCATCCGCAGATACATTTTATTGTGCTGACTGTTTTTGATGATGATGAAAAAATTTTTGAAGCCATTAAATCCGGGGCCTCGGGCTACCTTTTAAAACATGAGCCTGCCGGCGTATTACAGGAAGCAATAATGAATGTACTGGAATATGGTGGTGCGCCGATGAGTCCGGCAATAGCCAGGAAAGCACTGCAATTAATGAGCAGGTCATCAATTGATGCTTCTTTATCAAAGAAGAATCCGTTGCCTGAAATGATTACTACCCGGGAAGAAGAAATTCTCAGGCATATGGTAAATGGCTGGGATGCCAAGCGGATTGCGTCAGAACTTGATATAAGTGTATTAACGGTCCGGAAACATATTGCAAATGTCTATGAGAAACTGCATGTTCAGTCAAAGGCAGAAATTATCAGTATGGCGCACCAGAACAAATGGTTCAATCATTAAACATTGATCGAACAATTGACCCACTCTGCATCAAAGTCAGCATTGTATTTTTTATAAAAATTAATAGCAGGTTCGTTCCATTCCAGCACTTGCCATACAATCCGGGAAAATCCTTTTTCTATTGCTTCTATTATCAACTGGTCCATTAATAATTTACCGATACCTTTTCCCCGGGCAGCTTCAGTTACTAATATATCTTCAAGGTACATAGTCTGCCCTTTCCAGGTTGAATAGCGGATATAATATAACGCAAACCCTTGTATCACCCCATTCTCTTCCGCAACAAATGCCCACCACACCGGATTGCTGCCAAACCCACTTTCTTCAAAATGTTCTGCAGTTACGGTTACTTCCTGGGGGGCTTTTTCATAGAGTGCCAGCTCCTTTACTAATTCCAGTAACCTGGGACAATCTTTTTTAACGGCCCTCCTGACTTGAATACTCATACTATTATTTCTTTTTAGCTTTAAAGGTTCCGTTTGGCTGAATGAAGCTGGCGGCAATAATTTCTCCTTTTTCGTTTTCTTCAAACTGGACACTATAGCCCTGTAATATTTTTAAAGCGAATTTGTTTTTATCAACTGGCATTAATTCATACTCTGGTTGCCCTTCTATAAATGCATACAGAACTTTCTCTCCTTTTAAAAAGAATTTGACAGCATTGCCCGGAGCGAATTCAAAATCACCGGTATATTTTGTTAATTCCTCCTTTGTCAGTTCTTTGGCTTTCGGTTTTTTTGAAAATTCAAGATCTTTTAAACCTGGTTGCAGGGGAATTAGCACAGAAGTTATTTCACCGGCTGCATTCATCTGGAACTGTATTTTCAGGTTATCCTTACTGGTGGTATCGATACCTTCTGTTTTGTCTATTGATAATACTTCAAAAATATCATAGTGGTAATGACGCAGCCAGGCATCGCCATTTTGAGTAAGCATGATCATTGAATCTTTTCTGTTGATGATCTCAAATGTTCCGTATCCCGGGTGATTGAAAAGGCCGAGGTAATTTTTTCTTTCCTGTGATGGTTTGGTGCCTTCTTTTTTATTGCTGGTTACCGTTTTTTCAGCCTCTTTTTCAGCTACTTTAGCTTTTTGCTGGGCAGCATTGGTACGGCCATTCCAGTCGATTGTTTTTAGATCAAGTAGCCTGTCTGCAATCATATTTCTTACAATACCTGTTAAAGCTGATCCGTTTTGATTGGTCAGAACAATGATACCGATGCTGTCAGACGGGAAAAAGCAGGTACTGGCAGAGAACCCATCTATATTACCACCATGCTCTACCCGGTAATGTCCCCTGTAGGAGGAGATCATCCAGCCAAATCCATAGTTGGCAAGATGAGCATCAGGTATTTCTTTATCCGGAAGTGCTCCGCTGATGACCATTTGTGAAGACATGGCCTCTTTCACATAAGAGGCAGGTAAAATTTCCTTACCGTTATATTTCCCTTCGTTGAGCCAGGTCATCACCCATTTGGCCATATCAGTTACATTGCTGTTGATGCTTCCTGCCGGCCCCATCGCATTGATGTCATAATAGTCAGTTTTTCGGATAAGGCTGTCTTTATATACCCGGTATCCTAATGCGGCTTCTTTATTTTTTTTCAGATCATGAATAGAAAGATTAGAAGACAGCATACCCAATGGTTCGAATATTCTTTCTTTAATATTTGTTTCCCATGATTTTCCTGTCAGCTTTTCAGCGATCATCCCCTGGGCAAGAAACATGAAATTATTGTATTGCCATGCCTGGCGGACAGGAACAGTGGGTTCGTGGTATTTTATTCGTTCCAGTAAACTGTCTCTTGATGAACTGTTGAACAAATACCAGGAATAATCATGCCGGGGCAGGCCCGTACGATGGCACATCATATCTCTCACCGTTACCATATTAGTCAGGTTATCATTGAAGAAATGAAGTGCCGGCAAATAATCCCTTGCCGGTTTATCATATTCGAGTTTGTTTTCTTTATTAAGCAGCCCCATCAGCGATGAGGTGAATGCTTTGGTGCAGGAACCAATTGCAAACAAAGTATTCGGAGTAACAGGTAGTTTATTCTCATAATCACGGTATCCGAATCCTTTTGCATACAACACTTTGTCTTTGCTGACAACCGCTACCGCAAAACCTGCTGCCTTCCTGTCTTTTAATACCCTTTGAAAAGCAGTATCCAGTCCTGCAAAAGGATCGTTTGCCGGTTTATTTTTCTTTTGGGCAAAAGAAAAACTACAGGCCAGCAAAAGCAGAAAAGTAAGAAGTTGTTTCATATATATTATGTTTAAGTGTGAATGCTATTTAAGTACAGCTGGTATTATGCTGTGTGTAAAGCCTGGTCAAGATCACTGATAATGTCCCGCAAGTTCTCAATACCTACATTCATCCGTATTAAGCCGTCGGTAATACCATATTTTTCTTTTTCTTCTTTTGGTACGCTGTAGTGTGTCATCGAAGCAGGGTGGGAGAGCAAGGTATCACAAGTACCTAATGAAACTGTTCGTACACACATTTTTAAATTATTCATAAAATTAATACCGCTCTGTAATCCGCCTTTCAATTCAAAACTCAGCATAGCTCCCGGGTGCCGCATTTGTTTCATTGCAGTGTAATGATCCGGGTGACTTGTCAGCCCGGTGTAATTTACTTTTGAAACAGCATCGTGGTTCTCTAAGTAATTTGCAACTTTCATTGCATTGTGGCAATGCCGTTCCATTCTTACTTCAAGCGTCTTCATGCCCTGTATCAGTAAAAATGCGTCAAATGCATTGGCGTTGCCACCCAGTGTACGGTGAATTTTGGTGATCCTTGTTTTCATTTGTTCTATATCCCTGCCAAGCAAAATACCTCCTATCGCGGTACCATGTCCGTTTAAAAATTTGGTAGTGGAGTGAACAATAAAATCAGCACCGTATTGAAAGGGTTGTTGTAAATAAGGTGTGGCGAATGTATTGTCACAGGCTACAACAAGGTTATGCTGTTTTGCCAGCTTACTCAATTCATCCAGATCCACACATTGAATGGTTGGGTTAGCCGGAGTTTCCAGGTACATCATCTTAATTGATTTTTCAGCTTTGATGATGTCTTCCGCTTGTTGCAGATCTCTCAGGTCTGCAATGATAGCCGTTATGCCGAAGGCAGGAAGGACTTTGGAGACCAGTTCTTCGGTTCCCCCATATAACGAATAATGCGTAATGATTTTATCACCGGGTTTTAAAGCAGACAACATAAGGGTTGAAATAGCAGCCATGCCGGATGCATGAAGAATACCTTTCGCTTCCAATCCCAAACCAAAGGTTTCCAAAGCAGCTATTTTTTCTTCGGCCTCTGTAATAGTCGGGTTGCCCCAGCGGCTGTAGATATAACCTTCTTCTTTCCCGCTGAAGCGGCGCATACCCTGCTCTGCATCGTCAAACACATAGGTACTGCTGGCATAGATGGGTACCAGGTGGGCAAAGTTCGGATCCTGTTTGTGCCCGGCATGTACTGCCAGTGATCCCCAGCCAGTTAGTGGAAAACTTTTATCCATTATAGAATTTTGAATCAGGAAATTTGAACAGATTCAAAAGTAAATGATTTAATTTTTATTGAACTACTGCATGAAAGAACTCCTCAAGCAACTGGCTGCGTACAATGTTTGGGCAAACCAGCGAATTACTGATGCTATCCTGTCTCTGCCTGAAGAGAAACAGAAGGCGGAGATAACCAGCAGTTTTAACAGCCTCCATACCACTATCCTGCATATCTGGGATGCTGAAAGTATCTGGTGGCAACGTATGAAATTGCATGAAAGAATTGTGCGACCGAGCGATAACCCGAAAGACTCTACCCGGGATGTGATCAATGGTCTGCTGAGCCAGTCAAAGTTATGGGAGGGGTGGGTCTCCAATGCTTCCGAATTGTCACTGGATCATGTATTTCAATTTAACAACAAAAAAGGGGAGCCGGTTAAAATGTATATCTACCAGATGCTGGTTCATGTTTTTAATCACAGTACTTATCACAGAGGTCAACTGATTAACATGCTGCGACAGTTGGGGATAGAGAAAGTGCCCACAACTGATTTTGCATTGTGGGTAAGAAATAAGAAATAGGGGAATTAGCGTTTTGGGGCCAGCGTTCCCTCTACACGGCGCCGGGCAGAAAAAAGCGAACCTCGCTGTTGGTTGTAGTTTTTCTGTTTGCCGTATTAAAGTTTGATCGAAAGATTTAACTGTCCGCCTAAACCCACTTCAATAATTTTTTGCAAGGTTGAAATACGAACATCTTTGATGTCATTCTCAACTCTTGAGATATAGGCTTTGTTTGTGCCGCATTTTTCTGCAAGTTCTTCCTGTGTCATCCCTTTTTCAAGCCGGGCTTCATAAATCAATGCTCCCAGTTTGAACTCCTGATAACCATTTTCCAGATTCTCTCTTTTAGCACTTCCTCTTTTGCCATAATGTTTTTCTTTGAACTGGTCGAGAGTCAATGTTTTATTTTTTTTCAGCATAATATTCCTCCTTTATTTTTAATGCTTTCTCCATTTCTTGTCTCGGTGTCTTTTGAGATTTCTTTTGAAAGCCACTTGTTACTACAATCAGTTTACCTTTATCAAAGAAGCAAAATATTCTTACAATGTCGCTTCCTTGCTGTACCCGGATCTCATAAAGTCCGTCTGTGCCTTCCAAATGCTTAAGATATGTTTCCGGCACTTGTGGAAGGTCTTCAATCAATTCAAATGTCCAAATGATTTTATCCTTAACCTTCTGACGCTGCTTTACAAAGAACTCTTCAAAATAGTTCTTATAAAAAATGATGGTTCTGTTTTTGTCATTTTCAGGCACACTGCAAATATACAAAAGTTGTCCAAAAGTACAACATTGTTTTCAACCCATGCTGGGGTTCCGAAGAAGTAACATACAAAACACAACAATGGCCATTTATAGTGTTGGGAAGACCAACAAAGGCAAAAAATAGTGATTCACTGCAGGAGCAGAAGGATATGGGAGGAGATGGCTGGCAACAGACTACTTATGGCCGTGTAAGCCGGGATGTGTATGGTTTTAAGCTCGGGTATTTCAGTAATGATTATACACCTATAGGCGGTGCAACGGCAGGCGCATTCGGCAATAAAACATATTCGGCCCCGGGCACCCTTGATCAAACAGGTAATGAATTATTTAATGGAAATATTTCATTTACTATGCTTGCATTATCAAAGCTGGTGGGGGCAGCCACAACCGGATACAGCTATGGGTATGACCAATTGAATCGCCTGGTGGAAATGAGACAGCATAGCACCGGTACCACAAGCGGGTGGAGTAACAGCAGCATAGTAACTGCTTACCGGGAGAGCATCAGCTATGATGCTAATGGTAATATATTGAAGTACCTGCGAAAGGGGCATAGTGCTACCCCGCATATGGACAGCCTGACATACCAGTATAATTACAGCAGTGGAAAGCTTATTAATAACCGGCTGAATCATGTAAGCGACTCGATACCTGCGGGAAATTATAGTGAGGATATAGATGACCAGGATGCCGGTAACTACCAGTATGATTATATAGGCAACCTGAGGGCGGATGGCGCAGAAAAGATTGACACTATACGCTGGACGGTGTATGGAAAAATAAACCGGATTGTGAAAAGTGAGGACAATGTGAGCATTGATTACAGTTATGATGCTGCCGGAAACAGGACCCGGAAGCGGGTAAACAACAATGATACGATCAGCATTACCTGGTATGTGCGGGATGCGCAGGGAAATGTGATGGCGGTGTACAGCAATAAAGAGGGAACGGAGGATATCGTCTGGAAGGAGCAGCACTTGTATGGCAGCAGTCGCCTCGGTATGTGGCGGGCAGATACAACTGTGCCGGCATTACCGCCGGTGGTAGATGAGGACCCGGTGTATGACAGTGTGATGCTGGGTAGCCGTACATACGAGCTTACCAATCATTTAGGCAACGTACTGGCAACCATCTCTGACAAAAAAATAGGAAATGACAGCAGTGACGTGGTAAATTATTATATTGCAGAAGTTCTTTCACAGACGGATTACTATCCCGGCGGGATGCTGATGCCCGGAAGGAAATACAGCGCTGCAACTGGCTACCGGTATGGGTTTAACGGGAAGGAGAAGTCATCAGAAATAACAACTGATGATTACGATTTTGGAGCCAGAATTTATGATGGAAGGATTGGAAGGTGGTTGAGTACAGACCCATTACAAAAAACATATCCAGGCTTATCTCCATATAATTTTTGTTATAACAATCCGACTAATATAATTGACCCAGATGGAAGATTAGGTATTCATGTGACCGTTCAATATAACTCAGCAACCAAAACATATACAATTCTTAGCATCACCATAGATGACGATTTAAAAGCCGTCGCTCCAATTCCAGGAAAAGGAAATATTGGAATGGATTATCACAATTATGCAAAAATTACATTTGTTGATGGAAATGGAAAGGTTACCAGTGTGCAAAATAAAACTCTAAGTTTTCGTACAAATAATTGGGTTGCGGGCAAATGGTGGGCTAAAAAGAAAGTTGATGATGGTGATTATGAAGATTACGGAGGTGTCGCATGGACAAGCCAAGATGGAGGCAACGAAGAAACTCGAAAAGGAAGACCTTCCCATGCTTCAAATATAGAATTACTTATGGCAAGCCTATCGGCCACAAAAGGTCATTTGGAGGATGAATTTTCATTTACAGGTTTAGAGTTTCTTGAAAAATTGACTGAAATTTTAGGGAAAATACCAAATGATAACAAGGGGACATTTAACCCGAGTGAAGACCCATCAATTAAAAAAGATTTGGATGAACTGAAAAAGATGCTTTCAAGTTATGAAGAAAATAAAACTCCGGCTAACACACCGAGCAATTCTACGCCGAAAATTGAGCCGGGGAAAAGTAAAATCAATCCAGTTTTTTTAAAACCAAATGGTGTTGTATACGATAGAGGTAATGGATTGAAAACTATAAAAACAAAACACGGTCGTCAGATTACCAATAAGCCAGCAACTGATACTTTTCCGGCGCAAAAGGGGTATGACTTTCATCATCCTCTTGATAAGAATTAAATTTTAAATCTATAAAATGAAATTTTTTTTAATAATCATTGTTACTGTTTTTACTATTTATAGTTGCAAAGAGAATAGAAATCATGAAAAGAATGGAACTCACTCTTTAAAACAAAAACTAATCGGGAAATGGGGAGGGTTAGACGAAAGTAGTCCTGTTTTACAATTTACTGTCGACTCAATTTATTACTTTGATAGAAATAAAACATATAGCTATCAAATAAACAATAATGATATTATTATAAATTTCCCAGAAAACAAGGGCATACTTAAAAATGTTTCAGTCGTAATCGATACAATGATATTCTATGACGATTTGCCAGAACCTGTTAAGGCTTTTCGGTTTAAATAGCCCAGCTCTTCGAAGCATGTAGTGAGGCTATACGAAGCGTCTTCGCTTCGTATGTTTACAATGTGGCTTACAGCCACGTAAGGGAAGATGAATAAAAAGAAAGTTAAACCGTTTAAGTGATCAGCGGTTTTTTTTGTTTTACCTATCCCAGCTATGTGCGGGATGCAACGGGTAACCCGGTTGTCGGTAGTTTGTAACCAGTAAGCAAAATAAAAATTATAGGATGTTATACTTCGTTTGCAACGAAGTATCGGCTCCATAAGAGCCGTAAAAATTTCGTATTAAATGAAAATCAAATCCAATAAACCACATTTTTTCGTCAGTACATAATCGCTGCAAACAAATAAAAGCTAAGAAGCCGCAGGTACTTGTAAAAGTGTAAGCGGTTTATTTGCTCCCTTTCACTAAACTCTGCTCGCCATGTCATATTCAGTCGTGCTGTCCCGGCAGACTATATTGGCTATCAATCGTCTCTAAACGGATAAAATCGGGTATTTAGTGAATCGGATAAAGGTCGGATAAAATCGGATAAAATCGGATATTTTCTTACCTTTATAACATGAGGAATGTAGTGCATACGTTTAAACTTTCGCCGGACTGGAAACTGATACAGGCTATCAGTAGGCTTGATCGCTTTGATGCTTCTTGGGCCGCTATAGCAAAAAGGGAAGGAACAAGTCTTAGACAATTAAAGTCTATCGCTACAGTCCGAAGTGTAGGTGCCTCCACCAGGATCGAGGGGTCTGCAATGTCTGATGAAGAGGTTAAGGTGCTAATCGAAAAGCTCAGTATTTCCAAACTTGAAGACAGAGATTCCCAAGAGGTAGCCGGATATTTCGAGGCGTTGGATCTGATTTCCGATGAATATCCAAATATGGACGTTTCGGAAGGAACTATCAGAAACCTGCATAATCTCCTGATGAAGCACAGTCTTAAGGATGGCTGGCATATGGGCAATTATAAAAAACACAGTAATGCGGTGGAAGCGGCCCGGCCGGATGGTTCTAAGCAGGTGATTTTTGAAACTACGCCGCCCGGTTTTGCGACTGAAGATGCTATGCGGGCACTCATTGAATGGTGGGATACTGATACCGAAACACATCCAATTGTAAAGTGTGCTTTATTCTGCTATGATTTTGTCAGCATCCATCCTTTCCAGGATGGCAATGGCCGGTTGAGCCGACTGATTGCAACATTACTTTTATTAAAGAATGGTTACAGTTGGATACAATATGTAAGCCTGGAACATGAAATAGAAAACAGGAAGACCCAGTATTATCAGGAACTGATGCATAGTCAAAAACAAAGGCCCGGAGAGGATGTCTATAATTGGGTGCTTTTTTTCCTCGACTGCCTGAACAATATAAGCGGGCAGTTGATGACAAAATTATGTGCGCAAGGTACAGTAGCGAGTCTCGGACCAAAAGAAAAAAGTGTTTATCTGTTTATAGAAAATCATCCCGGCAGCCGGTCAGGAGATATTGCAGAAAAGCTGGATATAGGATTACCGACAGTTAAAAAAATACTGACGGCACTTGTGCAGCAAAAGCTTATTGTAAAACATGGCGCAGGCGCAGGTACAAATTATTCCCTTTAAAGCCGAAAGAAGTTATGCCAGGTTACTTGATTTTTTTCCGCCCAGTGTCTCCCGCCGCCCCACCCGTAACCGTTCCTCCCATGTCTGCCGAGTGA
>JACDJC010002945.1_pt1 | contig 12803 bp, 9 predicted proteins | sample 7454191 | NCBI WGS metagenome assembly JACDJC01 (sample SAMN14253291, study PRJNA609438) | sludge metagenome | isolation source: sludge after 25d culture with pyrite and EDTA | collected 2018-12-20 | reverse complement strand
CCGGCCAACGTCTATCCCTGGATGCGGCTCTCCGAACGGGGCGTGACGCTCGAATTGACCCCGGTCACGGCCGAGGGGTGGCCCGACGAGGATCACCTCGTGGAGCGGATGGCCGACCCGAGGGTGCGGGTGCTGGCGGTGTCACTGGTCCAGTTCAGCAACGGCTATAAGGTGGACCTGGCGCGGCTCTCGAAGCGCGCGCGCGAGACCGACACCTTCCTCGTGGTGGACGCCATCCAGGGGCTCGGCGTCGTGCCGGTGGACCTGCAGGCGACGCCGGTGGACATCCTCTCCTGCGGCGGGCAGAAGTGGCTGCTGAGTCCCTGGGGCAGCGGGTTCGTCTACGTGCGGAAGGAATTGATACCGGCGGTGCAGCCGGTCGTGATGGGGTGGATGGCGTTCGAGGGCACCGACGACTTCACCCGGCTGACGGACTACGATCCGACCCTTCGCGATGACGCCCGGCGCTATGAGATGATCAGCCTCCCCTTCCAGGACTTCGCGGGATTCAACACTTCGCTCGGCCTCCTGCTCGACGTGGGCATCCCCGCCATTGCGGCGCACGTCGCCGAGGTGCACGCGCCGGTGCTCGACTGGGCGGCGCGGCGGGGGATCACCATCTCGTCGCCCGTGGGGAAGCACGGGTCGGCCATCATCTGCGTGAAGGTTCCGGAACCGGCTGAGGCCTACAAGGCGATCCGCGCGCAGGGCGTAGTGGCGAGTGTGCGGGAGGGCGCCATCCGGCTGAGCCCGCACCTGTTCAACACGGCGGACGAGATGGTGCGGGTGACGGAGATGCTCGAGAGGAGAAACTGAGCGATGCCTTCCTTCCACGACGGACTTCAAGCCGGCTATGGCTTCGACGGACCCAGCATCACGTTGGGCGCCGCCCTCGAAGGCGCGACCGTCCATCCCACGCCGAAGGTGTGCATCCCGCTGGCCATGATGAATCGCCACGGCCTGGTGGCCGGCGCCACGGGCACGGGGAAGACCAAGACGCTCCAGCTCCTGGCCGAGCAGCTCTCCGCGCAGGGGGTGCCGGTGTTCGTGGCCGACATCAAGGGGGACCTCTCAGGGCTGGCCATGCCGGGGGAGTCGAATCCGCGGATCGCCGAGCGGGCAACGAGCGTCGGATGGGACTGGAAGGGAGCGGGCGTCCCGGTCGAGTTCGTGAGCCTCACCGGCCGCCTCGGCGTCCAGCTCCGCGCCACCGTGAGCTCGTTCGGGCCGCTCCTGCTCGGCAAGGTACTGTCGCTCAACGAGACCCAGACCAGCGTCCTCGCGCTGGTCTTCAAGTTCTGCGACGACCAGGGGCTGCCGCTGCTCGATTTCGGGGATCTCCGCGCCGTCCTGCAGTACCTGAGCAGCGACGAGGGGAAGCCGGCGCTCGCGGAATACGGTGGGATGTCGCCGGCGACGGTCGGCGTGTTGCTCCGCAAGATGGTCGAGCTGGAGGGGCAGGGGGCGGAAGCGTTCTTCGGCGAGCCGGAGTTCGACGTGCGCGACCTCCTCACCTGCACGTCCGACGGCCGCGGAGTCGTCACCTGCCTGGAACTGTCCGACGTCCAGGACAGGCCACGGCTCTTCTCCACGTTCATGATGTGGCTGCTCGCCGAGCTGTTCCAGAACCTGCCGGAGGCGGGGGACCTGCCGAAGCCCAAGCTGGTGTTCTTCTTCGACGAGGCGCACCTGCTCTTCAACGATGCGCCGAAGGCCTTCCTCGAACAGGTGGAGCAGGTGGTGCGGCTGGTGCGTTCCAAGGGCGTGGGCGTCTACTTCGTGACCCAGACGCCGAAGGACGTCCCGTCGGACGTGCTGGCGCAGCTGGGCAACCGGGTGCAGCACGCCCTCCGCGCCCATACGCCTGACGACGATGCGGCGCTCCGCGCCACGGTGCGGACCTTCCCCAAGACGACGTTCTACGACCTCGAGGAAACGCTCACCTCACTCGGGATCGGCGAGGCGGTGGTGACGGCGCTCAACCCCCGCGGCGTCCCGACGCCGGTGGTCGCGGTGCGGCTGATTCCGCCGGCATCCCGCATGGCGCCGCTCACGCCGGAGGAATTGCAGGCCGACATCCGGACTTCCGACCTGTTGGCGGAGTATGGCGAGTCGGTGGACCGGGAGAGCGCGCGCGAGATGTTGGCGAAGCGAATCGAGAAGACCGCCGAAATGGAAGCGCCGGCGGCGCCTGCCACGCCCGCGAGACCGACCGCGGCGTCGAAGACGTCGAAGGTGCTGGGTGGGGCGCTGCTGGGGAGCCTGGCGGCCACGGTGGGGCGGACGGTCGGCCGGGAGCTGGTGCGCGGGGTGTTCGGCCTGCTCGGGGCCAAGCCGCCGAGGACGACGAGGCGGCGGACGACACGCTGGTGATGGTCGGTCGGCCAGCGTCTGCGTGAAGGTGCCGGAGCCGGCGGAGGCCTACAAGGCGATCCGCGCGCAGGGCGTGGTGGCGAGCGTGCGCGAGGGCGCCATCCGGCTGAGCCCGCACCTGTTCAACACGGCGGACGAGATGGCGCGGGTGACGGAGATGCTGGATCGGGTGTAGGCGGGCGGACCTCGGGGTGGGCTCACGCCCACCCCTATCTTGAAGGCTCGCACATCGGTGCAGGATGAATGGAACGGCTCGGTTGGCCATCTCCTCGCAGAGTCATGGACAGAAGTCGGAGCTCACCTTCTGGGGCCAAAATTGCGAACCCGTGGGGCCAGGGGTGGGCATGCGCCCACCCCGATGACGCCCGCGGTGACGTTTACCGCCCCGCGGCCCCGCTGCCCCGCTGCCCCGCCCGTAGTAGCGCGTAGTTCTTCTTCCCCTTCTGCAGCATCACGTACCCGCCGGCCAGCAGGTCGGCTGCAGTCAGGGTCCGCTCGGCGTCGTCGGTCTTCTCCCCGTTGATGGCAAAGCCCTTCCCCTGGATGCCACGCCGGGCGTCGCTCTTCGAAGACGCGAGGCCGGAGGCCACGAGCACGTCCACCAGCGGCACGCCGGTGGCGAGGGCGCCGTGCGGCAGCTCCGTGGTCGGCATCTCCCCGCTCAGGACCTCGAACACCCCGGCCTCCGCGGCGCGGAGGTCGGTGCCGCCGAACAGAATGGCGCTGGCGGCGATGACCCGCTCCGTCGTGTCCTTCCCGTGCACCCGGGCGGTGATGTCGCGGGCCAGCGTCCGCTGGGCGGTGCGCCGGCTCGGGTCGGCGGCCTGCTCCTGCATCACCGCCGCGATCTCCTTGCCCGAAAGGAAGGTGAAGAAATTGAGCAGCCGCTCGACGTCGCGGTCGTCGGTGTTGAGCCAGAACTGGAAAAACTTGTAGGGGCTGGTGCGCGACGGGTCGAGCCAGACGTTCCCGTCCTCGCTCTTGCCGAACTTGGAGCCGGCGGCGGTGGTGAGGAGCGGCATCACGAGCCCGTGGGCGCTCCCCTGTTCGCGCCGCCCGATCAGCTCGATGCCGGCCGTGATGTTCCCCCACTGGTCGCTGCCGCCCATCTGCAGCTCGCACCCCGCGGTGCGGAAGAGATGCCAGAAGTCGTATGCCTGGACCAGCATGTAGGCGAACTCGGTGAAGCTGATGCCGGTCTCCATCCTGCTCTGGACCGACTCCTTCTGCAGCATGTAGTTCACCGTGAAGTGCTTCCCGGTGTCGCGCAGGAACTCCATCAGCCCCAGCCCGCGGAGCCAGTCGGCGTTGTTCATGACGCGGGCCGCCGCCGGCCCCTCGAAATCGAGGAAATGGGACAGCTGGGCCTTGAGCGCCGCCGCGTTCCGGTCGATCACCTCCACCGAGAGGATCGGCCGCTCGTCCCGCTTGCCGCTGGGGTCCCCCACCATCCCGGTGCCGCCTCCCACGAGGGCGATCGGCCGCCCGCCGGCGCGCTGCAGCCAGGCCAGCCCCATGACGGGGAGGAGGCTGCCGACGTGCAGCGAGTCGGAGGTGGGGTCGAAGCCGATGTACGCCGTGACCGGCCCCTCCTTGAGGCGGGCCGCCAGCCCGGGCGTGGCGTCGTGGACGAGGCCGCGGGCGGTCATGGTGTCGAGGAGGGTGGGCATGGTGAACAAACCTAGGGGGACGATTAGTTTCCCTCAATGCTCCGTTCCCGGCTCGCCGCCCTCCGCGACACCCTCCTCCGCTGGTGGCGCACCCCGAAGATCCGCCGGAGAGTCCTCCTCACCATCCTCGGGGTGACGGTCTTCGGCGCGGCCCTCGTCTTCGGCGCGTGGGCGCGCGCCTGCTCCGGCAACCGCTGCCCCTCCATCGAGGGGCTCGACAGCTACGACCCCGACCAGGCCTCGAAGGTCTTCGCCGCCGACGGCCGGCTCATCACCGACCTCGGCATGGAGCGGCGGACGGTGCTCGGGCTGCAGGAGATGTCCCCGGCGCTGGTGGCGGCGTTCCTGGCCACCGAGGACAAGCGGTTCTACCAGCACCACGGCATCGACTGGATCCGCTTCTTCGGGGCGGTCAAGGCCAACATCCTGGCCGGCGGGGTGAGCGAGGGCTTTTCCACCATCACGATGCAGCTGGCCCGGAACCTCTTCCCCGAGGACCTCAACCGCCGGGAGCGGTCGCTGGACCGGAAGATCCGCGAGGCCAAGGTGGCCACGCAGATCGAGGCCCGGTACGACAAGGACAAGATCCTCGAGCTCTACCTCAACCAGATCGACCTGGGCAACCGGGCGTTCGGGGTGGAGACGGCTTCCCAGCGCTACTTCGGCAAGTCTGCCCGCGACCTGAACGTGGCGGAGGCCGCCACCCTGGCGGCCATTCCCAAGTCGCCGAGCCGCTACAACCCGCGGCGGCACCCGGCGCGCTCGCTGCAGCGCCGCAACGTCATCATCAACCTGCTGGCCGAGCAGGGCTCCATCACGAGGCAGGAGGCGGAGCGGTGGAAGGCCTACCCGCTGCTGCTCGCCTCGCGGGACGACTTCAGCGGCGTCGCGGAGTACTTCGTCGAGTACATCCGCCAGCAGCTCGACGCGCGGTTCGGCCCGCGGCTCTATACCGACGGCCTCCGGATCTACACCACCCTCGACCTCGAGGTGCAGCAGTCCGCCGAGCGTGCGCTCGACGCCCAGCTCAACGCCATCGAGGCGGGCACCTACGGGCCGTACCGCCACCAGACCTACGCCGCCTACCTGGAGCAGAAGGCGGAGAGCGAGGACGAGGCGGGGCCCACCAACTCCCCGTACCTGCAGGGGCTGGCCGTCACCCTCGAGGCGAAGACCGGCTACATCCTGGCCATGGTGGGCGGGCGGGACTTCGTGGACAGCAAGTTCAACCGCGCCACGCAGGCGCTGCGGCAGCCCGGCTCCACCTTCAAGCCGATCGTCTACACGGCGGCGCTGCGCGCGGGAATCCCGCTCACGACGGTCATGGTGGACGAGCCGATCACGGTCCAGATGCCGGGGTCGCAGCCGCCGTGGGAGCCGCAGAACTACGACAACACCTTTGCGGGCCCGATGCCGCTCCGCGAGGCGCTCTACAAGTCGGTGAACATCGTCACCATCAAGCTGGGCATGGAAATCGGCGAGGAGGCGGTCATCGCGGAGGCCACCCGCTTCGGGCTGGTGGCGTCGCCCTTCATCGCCGTCCCCTCGATCCACCTCGGCTCCACGGTGGTCAAGCCGCTCGAACTGATCGCCGCCTACACCGCGTACGCGAACCAGGGGGAGCGGGCCACGCCGATGGGCATCCTCCGCGTCGAGGACCGGCAGGGCAACATCCTCTGGCAGCCCAAGCCCCGCCTCGAGCCGGTCATGGATCCGCCCCTCGCCTGGATGATGAACGGCGCGCTGCAGGACGTGGTGCGCAGGGGCACCGGCACGCGGGCGGTGGCGGGCCTCAGCTTCCCGATCGGCGGGAAGACAGGCACCACCAACGACGGCAACGACGTCTGGTTCATCGGCTACACCTCCGACCTCGTGACCGGGTTCTGGTTCGGGCTCGACGTGCCCGAGCGAATCAAGCCCAACGCGCAGGGTGGCCTGCTGGCGGCGCCGGCGTGGCGGCAGATGATGGGCGAGGTCTACGAGCGGCGCAGGACGCCGGGGGGCTGGCCCCAGCCCGACGGGCTGGTCAGCGTGGAGATCGACCAGACCACCGGCTTCCGCGCCTCGCCGTACTGCCCGAGCACGGTGCGGGTCACGGCGCTCTTCCTTCCGGGCAGCGAGCCGAACGAGGCCTGCCCCGTGCACCTGCCGTTCGGCCAGTCCTCCTCCGGGGACGCGGTGCCGGTCGCGCCTGCGGTGCCGGCCACCGACGGGCAGTGAGGTGCGGCCCCGCCACCTGACGGCCGGGTGGATCCTCCCGATGGACGGGCCACCCATCCGGTACGGCTCGGTCCTCATCGGGAGCGACGGGCGGATCGAGGCCGTCGGCCGGCAGGGGCTGGTCCCCGATCCTGCCGACGTCGAGTACTCGCTCTGGCCCGGCGCCGTCATCCTTCCCGGCCTCGTCAACACCCACACCCATCTCGAACTCACCGGCTTCGCCGGGCAGGCGGAGGAGGCGGACTTCCCCGCCTGGATCCGCCGCATCCGCGCGCTGAAGGCGGAACGGACCCCGGCGGATTTCCTGGCCGCGGCGCGGGCCGGGCTGGCCGATTGTTTCGCCGCCGGCGTGACCACCGTGGCCGACACCGGCGACAGCGGGGCGGTCATCGAGGCGCTGGCCGAGGTCGGGGGGAGCGGGATCGCCTACCACGAGGTGTTCGGGCCGCATCCCGACCAGTTGCAGGAGAGCATGGCCGGGCTCCGCCAGCGGGTGGAGGAGCTCGGCCGGTTTGCGTCGGGGCGGGTGCGGCTGGGCGTCTCCCCCCACGCTCCCTACACGGTGAGCGGGCCGCTGTACGCCGCGGTCGCGGAATTCGCGGAGCGGGAGGGGCTGCCGCTCGCGGTGCACCTGGCGGAATCGGAGGCGGAATCGGCGCTGATGGGCGCGGCATCGGGCCCCTTCGCGGAGGCGTGGACGCTCCGGGGGATTCCCCTGCCGGCGCTCCCCGGACGGTCTCCCGTCGCGTGGCTCGACGCGCACGGCGTCCTCGGTGAGAGCACCCTGGCCATCCACACCGTCCGTGCCGATGCGGACGACGTCTCCCGTCTTGTGGCGACCCGCACCTCCGTGGCGCACTGCCCCCTCTCCAACCGGCGCCACGGGCACGGCGCCGCCCCCCTCGGCGCTTTCCTCGAGGCGGGGCTTCGGGTGGGGGTGGGCACCGACTCCGTGGCGAGCGTGGGCCGGCTCGACCTGCTCGCGGAGGCCCGGGCGGCGAGGACGCTCGCGGGGCTGTCGGCGGAGGAGGCGTTGAAGCTGGTGACCAGCGGTGCAGCCCGCGCGCTGGGGCTCGAGGGGGAGGTGGGAGCGCTGCGGCCCGGTCTCTGGGGGGATGTCGCGGTGGTGTGGATCGACCGGACCGACGACGCGGGCCAGGCGCTGGAGGCCGCCCTGGCTAGTGGTCCTGACGATGTCGAAGAAACGACCATCGGTGGATGCGTTTTATACCGCCGGTAGGGGGTCGCTGCGGGCCTTGCTGGCGTAAGCACCGGCCGTTACGATTCTTGCAACCAAATCACGCGGGAATCACCGCATGCGCTGCCTTGCCCTGAACGCCTCATTCGAGCCACTGACCATGGTGCCCGTCCGCCGGGCGCTGCGGCTGGTCATCGAGGGCAAGGCCGAGATCGTCGAGGCCGACGGACCCGAATACATGCGAAGTGAGCGGCTGGCCATCCCACGGCCAGCCATCATCCGCCTCGTCAAGTTCGTGCACGTCCCCCGCCGCTTCCGCCGCCACGTCACCAACACCTTCCTGTTCGCCCGTGACGAATACCGGTGCCAGTACTGCCACCGGAGCCAGCCCGAGCTGCGCCCGCGCGAGTGCCTGACGCGCGACCACCTCGTGCCGATCTCGCGGGGGGGAGGGAACGCCTGGACCAACGTCGTCACGGCGTGCAGCAGCTGCAACACGCGGAAGGGGAACCGCCTTCCCGAGGAATGCGGCATGCAGCCCCTGCATCCGCCCCTCGAGCCGCACTTCGTGCACCTCTCCTGGGCGGTGCGCCGCCTGAGCCGGACGCAGGCGAAGTACATCCGGCTGTTCTACGGCGAAGCGGCGCTGCACGCGTTGAGAGGACACTGAAGGACTGAGGACTGGGGACTGAGGACTGAGTGTGCTCCGATCCCACCTCAGTCCCCAGTCCCCAGTCCTCAGTCCTTTCCTACCTGACGTCGAAACTCTCCGACCTCCCCTCCACCCTCATGATCGGCAGTCCCGCCACGCGCAGCAGCATCCGGCGCGCGGTGCGGCCGACCGCGTCTCCCACGTTGCCGTTGTCGTCGGTGGCGGCGCCCGCCTCCCCGCGCATCACCCGGTCCATCTCGTCGAGGTCGGAGTCGGAGAGCGTGGACACCGACAGGTTGGCGACGTAGTAGTACTCCCCCTTGTCGTTCGCGCGGACCGCGATCCGGTACGCCACGCCGAGGGCGGTGCCGAGCGACGCGAGGTCGGGGTAGCGCTGCAGTCGGGTGCGGCCGAGGAGGACGGTCGTCACTGAGTACTGGTCGAGGAGCGGTTCCCGGCGGACCACCACGTCCCAGTCGATCGAGCGGACGGCCGCGTCGAACCAGGACGACCGGGAGCGCCAGAGCTCGAGCCGGTAGTGCAGGCGGAGGGGGAGGCCGCTCAGGAGGGCGGAGGTCCAGCGCTCGTCCTCGAGGAGACCGGTCACCCGCGCCTCGGGGAGGAGGCCCGACTTGCGGCTCGCGTCGGGGACGAGCGTCACCGAGAGCCGGACGGCGTCCGTCCCCTGCGCGGCGAGCGGAGGGGCGGCAGGCAGCGCGAGCGCCGCGAGCAGGAGGAGGCGGACCGGCAGGCGCATGCTAGAAGCGGCGCTGCAGCCGGACGGAGACGCGGAGCGGGCCGTCGTCGGTGATCGACTTGGCCAGGTAGGCGCCGATGAAGCCGAAGTCGATGCCCGCGCCGACGTCGGCCGACCAGTAGTCGGCGGACGGCAGCCGGTTGTTCGGCACGTGGCCGGGCCCCTCGCCGCTCAACCAGGCGGTGCCGAGGTCGGAGAGGAAGACGAGGTCGGCGGTCTGGACGCCGATGACCCGGCTGGCGGCCCCCTCCTTGTCCTTGGAGACGGTGTAGTGCCAGCCGAGGTCGAGCCGGTGCCGGAACTCGACCTGGAAGAACATCGTCCGGTCGCAGAGGCTCGCGTCCGAGGGGTTGGACACGTCGGGCGGCGTACAGTTCACCTGGCGGAAGGCGTCGCCGGGGAGAATCGACGGACCGCCCAGCGAGAGGCGGCGCTGCATGGGGAGCGGGTCGCCGCCCACCCAGCCGGAAAAGTAGGCGCGGCCGCTCAGGCGGTCGTCAGGCGAGAGGCGGAAGTACCGCCGCAGGTCCACCGTGAGCAGCGAGTAGTTGTAGGAGCCGTCGGTCGGGATCGGGTCGCGGACGCCGGGTGGGAGGGCCACGGGAGCGACGTCGTCGCTCTCGCCGAACTCGACGCCGGCCCTGGCGTACCACCCGAGGGCGGGCTGCCGGTCGCTGTCGCGGGTGTTGAGCGTGGCGGAGACGGTCGTGATCCCGTAGTCGCCGTCGTCGATGAGCGGGTTGGGCCGCCACTTGCTGTCGTTGATGAAGAGCGACCAGGGGTCATTGGCGGGAACGGACGACTGCTCGTTGTAGTCCCAGCCCGCGTCCACCCGGAACTGGCGCGCCGGGATCAGGTAGCCGTAGAGTCCCAGCCCCTGGCTGTCGTAGTAGTCGTACTGGTCTTCCTGGAAGAGGATCGACGACCACCCCGACTCGGCGCGGGAGAGCGTCTGGTCGGGAATCACGTCGATCACGCTCCACGCCCGTCCGCCGAAGCCGTAGCTCACCTCGCCGCTTCGGCGCCATTCCGCCTTGGCCCGGTAGCCGAAGTCGCTCCGCGAGTCGGTGTTGTCCGTCGTGGTGCGGACGATGCCGGTCAGGTCGAGCTTGATGAGGTCGCGCTTGGTGGCGCGCCAATCGAGCCCGACGCCGGCCTCCAGCGGGAAGCCCTCGATGCGGTCGTAGGTGCCGCCGGTCGAGGCGTGGAGCGTCGTGCGGGTCTTCCCGACGCCAAAGCTGGCCTTCGCCGTGCCGAGGGTCTCGAGGTCGGGCGTCTCCTGCAGGGTGAGGGTGCCGTCGCCCGACTTCGCGACGGGGGCGAGATCCCAGTAGACCCGCTCCTCGCCGTCGAGCGTGCTCCCTTCCTGCTTGGTGAATTTCCCGCCCACCACGAGGACGTCCCCGGTGATCCGCGCCCCGGGAAGGAGGATGAGGCTGCCGTTGATGACGGTGACGGGGCCCTCGATGACGCCGCCGACCCGAAGGACGCCGCGATAGAGTGCGACGGGGCCCGTGAGGCGGCTCCCCGCGGCGAGGGAGACGTTGCCGGTGAAGCGGGTGGTGAGCGAGTCGTTCCAGGTGCGGATGAGCTGCTGGGTGACGGCGGCGGGGAGGGTGCCGATTGCCGAGCTGTCGGCGAACGGCGCGTCGGGATCGATGACGACCACGCTGTCCTGGGCGTGCAGGGATGGCGCCACTCCTGACATCAATGTCAGCAGCCAGATCCCACATGCCCAACGCGCTGTTGTATGCATCGGTACGCGCCCCCAGTCGTCACCCCGGCGAACGCCGGGGTCCGAGTTCTTTGCGGTCTTCGCGCCTCTTTGCGTCTTCGCGTTAAGGGCCTTTCAACGCAAAGACGCCAAGAGACGTAAAGGGCTCCGATCGCAGATTGGTTTGGCTCTAGTCGCCAAGTCCCAGTCTCTTCATTCTTCGATACAAATTCGCCCGGTCCGTCTGCAGCAGCCGCGCCGCTTCCGCCACGACGCCGTCCGCGTCGCCCAGTGCGGCCTGGATCAATGCACGTTCGTGGTTGTCGAGGGAATCAGATAGCGGCAGCTGTTCCTTCCGCCCATCGAGAAGGACTGAGGACTGAGGACTGGGGACTGGGGGCACGGCACTCCCGACCGGCACCACCTGCCGCACCGCTTCTGCCGTCACGGCCCCGTCCGACAGGATCGTCAGCCGCTCCACCACGTTCGCCAGTTCCCGCACGTTGCCGGGCCAGCGGTAGGCCGCCAGCGCCGCCACCGCCTCGGGCGTGAACGCCACCGGGTCGTGCGGCCGGAGCCGGGTGGCGAAGTGTTTGACGAGGGCTGGGAGGTCTTCGAGCCGCTCGCGGAGCGGCGGCAGGTGGATGGGGAAGACGTTGAGCCGGAAGTAGAGGTCCTCCCGCACCTGCCCCCCAGCCACCGCCGCGTCGAGCCGTCTGTTGGTGGCGGCGATCACCCGCACGTCCACCCGCGTGGTGCGTTCCGCCCCGATCCGCTGCACCTCGCCGCTCTCGAGCACGCGGAGCAGCTTGGCCTGCGCCTCGAGGTGGAGGTCACCCACCTCGTCGAGGAAGAGGGTGCCCTGGTCCGCGAGCTCGAAGCGGCCGATCCGGCGCTCGGTGGCGCCGGTAAACGCCCCGCGCTCGTGGCCGAACATCTCCGACTCCACCAGCTCCCGGGGAATGGCGGCGGAGTTCACCGCCACGAACGGCCCCGCCGCCCTGCTGCTCGCCCGGTGAATGGCGGCGGCCACCAGCTCCTTCCCGGTGCCGGATTCCCCGGTGATGAGCACCCGGGTGTCTCCGGGGGCCACCTGCGCCACCAGCTCGCGTACCCGGCGAAGGGCGGGGGAGTTGCCCACCATCTCGTCGCGGCGGCCGAGGACGTCGCGGAGCGCGCGGTTGGCGGCGCGGGTGCGGGAGAGCTCGAGGGCGGCGGTGAGGGTGACGAGCACCGACTCAGGGGTGAGGGGCTTCTCGAGGAACTGGAAGGCGCCGAGCCGCGCGGCGCGGACGGCGTCGGCCAGCTGGGCCTTGCCGCTCATCATGATGACCGGCGCCGACACCCCGCGCTCACGGAGTGCCTGCAGGGTGGCCAGGCCGTCCGGCCCTGGCGGCATCATGAGGTCGAGGAAGATGATGTCCGGTTCCGACTCGTCCACTGCCAGGATCGCGGCGTTCCCGTTGGCCGCCTCGGACACGGCGTGCCCCTCGGCGCGGAGCAGCGCACCGAGCATCCGGCGGATGTTGGCTTCGTCGTCGACCAGGAGGATGGAAGGCACAAATAAACATAAGTCCCTTCGCGCTCTTGGCGCCTCTTCGCGTCTTTGCGGTAAGTGCTTTTCACCGCAAAGGCGCAAAGAGGCGCGAAGGCCGCAAAGGCTGGTGCCGAGTCTTCAGTCCTTCTTTCCGAGGGTTACAACAAATGTTGCGCCTCCGCCCGGAGTCTCCCGCACTTCCACGTTCCCGCCGTGTGCGACCGCCGTCTGCCGGACCAGCGCCAAGCCAAGCCCCGTCCCCTCGTCTTTCGTGGTCCAGTAGGGCTCGAACACCTGCGCGCGCTGGTTGGGGGGAATGCCGGGGCCATGGTCGGCGATGGCCACGATCACGCCGCCGGCGCCCGGGGCGATCCGGATGTCGAGGCGGCCCGAGCCGCCCATCGCCTCGACGGCGTTGCGGATCAGGTTGCTGAACGCGCGGCGGAGGGGGTCGTAGTGGCCGAGGATCCGGGGGGTGTTCGGGTGGACCTGGATCGTGGACTCCACCGCGGGCGGCACCGCCACCCGCCGCAGCTCCTCGAGCAGTTCGGCGAGGTCCACCTCCGCGGCGGGGCCCTCGGGAAGCCGTCCGAGCTCGGCGAACTCCTTGGCGAGCCGCTCCAGGCGGCGCGACTCGGCGGCCAGTACCTCGATGGCCTCGACCTGCTCGGGTCGGGCGGTG
>JACDJC010002943.1_pt1 | contig 12807 bp, 11 predicted proteins | sample 7454191 | NCBI WGS metagenome assembly JACDJC01 (sample SAMN14253291, study PRJNA609438) | sludge metagenome | isolation source: sludge after 25d culture with pyrite and EDTA | collected 2018-12-20 | reverse complement strand
TGACGGCAGGCCTGGGAAGGACAACCTATCAGAACACATATGACGCATTCGTAAAAGCAGGAATTTCGCAACAATCGGCATCGTTTCCTTTTGCCGTAACCTTCACCGCTTCGGGATACCTGCCCACCGTGAAAAACTATTTTCCGGAAACACGTGATGGTTTTTCCGATAAAATGGCCTCCCATCTGGGATTTGAGATCGTCCGTAATTTCGGGGCAATCGCATTTCAGGTTTCCCCGGCCTACATGTTCACGGGGTATGTCACGGAAGCAGGCGATAGCCGTTCATTCGCGGTCGTGACCGGAGGATTGTCGCTGGCGGTATCGAAAAAGGTAAACCTCAACATGGAATATATCCATTACTTTACCGATATGCTCCCGGAAAACAACCGTCCACTTTCGATTGGCGCCGACATTGACACCGGTGGCCATTTGTTTCAGCTCATCCTGTCGAACACCCAAAGCATGACAGAACATGGCATTTACAAACGCTCAACCGGGGATTGGACCACGGGTAACATATATTTCGGATTTAACTTAATCAGGAACTTTTATTTTAAACAGCCATGAAAAGATATGAATTCATCAAAGGAATGACTGTTGGCGGAAGTCTTCTGCTGACCGTACCGGTGCTCTTCAATTCTTGTTCGAAGGACGATGACGATCCTGATCTCGGTCCCGGAAACCCAGGGGGTGGTGACGGGGTGATCGTTGACCTGGCAGATGCCAAATTCGCAGCCCTGGGAACCAATGGCGGCTATGAATATGCTGGTGACATCATTGTCATCAGGATATCTGCAACATCCTATATCGCACTTTCGAAAATCTGTACCCACGAGCAGTGCGTCGTTACCTACAACAGTTCAACTGGCCGACTCCCGTGCCCTTGTCATGGATCACTTTATGATTCAAACGGGACAGTACTCAACGGACCGGCGACATCTCCCCTGAAAAAGTATTCGGTAACATTGGCCAACAATAAGCTGACCATCAAGTAATACTTTTTGTTCTCTTTCTAAAATCTTCTTGATTTTTATTTAGTTCAATGACTAACAAATCATTAAAACGATTTTCCATGAGAAAACTAGCTTCAATTCTTGCAACTGCATCGTTGCTGGTGATGGCTTCCTGCTCCACACCACTCATCGACGAATCAACGGATGAATCCCTCGCCCTGAAAAAGGCTGAAAAACCCATGAACTTCACGGCCCATCTCAGTGGAGACCAGGAAGTGAATCCCGTGGTGACAGATGCAACCGGACAGGCAGTATTCCAGTTAAGCAAGGATGGCACCTCGCTGAGTTACAAATTGATTGTAGCCAACATTGACAATGTCAGGATGGCACACATCCATCTGGCTCCTGCCGGACAGAACGGTGGTGTGGTTGTGTGGCTGTATCCTTCAGGTCCGCCCCCTGCATTGATCGAGGGAACTTTCAATGGAGTCTTGGCTGAAGGGGTCATAACCGATGCCAACGTGATTGATCCCCCCAACATTGATTTAACCTTTGCAGATGTGGTGGATGCAATGATGGCCGGTAATGCCTATGTGAATGTACATACGATTGCGTTCCCCGCCGGTGAAATTCGCGGGCAGATCAAATAAAAGTCAGTCTTAACAGGCGGCAGAACCGCCTGTTAAACATTATCAAATGGCCCAAACCAACCATCCGATGGTTGCTGCCGAGATCACAAGTGATATCGCATACAAGGGTTTTCCCGGTGCATCCTTCTTGATAATCATGTAGATCGAGTATACCGGGATCAGGAACAACACGATCAGAAAGGGCAGCCACATAATCTCGAAGAGGGCGCCGGAAACCTTGAACCGATAGTAATCGACTAACTTCCCCGACACTATAAACAGGGATACCACAAGGGTGATGACCAGGAGGGAAAGGGCTTGTACTTTCCTTACGGAGTGTTTTTCAAATGGTGCTTGCATACTGCTTTTTATTATAGATTACTTCCTACTCCTCATATTTACAATCGTGTCAGCCAGATGGGGTTTTTCATGGATGGACATTACCTTTTTACAATCCTGCCTCCCGCTCACCGACGCGTGCGGGATCGAAAACGAACCCCGATCGGTTTCCTGAGGCACCTTACATTCATGGTTTTACAATCGTGTCAGCCCGTTGGGGTTTGAAACACGGTCGTTTGTGCAAATTGGCGTAATCCGAAGGCAAATAGGATCATTTCGGTGGGTCAAGCTGGTATCTGACCAGCCGGGGTTTTTTCAGGCGAAAGGTATCCAGGCTTCCCTTGATAGGAAAATTGACGGAAAGCATGGGCCCAACGGCTGCTCCAACCACACCACCAATTATTCCAAATCCGATACCAGCACCGAGGGCCTTTTCACCTGCGGTCATTGCAAACCAGGTGCCTTCGGGATCACTCCCGTCGGCAAATCCGGCAAATGCACCCACAACCAGTCCAACCAAGGCCCCGTTCAACGCTCCACGAACAAACCTATTGGGACGGTGAACCCTTATTTTTCTGATGTCGAAGGCATAGACCTCGGTCAGGGGCAACATGGCAGGCAAAAACCCTTTGCTGCGGACCAGGGGTGACATGACAAGGGATGAATCCCTGATTTCGATAATTGTACCGGTAAGGGGAAATTTACCTTGATTTTCCAGCGTAATGGTCGTGATGTAATCTTTTGCCGGAGGAGAGGAGACATAAAGGCTGTCCTGGGCCTGGAGCTGCCACATCAGGGCGGTGAAGAGAAGAAGGAGAGATAAACGTTTTTTCATTGGAATAGGTGTTGGTTCCTGAAATAAAGCATGAAGATCTCTATTCCAATAAAACAATTGTTGTGGAATTAAGTTCCAAAAAAAATAGGAAAGCTGCTTACGGCAACCTTCCTATTAAAGAAGTCGGGGTGACTGGACTCGAACCAGCGGCCTCGTCGTCCCGAACGACGCGCGCTACCAACTGCGCCACACCCCGATCAAACAATCAAAATTTAAAAAATGACTAAACTGATAAACTTGGCCGTCATCGCAAACTCCCGTTTTAAACGGCGTCGCAAATTTAATATTTTCATCTCACCTGATCCCGTTTTCACCGAAAAAAATCAGGCTTATTCATGTGCCATCTGGAATACAATCTCTGCCAGTCCGGCTACCATGTTATCCTTCAGGTGGATCCTGACAGTAAGTTTGCCATCACGCACCCGCACGATCTTCTCTCCGGTCCACTCGAGGTCACCTGCCCCTTTTTCGAACGTTCCCGCCACCACGCCCTCAAATTCGACCTTTTGCCATGAATTCACCACATGGTCGCCAACCAGTGCCCTGATGCGATAAACCCCGGGCCTGACGTTGATCTCGAATTCGTAGTGGTCGTGTGGATTGACACATTGGGCAGGTTGTCCGAGGAACAGGGTCTTACGCAGCCGTGCATTGCCCGAACGGCGTGCCGACACCCACTCGACCTTATCGGCCGGATTCCAGGGTCCAAGCAGCCAGCCGGTTCCGTGTCTCGATTCATAGGCCGACACATTCTTGCTGTTGCCGTTCATGTGGTCGGGACGGCCAAAGTAAATCTGTCCCTTGGTAAAAGTATGGGTAAACACAGGCTGACGGCCAAAGTAGAGGTCGAGCAGCTGGGGATAGAAATTGATGGCATGGTGGTGGCGGGTGGCATAAACGGGGATAGTATCGGGTTGGGTGACCGTGAGCCTGAAGTGGTTCCAGCCCCCGGTTCCCCAAGCATAACCCAGCGCATCGCCCCTGACCACACGGTCGTTCCGGCGGATCAATAGTTCGCCGTCGTGCAGGTGTTCATATATGTAGTAGATGCCGGGTGATGATTCGCTTTCGATGCAAATGGTTGCGAGGGGCATTGTGTCATAGCCGGTTTCGATCCAAACCACTCGTCCCGATTCCATGGCGATGACCGCATGCTTCTGCATAGCCCGGCTTTCCAGCATGTCGATACCCACACCGGCATAAGACCACGATCCGGTTTCTTTGCCGTCGGGCAAATATGAAAACATGGAGGTCTCCTCGAGGGTTTTCCAGATATAGCCATCTGTAAAAGTAACGGGAAACACAAACAGGTAGGGATCGATCAGGGGCATGGCCCCCGGAGAAATGCCCAGCAATACCTCCTTCTTAAGTAGCCCGTGTGCGGGATCATTGCCCGAAATGCGGCTCGCGCCTCTGCAATCAGCCACAAAAACCTGTCCGGCCACCGAAGTGGTCGCAGGAGACCGCCGGGCCACTTTCAGGGACAGGGTATCGGAGCCTATCCGAAGATCGACATAATGGTTATGGCTACCCAGTATCTCGATGGGTGTTTGTCCGGAATAATAGATCTCCCCACGGTCGAGGTTAACATAGCGAACATTTCCAAAGGCAAAATCGTGCCGGATGGAATCCTGTCCGAACCCAATCGCCGGGCTGAGCAAACAAAAAACAAAGAATAAATATCTGGCCATCATAATTTCTTTAACAAACAGGCTGGTTCTCAACCCGGTGAGTACTCCAGGCGTTTCCGGTATGGATAGCAAAACATCCTCTGGTTTCATTCGTATTCGGAAAGGTTATCATCCTCTAATTGGCCGTTTACGTGAACATTGACAATAACCGTACCGGATCCGGGCCGATGAGGACAAGTAGTTCTTTCCCCTTAATGACAAGCCAAAACAGGAAAACCCCTACTTCACCGAAAACTTATAGATGGTAGTGGAGACCAGTGGTTCACCGGGCACCAGCAATGTGGAAGGGAAATGCGGCTTGTTGGGGGAATCGGGATAATGTTGGGTTTCGAAGCAAATGCCCGTCCGTTTGGTGTAGGGAACCCCGCTCTTGCCGATTTCGTTACCTCTGAGATGATTTCCTGTATAGAGTTGCACCCCGGGTTCGGTGGTAAACACCTCCATGTATCGGCCGCTTTCGGGCTCATAGGCGCTGGCCGCAAATCCCATTTCCCCTGAAGGCTTGTCGATCACGTAGTTAAAGTCGTACCCCACCCCCATTTTCAGGTGCGGATGATCGGCGTCGATACTTTCACCCACCGGTCTGGGCTGGTTGAAATCGAGCGGCGTATCCATCACCGGGAGGAATTCACCCGTAGGGATTATACCTTCATCAACAGCCGTAATCGAATCGGAATTGATAACCACCACATGGGCAAGGATATCGCCGTTGCCTTCTCCGCGCAGGTTAAAATAACCGTGGTTGGTGAGGTTCATGTGCGTGGGCTTGTCGGTGGTGGCATGGTAATCGATTTTCAGCTCATTGTCGGCCGTGAGGGTATATTTCACCGTGACTGACCGGTTTCCCGGGAAGCCATATTCCCCGTCGGGGCTTTCGAGGTTCATGACAACACTGTGGCCGTCCTGCAAGGCGTTCCACACCCTTCGGGCATAATTGACCGGTCCGGAGTGCAAGGTATTGTTGCCGTTGTTCTTCTCGAGCCGGTATATCGAATCGCCGATCGTAAATGATCCGTTTCCGATGCGGTTGGCAAACGGTCCGACGGTTGCGCCATGGCTTGCGCTGAACTGCTTATAGTCGTCGATCGACTTAAAACCCAGCATCACGTCGGCAAGATTCCCGGATCGGTCGGGTACCAGTATCGAGACAATCTTTGCACCGTAGTTGGTGAGTGTCACCACCATCCCATTGTCGTTACGGAGGGTATAGAGTGCGGTTTGTGCCCCGTCGGTCACCGATTCGAAATCGGCAGCCGTGTATTGGAATTCAGGCTTGGGATCTTTGGAAGAGCAGGCGGTCAGCATGGCAATAAGTATAAAAATCAGGTTTTTCATAATTTTTGAGTTTCGATACGAAATTACAAAAAATCAACAAACCCGTTCCGAAAAAAGGGTGACGCAATCAGACAACTAATTTCACAACGATAAACCAATGAATCACTATCTTTGTTAATAGGTGGAAAAGAGACACTTATTTAAGAAATCCAAACCCCAAAATACCGGAACATGAAAGTTGCCATATCAGGATACAGAGGATTGATCGGTGAGGCCCTGGCGGGCAGGCTGGCCAAGGAAGGCCATGAAATCGTACAGCTCGACCGCGAAAGCCTGTATGACGCCACAGGAAAGAAACTGGAGGAGAAACTCAGGGGAACTGACGCAGTGGTCCATTTGGCGGGAGCGCCCATCCTGACGCGCTGGACGACCCATAACAAGGAGATCATATACAACAGCAGGATCGCGACCACCCGTAACCTGGTATATGCCATCAACCTTCTTGAAGACGGTGAACGGCCCGGAATATTTGTGGGAGGCTCTGCCATTGGTGTTTATGCCGACGATTTGACACACGATGAGACCAGCACACGGTATGCAGTCCATTTTGCCGCCCAGGTCATTGTGGACTGGGAAAAAGCCTCTGAAGGGCTGAAAAAGGATGTACGGAGGGTGATTGTGAGGACCGGACTGGTACTTGACCGGAAGGCACTGTTGGTTAGGTTGCTGAAAGTACCCTTCCTGTTGTTTATGGGAGGACCTGTCGGGAACGGCAGGCAACCCATGCCCTTTATCCATTTGGAGGACGAGACGGAAGCCATTCTCTGGCTGATACAAAATCGCGAAGCACAAGGCATCTATAACCTTTCGGCACCCGAACAGGTCACCAATGCACGGTTTTCCAGAGCATTTGCAAAGCAACTAAACCGGCCTTCATGGTTTCCGGTACCAGTCTTTATCCTCAGGATGGTGTTCGGTGAAGCCGCCGCCATGGTGGTTAACAGTCCTGCTGTAGTTCCCGCCCGACTGCAATCCGAAGGTTACCGGTTCAGGTTCCCCGGAATTGACGAGGCACTGCATGACCTGTTATCCACAAAAAAAGAGACGCGGTAAACCGCGCCTCCTCGATATTTTGGACAATGATGCCAAAATTGGCATGTTTGCAGATGGCTTATTTCAACCTCTCTTTCAAGGCATCAAACTCAGCTCTCAATTCCTTGGGAAGACGATCGCCAAATTTGGCATAATGCTCTTCGATCAGTTCACATTCGTGGTTCCAGCGATCCTTATCAACCGAAAGAAGCTTTTCGAGGTTTTCACCCACACTTTCGATGCCCTTAACATCGATATCCTCTTTCTTAGGTACAAAACCGATTTCAGTTTTGTTGGCCTCAACCTCGTTGTTACAACGTGCGAAGATCCATTCGAGCACACGAATATTGTCGCCATAACCCGGCCACAGCCACTTTCCGTTCTCATCTTTACGGAACCAGTTCACATTGAATATTTTGGGAAGGTTTTCCTTCACGGGAGCGTTTTCACCTATGGTGATCCAGTGCTGGAAGTAATCACCCATATTGTATCCGCAGAACGGCAACATGGCAAACGGGTCGCGACGGACACCGGCTTTGAGGCCAATGGCAGCGGCGGTCACTTCGGATCCTACCACCGAACCCATGAATACGCCATGGTTCCAGTTGAAAGATTCAAATACCAGCGGCACGGTTGACGGACGGCGGCCACCAAAAAGGAATGCCGAGATCGGCACACCGGCAGGATTTTCCCAGTCGGCATCAATAGCCGGACACTGGCTGGCGGGAGCGGTGAAACGGGCATTGGGATGCGCAACCGGCTCACAGGAAGAAGGATCATACACCTTGTTCTTCCAGGTAATGGTACCAGCAGGACATTCGGTTCCGATGCCTTCCCACCATACATCACCGTCGGGGGTCAGGCCCACGTTGGTAAATATGGAGTTTTTGGTCATGCTCAGCATGGCATTTGGGTTGGTATCCATGGAAGTCATGGGAGCCACGCCAAAGAAGCCAGCTTCGGGGTTGATGGCATACAGTTTGCCATCCTTGCCGAATTTCATCCAGGCAATGTCGTCACCGACAGTCTCGACTTTCCAGCCCGGAATGGTCGGGATCAGCATAGCCAGGTTTGTTTTGCCACAGGCACTCGGGAATGCGGCAGCAATATATTTCTTTTCACCCTTCGGGTTGGTAAGACCCATGATGAGCATGTGCTCGGCGAGCCATCCCTGCTGTTTGGCCATATAGGAAGCGATGCGCAATGCAAAACACTTCTTGCCCAGCAGTGCGTTACCGCCGTATCCCGATCCGTAAGACCAGATTTCACCGGTTTCGGGGAAATGGGAGATGTATTTCTGTTCGATGGGAGCACATGGCCATGCCACGTCTTGCTGCCCTGGTTCAAGGGGAGCCCCTACCGAGTGTACGCATGGCACGAAATAGCCATCGTCGCCCAGGATGTCGAGGACAGCCTTGCCCATGCGTGTCATGATTCTCATGTTGACCACCACGTAAGCAGAATCGGTGATTTCGACGCCGATATGGGCGATATCGGAACCCAGGGGACCCATGCTGAATGGGATAACATACATGGTACGACCGCGCATGCAACCCTTGTAGAGTCCGCGCATGGTAGCCTTCAACTCAGCCGGGGCACACCAGTTATTCGATGGGCCGGCATCTTCTTTCTTTTCGGTGGCAATAAAGGTACGGTCTTCCACACGGGCCACGTCAGAAGGATCGCTCTGGAAGTAGTAGCTTCCGGGACGTTTTTCTTCATTCAGTTTGACAGCCGCACCGGCGGCAACCATTTCGTCGAGCAGGCGCTGGTTCTCTTCTTCTGAACCATCGCACCAGTATACATGATCGGGTTGACAAAGCTCAACCCACTCCTGAACGCAGGCTTTTAATTTTTTGTGATTCGTCATGATTGTAATTTTTCGATTTTTGTTGAATGTTATTTGATATCCTTCCAATTGTAATAATGACAAAGATAGCTTTATCGGACATTGAAAATGGTAACAATTGACACAATCGGGTGCCTAGTTTAGAGTCATTCTTTTTAAATTTTCATACATTTTATTCTAAATTTCATTCCAGTCATATTTGATAAACTTTCATATTATTGTCTATCAATTACTTATAAATAAAGATAGAGCTATATTGATGAATATTTCAACATCGATAACGTAGAGCTTAAATGAAAGCCGGAGGAATGAATCCAATCTCCCGGAACTGTCAGGAAATAGAGGTACTTTGAGGCAGGAATGCTTTGGGATATAGGCATTTGGAAGAATGGGACTGTTCATAGAATGACGCCCAAAGTATATATTAAATTTTAATTAATTAAGATCCCGGTATCTTCGGGTTGCCACCACAAATTGATCTATGAAACATTTCAAGCCGAAGGCCGGAAAAGCCATTAAAAAAGAAAAGTTCCTTGCGGATCGCAGGGAACTTTCCAACTCTGGCTACCGAGCTTTTGTCCGGGAACCCCTAACAAGAGATATTGCCGCCCACAGTTCAGGATATCGACTATGACCTGGGGTGAAACTGGTTGACAGTGCTCTTCAGGTACTCCTTGTCAAGATGTGTATAGATCTCGGTGGTAAGGATCGATTCGTGCCCCAGCATTTCCTGGATGGCGCGGAGATCGGCACCGCCGCTGACAAGATGAGTGGCGAACGAATGGCGGAAGGTATGCGGGCTGATCTTCTTTTCAAGGCCTACCTTTTCGGCCAGGTTCTTGATAATGGTAAAGATCATGACCCTGCTCAGCTTCTTGCCCCTGCGGTTCAGGAACACAATATTCTCGCTTCCTTTGCCGACTGTCAGGTGACTCCGGTATGTTTCGAGGTATTTGGTAATTTCCTCCATGGCAGTATCGCTGATCGGAATCAACCTCTGCTTGTCGGCTTTTCCTTCCACCATGATATACCGCTGGTCGAAATGGAGGTTGGTCAGCTTTAGGTTCACCAGTTCTGAAACACGCAAGCCACAGCTGTACAATACCTCCAGCATCGCCCTGTTGCGCTGTCCTTCAGGTTTCGTAACATCGACAGAGTCGATCAGTAAGTCGACTTCTTCCTCCGAGAGGACATCGGGCAGTTTCCTTCCGACTTTCGGTGCTTCCAGTAATGTGGTTGGATCATAAGAGATCCTTTCTTCAAGCAGAAGATACTTGAAGAATGACTTGATACCCGAAATGGTCCTGGCCTGCGTTCGCGGACTTACCCCCTTTTCATTGAGCCATTCAACAAATTTCTTCAGGTGTTGCAATTTAACCTTTTCAGGCAATACCTTTTTGAACTCCTGATCCAAAAACAATATCAGTTTATTGATATCGTTTATGTAGGCTGCAACTGAATTTTGTGACAGGGATTTTTCGAGACGAAGAAAATTTTCGTATCCCTTCCTTGCTTCAGACCATCTCATAACTTTCGTTTTTTATTAATAAACATATTCTCCTCTATCCGAACTGCAAATTTACACCGGATCCTCCAAAAAAAAAACATAAATTTGCTTAAAGTGAATCCGGGAATTGAATGACAATTGTACGAAAAATATAATCATAAGTTATATTAAACAAGAATAATTATAATAAAATGAAAATTTTGATAATCAACGGACCTAATCTCAACCTTTTAGGGACCAGAGAGAAGAGCATATATGGTTCGCAGGATTTCGTTTCCTACTTTGAAGAACTGAAAATTAAATATCCCGGCATAGGGCTTGAATACTTCCAATCGAACATAGAAGGCGAGTTGATTGATAAATTACATGCGTGCGGATTCACTTACGACGGCATTATCATCAATGCAGGTGCCTACACCCATACCTCGGTGGCTTTAAGGGATGCCATTGCCGCCATAACGACACCGACAGTGGAGGTTCACATCTCGAACACGCTGACACGGGAGGATTTCAGGCACAAATCAATGATCGGACCGGTATGCAAGGGGTGCATCATGGGATTTGGATTATTCTCTTACCAGCTGGCTGTCGAAAGCTTTGCGAAGAGATAATTCAGGACTGCCAGTGCCTCATTTGACCTAATTAAGCTATTTTTGCAGCGAGAAAACTTATATTAAGATGAGACTTACGAAAATTGTGGCCAGCATCTCAGACTTGCGCTGTGATGTGGATTTTATCAGGAACCTGTACGAAGCCGGGATGAATGTCGCCAGGATAAACACGGCACACATCACCCCTGAAACCGCCCTGCAGGTAATCCGGAACATCCGGAAAGTGTCGAACAAGATCGCTATCCTGATCGACACTAAAGGCCCGGAGGTAAGAACTTCGAAACTTGCTGAACCCATCGTTGTGAAAAAGGGGGACATTTTAAAGGTATCCGGAAAATTTGCCGCATCGGAGGAGGATCGCCTGCTCGTGACTTACGATAAGTTTCAGGACGACGTGGAACCTGGCAACCGGATCCTGATCGATGATGGTGACATAAGCCTCCTGGTCACCGAAAAGACCGATCACCTGATATGCACCGTCGAAAACGACGGCGTGATAAAAAAAAACAAGAGTGAAATCTTGCCGGGCATCACCATTGAGCTTCCGTCGGTTACCCACAAGGACCGGATGTTTATTGAATTCGCGATTGAGAACCAGCTGGATTTCATTGCCCACTCTTTCGTCCGAAACCGTCAGGATGTGCTTGACGTACAGGATATCCTCGACCAGCATAACAGTCCGATCAAGATCATCGCCAAAATCGAGAACCTCGACGGAATCAACAACATTGACGAAATCCTCGACCAGGCCTATGGGATCATGATTGCACGCGGTGACCTGGGGATCGAGGTACCATCAGAGAAACTTCCCGGCATACAACGCAAGCTGATCAAGAAATCGATTGAATTCAAGAAGCCTGTAATTGTGGCCACACAGATGCTGCACACAATGATTGACCATCCCCGGCCCACCCGTGCCGAGGTGAATGACATTGCCAACGCGGTTTACTCTCGCACAGATGCGCTGATGTTATCGGGCGAGACTGCCTATGGAAAGTACCCGGTTGAAGCCGTGAAAACCATGGCACGGATTGCCGAAGAGACTGAAATGTCGTACGACCGTAACGATGTGGCATTCCCCAGCCTGAAGAACGAGATCCAGGTATATCTGGCAGAGGCTGCCATCAAAGCATCGAACGAATTGCCCGCCAACGCGATCATCGCCACTACGACAACTGGAAGGACCTCTCGATACCTGGCCGCATTCAGGGGAACCGTGCCGGTTTATGCAGTTTGCCACTCGATGCGTGTTGTCCGCGAAATGGCTCTGTCGTTCGGGGTATTCCCGAGCTTTCTGGAGATCAAGAAGAACAAGTTCAAGATAGAAAAGGCTGCCATCAGCCTTCTGGCCCAAAAGAAAGTCCTCAGCAAGGACGACCTGATCGTATATGTGGGCGGGCGGTTCGGACAGGATGCAGGTGCTTCCTTCATCGAAATATCGACGGTCGACAAGTTCAAGATCGAACCGGCATAAAAAAACGGGCCGGATTAACCCGTGCCCGCATGAAATTTCTTATGTAGTAATGAGATTTAACGAAAGTCGATCTCTTCGACACCGGGAAATTTGGTTTTGTCAAATACAAATGATTTGTCGTCAATAGCCTGGTCCGTCTTGAACTCTTTTACCAAAATGCCATATTGGTTGCCGTCCTTGCCATGGGTAACCAGCGACTGCACCATAAGCTTTGACTTGTCGATCCCCACGGTGATCTTGTTAAACTCGGCGTTTTTGTCCTGCGGGATAAGATCCACATAAGAAATCACCTTTCCGCTTTCGGTCTTGTCGGCCACAAACTTATACTGGTAACCTTCCTGGTAGACATTAAAGATGGCAGACGGATCGATCACGCCCTGGCTGTCGTCGCCCACGTTGCTCACCATAACCTGGTTGGCCGGTTTCATGTGGTTCCAGACGCTTTTGCCATCGCAATAGACTTCCATTCCCAGATCGGGTAACTTCACCAGATATTTTTTTCCCTTCAGCAGCAGAGATCCCGAATTCTGTTCGTTGATTCCCATATTCT
>JACDJC010002942.1_pt1 | contig 12813 bp, 10 predicted proteins | sample 7454191 | NCBI WGS metagenome assembly JACDJC01 (sample SAMN14253291, study PRJNA609438) | sludge metagenome | isolation source: sludge after 25d culture with pyrite and EDTA | collected 2018-12-20 | reverse complement strand
TGGATCTGCCAGTCACTATCGAAAAAAGTTTCATGCAGGTTTCCTTTGGGGATTGGGAAGGCCTCCCATTTGAAGAATTAGACTTGATGCCGGCATGGAAAACCTTCCAACGGCAGCCCAGTCAAATCACGCCGCCGAATGGTGAAAGCGCGGCCTCTGCCCGCCAGCGGGTACACCACGGGTTGTTAAGCTATGCTCAGGAAGCAGCTCCCGAAACCCTGATCGCCATCTTCACACACGGCTCGATCATCCGCCACAGCGTCAGTGCCGCCATTGAGCTGCCCCTGAATCAATTTAACCAGCTGCGGATCGCTCCCGCCTCGGTTAGCACGATTCGATTCATCAATGGTATCGGGAAATTGCTACACTTGAACCAACAGCTTCCTACCCAATGGGTTTGAAAAATGTTCCCGGAAAGCATCTACCCTTCCAATGGTTGCGCAGCAGGGACGCTATTAAGGGCAACCGATTGGAAGGTTCAGCATGTCGGATGCTCTCCAGCAAACCCAGCCTTCGGAAGGGCAGACTTATTTATGAAGTATCTGGACGAAAACCTTCCGAAGGGGAATCGGTACTCCTTCCCAATTGTAAGCTGCTCATGGTATCAGCTACGCTTGGAGAGAAACAAAGCACCCATAATCATACCGCCCAAACCAAAAACAAAAGCCAAAAATAGATTCAATGTACTGCTCGTCGCACCGCTTTCAAGTTGTTTTACCCGCGCTGCAAGGCTGGTTACGTCGGCCTCTAAATCGGCTATCTGGGCATCTTTTTCTTCCATCATCCGGTTTAATTCCTGAATGGATGCCATTTTTTTTCAAAAATTCCTCCAAAACTATTGGTCAGCCCGTATTCTATACAGGGTGTATTACAAAACAGAAACGCCACTTTGTAACTTTTTTTGATGAACTGGATCTAAAGATAAGGTACTTACGGTTAAATAGCAAGGTTCATTTCGATTCAAAGGATTAAATGAAAAATAAAGCGAAACAAATTCAAGCAAAAAAGAGAAACCAAAAAATCCTAATCGGGGTTATCGTGTTGGTGATGGTCAGCGTCCTCTTGCTCGCGGGTCGAGAAGCTGAAGGACAAGGCGTCCATATCGCCCAAATCGGGCAGCCGATTGGCGATTTTGAACTGCTTGATCTGGAGGGGAAACCCGTTAAACTAAGTGATTATGCCGGCAAAACCGTGTTGATCAACGCCTGGGCAACCTGGTGCCCGCCCTGCCGCGCCGAGATGCCTGCCCTGGAAGGCTATTACCAGCAACACCAGCAATCCGATTTTGTGGTTTTGGCGGTTAACGCGGGTGAAACCCAACAAACCGCAGCGAATTTTATCCGTTCCAATCAATACTCCTTTCCGGTCGTATTGGACCCCGAGGCGCGTACCCTGACGGAAATGGGCATCACCGGCTTTCCGACCTCCATTCTGGTAAATGAAGAAGGCATTGTCAGCTATATCCATGTTGGGTTGTTCACCGAAGCCAGCCTGGCACAAACCATCACGCCCTTTCTTCAGCCTTAACCCTCCCTTTCGGTTTCTCTGCCGCTCTGTGTGGACGACTCAATCGACAATCAACGCGGTCCGATGAAGCCTGACTTTTAAAGCACCATCAAGAATCAGCCTGTTACCTCCATCAGCCCCGGTCATCAGAACGAACCGATCGGTAAAGTCAGGCTTCTGCTCTATTTGGGCGAGGCAACAAGCTATCCGTCCACAGGGGTTAACCGTTTCTGCCTCGCCCCTACCATTCTCGTTTTCGTTGTTCGTTTTTCACATCATTCTCTATGATGGATTGTTTTTTTTCTTTCGCATAAATTCGCGGAATTCGCGGTTGCTATTTTTTCTTTGTTTTCCCTGTAATCAAAGAAGTCCTAACAATTTATTGAATTATGGTTTATCATATTCACCTGCCCCAGCGGCCCACTCCCCCTTCAGAAAGGCCATCTATGACAAAAACCGTGATTATTACGGACAGCGATTCCAGTCTTCCCCTAGCAATCAGCAACAAACTCGGCATTCAACAAGTACCGATCGCCATCCATTTTCAAGATAAAACGCTGTGCAGCGGCATCGACATCAATGATCAACTGCTTTTTGAAATGATCGACCGCGAGAAAAAGATCCCCACCACCTCCGCCCCCTCTCCACAAGAATTTATTACAGCATTCCAAAAAGCCTTCGATCAAGGCGCAGACAACCTAATCTGTATTTGCGTTTCCAGTGAAATCAGTGCCACCTACCAATCGGCCTTACACGCAAAAGAACATTTTTCGGATAAAGACGTCGAAATCATCGATTCTAAGACCTTAACCATGGCCCAAGGCTTTATGGTATTGGCCGCTGCGGAAGCTGCCGCCGCCGGGCGATCCAAAGCGGAAATCCTACAAACCGTGCAAAGCGTCGGAGAACGCTCCTTTATTTATGGTGCCTTACCCACCTTAAAATACCTGGCGATGGGCGGGCGGGTTGGCAAATTAGCCGCCGGCATGGCCGACACCTTAAACATCAAACCCATTCTGACCGTTCAAAATGGAAAACTGGATATGCTCGAAAAAGTGCGCACCCAGAAAAAAGCACTCAAACATATCATTGATCTGACCGTCAAAAAACTGAACGGAAAAAAGGTGGAACGGCTGGCAATTATCCACGTCAACGCCGCTGACGAAGCCCAAAAACTATTGGACACGCTTTGCCAATACGTCGCTTGCCCGAACGATGCCTTCATAGCTGAATTCACAGCCGGTCTATCCGTGCATGCCGGGGCTGGGTTACTGGGGATTGTTGTCATCATGGACGCCTAATTTTTATTGCGCTGGTGATATTTCTCCAAAAACCAACCAATCAACTGCATCAAAAAAAATGGAAGCAGCAATAACAACGCCCCGCCAATTAGTATCGGAACCGCCAAGATCAACGCAGAAGCTCCCAAAACCAAATAGATGACCCCGCTGCCGACCACAATTAGAAATACAATCACAATCCATACATAATGGCGGTCGCTCTTTTCACTCGGACGGATATAGTTTCGTTTACTCATGCTATTGGATCGATCTCCATTCATCCACCCCTTAACTATAAACGAAAATAGCGCGGATACCTAATTTTGTAAGAGGTGCTACTCTGCCTATCCCCCGCCTTCCTCCCGTCGGAGGGACTTTTGGGATGGTTAACGGAAATCTTCCCCAACGGGAGGCAGTCTTAATTCAACCTAAATTATTCCACCGCGACCCCGTTTTGGCGGATGACCTGACGATACCACAGGGCACTGTCCTTTAAGATGCGCTCTTGGGTTTCAAAATCTATCCAAACCAGCCCAAACCGTTGGCTGTTGCCCAGTGCCCATTCAAAATTATCCATCAGCGACCACACGAAATACCCTGCCAAGGGGATGCCGATTTGGATCGCCTGGTGAGCCACCTTAAAATGCTCGCGCAGATAAGCAATTCGGCGTTCATCATGCACGCGGCCATCCACCCCCGGCCCATCCGAAAAACTGGCCCCATTTTCAGCAATGTAAATCTTCGGCACCTGATATTCAAAATGAAAACGGCCCAAGACCTGTAGCAAACCCTGTGGGTAAATTTCCCAGCCCATCTCCGTCCAGTTAGTATCATCTTTGGGCTGTGAAAAAACAGTTTGTGGCAAATTTTCTTCCTCGGAAACAGACTCACTGCGAATCACATCGCGGTTGTAGAAATTCAGGCCAACAAAGTCCATCGGTTCAGCAATTAATTCCAAATCGCCCGGCAAAATAAATCTTAAATGCGGAGAAGCAAGTTTTTCCTCCCGCACCAAGCCGGTTAGCACATCAGTCGGGTACCCCCGTCCATGTAATGGATCCATAAACCAGCGTACCCATAAGCCATCCAATTCGCGTTGAGCCAACAAATCGGCGCGGCTGCGCGAAGCGGGCTGCGTGAAATTGGCATTAATCACAATCCCCGCCTCACAACCCGGGCTATTTTTGCGAATAATCGGCAGGGCTTTGGCGTGTGATACCAAAAGATGATGCCCAACCGTTAACGCGCTGAGCATATCGTCTTGGATGCCGGGGGCATGCTGGCCGATTAAATATCCCAAGTAAGCGACCACTGAGGGCTCGTTGTGCGTCATCCAATTTTTCACCCGATCCCCCAGGGCTTGCGTAACCACGTCCGCGTATTCCAAAAAAGCTTCCACGGTACTACGGTTTGTCCAGCCACCTTCATCTTGTAAGGCTTGTGGTAAATCCCAGTGAAACAGGGTCACGAAGGGGGTAATCCCAGCCGCTAAGAGTTCATCAACCAGGCTGCTGTAAAAATCCAACCCGGCCTGGTTTACCGCACCGCGACCCTGTGGCAGAATGCGCGGCCACGAGATCGAAAAGCGGTAACTCTTTAATCCCAGATCCTTCATCATGCGTACATCTTCTTGATAACGATGATAGTGATCGCAGGCCACATCACCGCTATCACCATTTAACACCTTGCCAGGCGTATGCGCCAACCGATCCCAAACCGATTCACCTTTCCCATCCGCTTGCCAAGCACCCTCAATCTGATAAGAAGCTGTAGCCGCGCCCCATAAAAATTGATCTGGAAATTTTAATAAATTGCTCATCTATTTCATTGACCTCTCTGATTATGTTAGATTCCCTTAATTTTATCGCAGATCAGGGATCACACAATGTGCCAATAGCATTGTGAATTGCCAATTCACTGGGCATGATTTTCGCAAACCCACTCTACATTAATTTTATTTTTTGTGTAAATTCGCGCCATTCGCGATTTCTTTTTCTCTCCTCACCCGCCCACAGCCTTAACCCCTCTTCCAAAATCCCGAGGTTGGGCACCTTCACCGTTGGAGCAATGGCAAAAAGACCTGTTCGCTCTCCACCTCAATCTGTACCACAACCCGATTGGAAGAGTCACTTTCATGCCCCATCGCGTCGACGCTTCGCACCCACACCTCCCACTGACCGCGATACGGCAAAAATAGACTGCCCTGCTTGGCCCGGCTAAGCGTGCGCATCGCGTATCCCCCCGTACTGCCCAAGCGATAATACAACCGATAGCCCCACAGATCGGGCACCTCCACTTCATCCCAACGAAAAGAAACCATGCCCCCATTCACAGCCAGCCGGGACAAACTTTGCGGAGCTGGTGGTGGTGCATACGCAACCCCTCCCTGTGCCGCCACTAACCCACCGTCCGTATTGACATTGGTGGTACAAGCAGCCCCACCGCCAAACAAAACCCCAATCACCCCCGCATCAAACACATCACGCGGGTGATTGAACAAATACGCCGCGCGGTTATCTCGATAATGATCGCAGGTGTTATCCAGCTCCATATTTCCGACCGGCACCTGCCACAACAACAAGCGTTTACCCGAAGCAGCCGAAAGCGCATTCTCCCATAACAAAGCCCTGGTCACCCGCGGCAAGGTTTGGTCAGTATCGTCCCACCAGCGATCCTGTTGCAGCCGTACCTCGTAAAATCCGGCATCACGGTCACTGAACTCCACCACCAGCAGGTCGGAGGCTGCTCCCCCCATTTGATCGATAAAATCGGCGGTCCTCTCTGCCATCGCAACTGCCTGCGCAGCCGTCACCCGTTGCGGATCATCATTTACAGCCCACATACTCGCCATCGGGGCCACCAAGGCATTCGGCGCGGTCTGATGGAGCATGTCAACGATATACTTGCCAAAGCCAGCCAGGGTATTGGCATAACCACTGCGGTTTAACGCCACCGGGTAGGAGTGCGGATCGTTCGGCACCACCCCCGCCGGACGATGCGCTGAATTGCTCAGCTGCTGCATATAACCGTAAAAATCCGGCTCCAAAATAAATACCACCGGCTTCTCGCCGCGGGCTTCCAGGGCGGCCCGCTGTAAGGATTGCAAATAGGCATTCACCGTGCTTGCATTTTGGAGTTTATCCGCATAACAGGTGCTGCTTTCGCCGCAATTGGGCGGGGTATCCAGCATTAAATAAACCGTCACCGCCGGCACATAGCCTTTCGTCCAAGCCTGGTTGACGAAGCGCGACACAAAATTTCTACCCCAGCTTTCCCAGCCGGAGGTGATGTATTGGTAGACATAATCCCAGGGCACCCCGCTGTTGATCTGCCAATCTTGCCCCGGCGTTTCGCTCCATTGGTTTGAACCCCAGCCGATGCGCTGCGGCAAGGCCACGGGAATGGCCCCACCTGGTGAGGATAAAATCGTGAGCGTGCCCACTTGCTGAAGGCTGAGATGCCCCTCCTCATCCACCGCTTCCACCAGGAGTTGGGCTTCGCCGCGCGCGGTGCCCACAGGCACACTGAATACCGCGCCAAACAGCCCATCATTGGCCGCACCGTCATTGTGCCGGCCATCATCCAGCAAGACCACTTTTCCCCGCCCCACCGGCCCGGTATCAACCCGTACCTGACTGAGATTACCCAGCCCCTGCGGATCGTTCACTTCTGCTCGGATCACCGTTTGGGTAAACCCATCTGCCGGTAAGGAGCGCGGCAAAAGGGTAACATTCCCAATCTGCGGGGCATGCGGGTGTTCCTCACGGATTAACCCAATCTGATCCAAATAAACGCTGGGCTGCGTACTGTTGCTGCCGGACTGCCAGATCACCCCCGTGATGGGATGTCCATTCGGATTGAGGCTGCTGAGCGGAACGCGCCGTTCCTGCCAGCTGTCCGCGGCCGGCGGCGTCACCGGCACAGACGGCCCATTGATGGTTGAGCCATTCCCCTCCAATACCAGGTATACATTCAAGACCTGTCCCCCGCTGCCCCCGCCATGCACAAAAAAGTGCAGATCGGTAAAACCAAGCGGGTTCACCCCCGGATTATGCAGGTATAGCCCCTCCCAGGCACCAAAATTGACCGCGATGCTGTTTGTACCACTGTAGACCAGGCTGGTGTTGGATAAATCTACATCGGCCCACGACCAGTTATACCAGCCGGAAGCCAACCCATCGCCATAAATGCCCTGCTCGGCTAACAAAGCAGGCGCCGCCGGGCGGAAAGCGGCCGTGGTAAGCAGCAGCGCTGTGAACAAGATCGAATGGATTGGTTTCATACCAAATATTATAGACAATTATAGTCATAATTCAAATAGATGCGTCTACCGTCTCCATCATCCTTACCGGCGATGAAATTCGACTTTCTTGAATACGATAGTATGTAGACCGTAAGCCTTCCACAAGATATTATTTCCGAATGAACGATTTAAATCGAGCAATCGCATTATCCATTCAAGAACTTCGACAAAAAGCGAATCTTTCCCAAGAAGATTTGGGAACTTTGGCACAAGTACATCGCACCTATATTAGCCAAATCGAAAGGGGACTTAAATGCCCAACACTCACTGTGTTGTTCAAAATCTCAAGAGCTTTAGAATTACAGCCAAGTGAACTCATAGCGAAAATTGAAAATAAGCTAAATGAACTATAAAACAAAATCTTCTTTTAAAATAAATACGGGTTTTGAAGTAAACGCAGATCATATCATCACTGCTATTTTCACAACGAACCAGATAATTTCCGACCTGCCCAATTCTCTTTTTCGCAGTATTGATTATAAAACTACAAGCGCAGTCATAGGCTCCATATTCTGTGCTACATTAGCGTCGTTAACAGACGGTATAGTTAATCCCATAGAAAAAGGACACCCAGATATCATTCCCTTAGAAGGTGAGAACGCATCTGAATCACAGCTAAGACAATATCCACAAGGATTGGAAATTAAATGTACGGTGGGGAATGTTACAACAGGATCAAAACTTCGTGCTGGAGAAACTAGAATTGACCATCTTTCAGCAATAACTTGGCAAGCCCATCACCAAGAAGTGAAAGAATTATTAGGATTAGTGTGGGACTTTGTTGATAGGAATCAAAAATTTAACTTTCCAACCATCACAGCTGCTTTTTATTCAAACTCTTTAACAATTACCGATTGGGGTGCAATTAGTGGAACCACTGGCCGTAATACCAAAGTGACTGGTATGACCCGCAGTGGAAAAGAAAAAATGGGCAAAGGGATTATTGCAATAATTGATTTAGAAAACTATTTATCAAAGTACAAAAAATTATTAGGTTTTCCGGATTTTTAATCGAACATGGATAATTGGAACTCAGCAAATTCTGAACTATAGTACAACATTTCTTTACTTGTTTTTCCAGCAACCCCTTTCAAAGTCGTCAAAGGCTTAAAGGGCAAATAATCACCATATTCCCCCTCACAAAAAATCACTTCGCCTTTTCTGGATTTTGCCCAAACAGCCAGTTCTTTATAATCTATCAAAGCACTCGTGTAATGATATCCCATGCCTGGATCTCCTTTATAGGGAGGATCAATAAACCAAGTGGCTTCAATATTCGGCGCAGAGGAATAGTCTCCACATCTTATCTGCCAATGTTTAATTTTATATAAGTTGCTCGAAATAACTCTCTTACTGATTTCCCAATTTCTTGCCAGAACCGGGGTCACTTTAATCGTTTTATATTTAAATGCCATTTTTGTAGCAGCATGCAAAATGTGGAGAAACTCAGAGCTTCTTTCTCCTAATTTCAAGTCGGGTAATTTGGAAATTGTACTAGGAGTGGCTTCATTTATTAACCATTCCCAAACACCCGCAACCTTTTCATCTTTTTCATACAGTAAAACTTGTTTTTTCCAATTATTCCCATATAGGGAATAAGCTGCTGAGCCAGCAAAAGGCTCTACGATAACATCACAATTTGGTAAAGGATAATATTTTGCAATTTGTTTTTTTCTTCCATAATAATAGAACATCGAAAATCACCTTTTGAAAAAAGCTTAAGCTTAGATTAACATACTTAAAGACAAATGTAAATAATTTAATCTTTGACAAAACCCCCACTCTTCGAGATCGAACTCGCACGTAGGTAGTGAGATCCTTTGTGTAACGGTCGATGTTCTCAACACGATAGACGATAAGAAAACGTCGACCGTTGATTTTCGAGTCAAAAACAACCGCAAACACGATCGGATAAGACTGCTTGCGGTTGTTTTTCATTCGTAGTACTTGTCTGTGAGCGCGCAGGGACTCGAACCCTGAACCAATGGCTTAAAAGGCCACTGCTCTACCATTGAGCTACGCGCCCTCGAACGTCAAATAGTTTACTATAGACCGTATGCCTTGTCAACGAAAACGCCATTGATTTCTACACCCATTTTAGCTAATCCATCCCAATGATATTCGGTTTGATGACCTAGCACGGTATGCGATTCACATGGGCAGCGCTTATCTGTCGCATTAGGGCACGCCCCTATCAACCCACTCACCCGCTGAAAATCAACTTCACTGACCCGATAGCCCTCATGCACCCAAGATTCCGAACCCAGCGATCCGCGCCGTGATTCTCTGTATACCGCCAAGGCCTGTAACCCACACGATGCACACTGCACGGCCTGCAAGCTGATTTCATCATTCCTGACGTCCGGCGGCAGCTCAAGCGATTGGGTAATGTTTAACGTATTGGTTTGACACGTTGGACAAATCACATTTCGCCTCACGCCTCCAGCTCATGCTGAATTGGTACAATAAACACCGGCGTGTCCGATAACTGCACCACCTGTTGGGCGACACTGCCGGTGAACAACAGATCGAGCCCGCCACGCCCCTGCGAGGTGATCATAATCAGGTCAACCCCTTCGCGTTTGCCGATCTCGGTGATGGTACGCGCCGGATAAGAACCAGTCACAATCGTTTTCACAGCAATCCCATCTTTGCGCAGCGACTCAGCCACCGATTCCAGGAACTTACGCATATTGCTGATCTTTTTGCTGCGAATGGCTTGAATGACGCTGGCCGGGGCACGATATTTTTCGCTCTCCGGCACCGCTGGGACGCTCAGCAACATTAACTCACAATCAAAATGCTTTGCAAAGCTGCGCGCATAAGGCAGGGTTTGTTCCGAGAAGGTCGAACCATCCAGCGCGACCAGAATGCGGCTGAAGTGCGGGGCCGCCGCCGGGCCGGACTCAAAAACCTGCACCAGCAGCACTGGAATATCTAGCAAATGCACCAATTTACTGGAAAGGCCCTCACCCATCCAGTTTTTCCGTCCTGATTGTCCGTGTGTGGTTACGATCACCAGGTCGACCTGCTTTTCTTCCACAAAGGCGTGTGTGGCTTTTGAGGTCGATCCATAGCGCACCACACAGTTGACCTGAATCCCGGCAGCGTGCATTGTTTCCGCTATCGTACACAAATAATCGCTGCTTTCTTTTTCTTCGGTTGCCGCGGCACTACTATCTGGCAGCACCGAGAGCAGCGTCAGCTTGGCCCCGGTCGATTCACAGATAAAACGCGCCATTGGCAGGGCCTGGGCTGCATAGTCTGACCCATCCAACAGAGTCAGTACATGCCGGATTTTGGCATCTTTGGTGCGGTGGGAAAGATCGGCAGCAACCTGCGGCATCCAGGATAGCTCGATCACGGGCGACTGCCCGTTGCTTTCTTTGCCTTTCACCGGGATCGATTGCCCAAAACCAAACCCGGCTAACAAGGTGGAATCCAGCTGACCCAGGTAATCCATCTCAGGGGAAGGTGCGCCAATTCGATTGCGGAAATAAGTAAACATCAGATAGATAATCGGTAAAAAGATGAGGTACGTCCAGGCTCCCTCAAAAAATCGTTCTTCAATAATAATTGCAGTGGCACTGGTGGTTAACAAAGCGGCAATCGTTGTGCCAATAATAAAACCAACTTTTCCTAAGGATAGCTGCTGACGCGCCTCCCGCATCAGGCGTTTGGTCACCGCCCAACCCGTCAGGCTGAGCAAAACAAACACGCCCACCGCATATAAAGAAAGGTAGGTTTCCTCATGGGTGCCAAACACCACGAAACAAAAACTAACAATCCCCACCTCTAACCACACCGGTTTGTCAGCCACATCAAATTGGTTACGCTCCCCAAAACCCGCCGGAATATAATGGCGTTCCTTCAAGCCCACCGCCAGGTTTTGCAGGCCCTGTGCGCTGGCGGCCGAAGCCGACATCAACACGAAAATACCAACCAGGGTACCGACGTAGGGCAACGGCGCCGGCAGCAGTTGATCCATCGCCTGGGTAAAGACCGACACTTCCAGGTTGGTGGGGTCTGCCAGGGAAAAAATGGCTGGGCCGACAATTAACATAGTGGCGGCCGTCGTGCCCATAATGATCAACAAGCTGCCAAAGGCTTTTTTGCTTTTTTGGACGGGGGTACCGCCGTAAGCCGCCACCAAATTGGCAAACACCTCAATCCCGGTCATCACCGCCAAAATACGCACATATCCGCCAATCGTAAATTTTAAGGTTGGGGGCACAAAGGCTTTCAACGAGAACTCTGGTAAATGGAAGCCAGTTTTGATAATGGTGGCAATGATCATCACCCATAACAAAATCAACACCCCGGCGGTGGCGGGGCCAAAAGCGCGGGTTGCCATTTTCGGACCGCGATTCACCAGCCAGCCTGTCGCCAGACTCAGCACCACCGCCAAAATGGTGGTGAACGGAATCCCCAAAAAATCTTCCGATAAGGCCGGAATGCGATCAGAGATAAACGTTACCATCGATGACATGCTTACCAAAAAGGTCAGCGTATATTCGACAAAAGTCACGGCGGCGTTGATCTTGACCGCCCAGCCGCCGAACTCTTCCTCGCTTAATCCGCTGCCGCCGCTGCCATCTGTGATCCACTGCATCACCAGGCGATACATGGCCGAGACGACCGCAATCGTCAGCACCGCTAGCCAAATCGCACCCCCAAAGGCCAGTTTCGCCAGCCCGGCCGCCATTACTAATTTAATGAAGGGGCCGAACACATACAATGGGGAAGTAGCGGGATCACCGCCGCCAGCCAATGCGCCTTGCAGTGAGTTTTTGAGTTTGTGCGAAATATGCGCCATGAAAATTCCTTTGTGCGGATTGTTGATCTAAAAACTGTTTAAAAACCAAATAATATCTTATCATAAATCCGGCAGAACTATGCAGGCACACTAATCCCCAGTGCAGCAAACCTTTTCTGACCCAAGATTGATTTGCAAATTCAGACAATTTTTCGTAAACTTAGACGTATCACATCCCATGTTCAGGAGAACCAATCTTAATGGAACTCGAACCCAATACACTGTTGCGGGATCGTTACCGCATTCAATCCCAGCTGGGCAAAGGCGGCATGGGGGCCGTTTACGCAGCCCACGACACTGTCCTCGATACCCAGGTGGCGTTAAAAATCAACCAAAATCCGCATCCCGAAGGACGCGATCAATTTTTAAGTGAAGCACGTTTATTGGCAGCCCTACGCCATCCCAACCTGCCGCGCGTGATTGATTATTTCTTAATTGACGATGCGCAGTATCTGGTTATGGATTATGTCCCCGGGGAAGATTTGGGCAGCCTGATCAAGCGCGAAGGCAGCCAGCCGCTGGAAACAGTATTAGCGTGGGCCAGGCAGTTAGGGAACGCGCTCACCTACCTGCACCAGCAAACCCCGCCCGTCATCCACCGCGATATTAAACCAGCCAATATCAAACTCACCCCTCATGGGAACATTATGTTGGTTGATTTTGGCATCGCCAAAGCCGTCGAAGCCTCTCAAGAGACCTCTACTGGCGCACGTGGCATGACCCCGGGCTATTCACCCCCGGAGCAATATGGCACGGCACGCACCGGACCCTACTCCGATCAATTTGCGCTGGCTTCCACGCTTTATAACCTGCTGAGCGGCCAAAAACCGGTCGACGCCGTGGAACGCATGCTCGGCCAGGCGGTTTTAACGCCGCTCAACCTGCTGCTACCCAACATCCCACCGCAG